>ERZ773075.659-NODE-659-length-24294-cov-49.6031_pt1 | contig 24294 bp, 21 predicted proteins | sample MGYA00580614_ERZ773075 | MGnify/ENA primary metagenome ERZ773075 (study PRJEB29015, sample SAMEA2738021) | human oral metagenome | biome: human oral; feature: human-associated habitat; material: dental | place: China | collected 2043 ... | reverse complement strand
CAGCTCATCGTGTTCGTCCACCCGGTGCGGTCCACCCAGGCGATCAGGCTCTCGATGCCGCTCACCAGTAGATCCGACATGCCCGTCAGGAAGAGCCCCAGCGGCAGCAGTGCGAAACCGATTCCGGCGAGCAGGGCCCGCGAGCTGCGACCGCGGGCGAACAATCCAGCTGTGATGGCCACGATGACGGTCATGACTGCGATGGTGACAAACAGCGACGTACCCATGCGCCCAAGCATTCCACACGCCCTGCCGCGGTAGTGAACAGACTTGTAAAACCTGTGTCGCGGAGTTTAATGTTTTCTCGGCGGTGCGGTCCACGCCCCGCCGGGTTGGTGGCCTTCAACAAGGCGCAGGGGAACCCGGTCGAATCCCGGGACTGACGCGCAACGGTGGGTGGCCATCTCATGATGAGGTGGAACCACGAGTCCGAGCACCTGGCCAACCCTCGTGAGAGCCTCGCGCCCAGGTTCGACAGGAGTCCTGTGACCACGTCCATCACCCGCCCATACAGCCAGGTCAGCGCCAAGGAATCAATGGTTGGTGAGACCGGGGAGAGAACCGATGTGAGGGAGCCCGGATCTTCCGGGCGAGGCGGCAGACGACGTGGCTCGTTGGCGATGCTGGCAGTTCTGCCGGTGCCACTGCGGCTGGTTATCGTCACCCAGTTCGCCTTCAATGTCGGTTTCTACCTGGTGGTTCCCTTCATCGCGGCCCACCTTGCCAAGGATCTCCTACTCGCCGAGTGGATCATCGGCCTGTTGTTGGGGCTGAGAACGTTCTCCCAGCAGGGCATGTTCTTCCTGGGAGGTGTGCTCGCCGACCGTTTCGGTATAAAAAACACCATCCTCGTCGGATGCGTCATTCGTATCTGTGGATTCCTGACCCTTGCCGTCGCTGATGAAGTCTTCGGGGTGATGGTGGGTGTGATCCTGATCGGTTTCGCAGCGGCACTGTTCTCGCCCGCGGTGGAATCGGCGATCGTCGCCTGGGCCGGTGATGTCGCGGCAGGCGACGCGACGGTTTCCCGGGAAGAGGTCATAGGGCTCGAGATGATGGCTTCCCAGCTGGGCTCTGTTATCGGGCCCGTCCTGGGTGGTGTTCTCCTGGTCATCCCGTTCCGGTTGACCTGCCTGCTGGCTGCAGGTGTCTTTGCGGTCATCATGTTTGCCCAGGTCATCTGGTTGCCGCGGAGAAGCTGCATCGGGCAGGCCACAACGGTGCGGGAGTCCGTGGGGCATGTGCTCACCAACCGCAGATTCCTGATGTTCGCGCTGATCCACTGCACCTGCCTGGTCGTCTACAACCAGTTCTACCTGGCCATCCCCGTGGAACTGGACCGAATCGGCGTCCCGGGGGCTGATATCACCTGGTTGTTCGGCATGGCCGCCGTGCTCACCGTCGCGCTGCAACTGCCCGTCACGCGCCTGGTCGCCCACTGGTCCACTGCCCGCATCCTGGGATGGGGATACGCCCTGATGGCTGCAGGACTCCTGGGGGTGGCCGCGTTCGCTGCCCTGCCGCCCCTGCCTGGGGTGCTCGCCTTCCTACCCTCGGTGTTGTTCGTGATCGGACTCCACGTCGGGCAGGTCCTCGTCATGCCTGCTGCCCGGGGCATTGTCGCGGACTTGTCCGGAGGGCAAGGGCTGGGAACTCATCTCGGGATGCTTGCATCCGTCGGCGGTCTGGCCGTGCTGTTGGGGAGCACTGGAATTGGCCTCCTCCTGCCTTTGGCGGAAACCCCGCAACTGCTCGCACCCGTGCCCTGGATCGTTCTGGCAGGCCTCCCCGTGGCCTCCTGCGTCGCCGCGGTTGTTTTCTGCCGGCGGGGCCTCCAATCTTCGAGGCAGCCCGAGAAGCCGGTGCGGCGTCTCGCGATGATGTGAGGAAATCGTTCAGGGTGGCCGACCGCTGAGTGACTCAGGATAAGTGTTCAAAAATTGAATCAATACTGCCGATGTGAACTTTTAGCCACCCCTTGTCGATAAACTGGCGGGATGGGAATCTTGAACGGACTGTTCGGCCGGGAGTCGACGACTGGCCACACAGCTGAGACCGGAGCTGAGGACAGCCCCGGATGGGAAGCCATCACGGAGGCCTGCGAACGGATCTACCCGGATCAGGTCGCTCCCTTTCACGTCAGCACCTTGGTTCCCAGTTTCTTGAGCAATGACGATTCAGATGATCCGCTGGACGGTATCTCCGTCTACCGTGCGACGCAACCTCGCCCGCACTGGCACTACGTCACCTACGGGCTGAGTGATCTCTACGGTGAACAGGAAGGATCCGGGGATGGGGTGTCCGGATACGGTTTCGAGCTGACCTTCCGGCTCGTCGACGACGGGGCCTTGAAGGCTAAGGAGCCGCCTACCTGGCCGCTGAGTCTGCTTCAGAACCTGGCGCGCTATGTCTTTCGTACCGGAAACGGTTTCGCGCCCAACCATCACATCGATGCCAACGGCCCGATTTCCCTGGAGGAAGAAACCACTCAGACGGCATTAGGTTTCATTGAGGACCCGGATCTGGGCAGTGTCGAGACCCCCAGTGGCTCCGTGCAGTTCGTGCAGCTTGTCGGGCTGACGGCCGAGGACCTCGATGACGTCAACAATTGGGACGCGGAGAAATTTTTCGCTCTCCTGACCGGTTCCCGACCGAAAGGCATCACCGAGCTGCGAGGAGATCCGCTGCGAGCCGATCCGGAGATCGCGACACGGATCGCGGAGGGGCGGAAGAAGGATGGATCGCAGATGGGGCAGGTCTTCATCGACGTGCTCAGGATCACAGCCGAGGCCGGCATGCCGATGCTGACCATCGGGGCTCGCGTTGCCGGGGTTCTGGGGGAGAGGCTCAACAGTCGCCTGCCGCATGGTCGCGAGTTCCTTCTTCACAGTCCCGACGCGGAACTGCTCTTTCTGCCTGGTGGTCGCACCGGGATCCAGCTGGGGGACAAGGAGGCCACCTTGACCCTCGATCCCGCTGATCTCTCCCGGCTGGCCGCCACTCTCAAGGCCCGTGCCGGTCAGTACATGGCGCCCGACGGGGTGATCTGGAACGTGGAGCGCACTGAGATCACCGACAGCGAGGGCAACGTGATCGAAACCATTGGCTGAGAAGCATTTGTTTCCCGGGGGGTTGGCGAGGTATTGTTGCTGGCCGTTGACAGCGGCGCGGAAGCGTTCGCCCATGAAGCGGAGGCCTGACCTCCCACCCAGGTTGCAGTGGCGGCCGGGTCGGAACACACGCCACGGTGTGTCGTCAGGTCTTCGCGCGTGCGCGAAGGCCTTTCTCGTCGTTGAGGCCAGATAACGACAATCCTGGAGGAACTCATCAGCACTGAACCGCGGATCAACGAACGCATCCGAGTACCCGAAGTCCGGCTCGTGGGCCCGAAAGGTGAGCAGGTCGGCATCGTGCGTCTCGAGGACGCCCTTCGCCTCGCAGTTGAGAGCGACCTCGATCTCGTCGAGGTGGCGCCCCAGGCGCGCCCCCCGGTTGCAAAGCTGATGGATTACGGCAAGTTCAAGTATGAGGCCGCGCAGAAGGCGCGGGATGCCCGTCGGAACCAGTCGAACACCATCACCAAGGAAATGAAGCTTCGTCTCAAGATCGACAACCACGATTACGAGACCAAGAAGGGCCATGTCGTCCGGTTCCTGAAGGCCGGCGACAAGGTGAAGATCACCATCATGTTCCGTGGACGCGAGCAGTCCCGTCCGGAACTGGGCATCGACCTGCTGAAACGGCTCGCCGACGACGTCGCCGAGCATGGTTTCGTCGAATCCGCGCCCAGACAAGACGGTCGGAACATGCTGATGGTCCTCGGCCCCACCAAGAAGAAGACCGAGGCCCGGGCCGAACAGGCCGAGGAACGGGACCGTCGCATGGAGCAGCGCCGGGCGAACGCCGAGGCGGAGAAGGCCGAGGAGGCCCGGCTCAGGGCCGCAGCCCGGCCGTCCAGGAAGAAGCGCGGCCCCGCCGACAACATGGACCCCGACATCGAGCTGTGACGCGGGCCATTCACCAATCAGAAAGCGAGCCAACCATGCCGAAGATGAAATCGCATTCGGGAACCAAGAAACGTGTCAAGGTGACCGGATCGGGCAAACTGATGCACCGTCAGGCGAACCTGGGGCACCTCAACGCCCACAAATCCTCCAAGCGGCTGCGTCGCCTCAAGGGCAACACCGAGATGGCCGGCTCCGACCTCAAGCAGGCCAAGGCGCTCCTCGCCGGCCACTCAGGCCGCTGAGCCCCACCCGAACCCCAGTACACCCGTGGGCCGGGAGTAACCGGCCGAAGAGCAAGGAGTAACCATGGCACGCGTCAAGCGTTCTGTGAATGCGAAGAAGAAGCGCCGCGAAGTGCTGGAGCTTGCCTCCGGCTACCGTGGGCAGCGCTCACGTTTGTACCGCAAGGCGAAGGAGCAGATCCTCCACTCCGCCACCTACGCCTACCGTGACCGCAGGGCCAGGAAGGGCGATTTCCGTGCCCTGTGGATCCAGCGCATCAACGCAGCCGCCCGTGCGGAGGGCCTAACCTACAACCGTTTCATCAACGGTCTGAAGAACGCCGGAGTGGAGGTGGATCGCAAGATCCTCGCCGACTTGGCCGTCACCGACACCGAGGCGTTCAACGCCCTGGTCGCAGTCGCCCGCGAGAACCAGACTCCGGCTGCCGCCTGAGCGTGGCTCCGGAACACAACTCGAACGCAGCACGTGAGCTTCCCGGCTCCGTGCTGCGTTCAGTTCGTCGACTGAGGAACCGGCGCGGTCGCGAACTGGCAGGGGAGTTTCTTGCCGAAGGCCGCCAGGCGGTGCGGGAAGCGCTTGCCACGGACGGCCTCGTCACGGGTGTGATCGTCGCTGATCCTGAGCGTCATGCCGATCTCGTTGAAGATCTTGATATTCCCGTGTGGTGGGGTTCTGAGGCGGTTGTACGGCAGTTGTCCGATACGGTCACCCCGCAAGGGGTTGTTGCGGTGTGCCGGCAGCCCCGGTTCGATTGGGAGGACGTTGAAGGTGCGCGCCTGCTGGTGATCTGTGCCCAGGTCCGTGATCCAGGGAATGCGGGAACCGTGATCCGCTGCGCCGATGCCTTCGGGGCGGATGGCGTCATTCTCACCTCGGGATCGGTGGAGGTGTGGAACCCCAAAACGGTGCGCTCATCAGTGGGATCGTTGTTCCACCTTCCGATCCTCACCGGAATCGACCTTGCTGAGGCTGTTTCCCGTGTGCGTTCCCGGGGCATGCAGGTGCTCGCGGCCGACGGCGATGGTGAACCGCTGGACCTGCTCGCTGCCTCCGGTGGTTTGGCGAAACCGTCGGCCTGGTTGATGGGCAACGAAGCCTGGGGGCTGCCTGCTGGGGATGCGGCCTTGGCCGACCGGATAGTCGCCGTCCCGATGTGGGGTGCGGCAGAGAGTCTCAACCTGTCTTCAGCCGCAGCCATCTGCCTGTATCAGACGGCTTCTGCCCAGCGCCGCAAGAACTGATCCGTGTCGGGTCCTCCTGTCAGTTCTCGCCGCGCGGTTCACAAGACAATACGGTGAATGATCTGAAAGAGCTGAAAGTCCAGCTGTGAATCGTCTCGGACAGCTCATCGGTGTGGCTGCTAACGTGCGGGGAAGTTTCTGCCGAGGGCATCAGGCGGTGCGATTGTTCCTGCCACTAGACGGTCTTCTAGACTCGGCTGCTGTAATTGGAAGGGGAAATCCATGGCAGGCCCTAATGACAATGCGAGTCCACAGCAGACAGTGGCTCTTGATGCGGCTTCCGTCGAGGAATACGTGAACTCTGCCTTGGCCGCTGTCGCGGCGGCCACCAGCACTGCCGAGCTGAAGCAGGTACGCATCGATCACACGGGTGAGCGTTCCCCGCTTGCCCTGGCCAACCGAGGAATCGGCGCGCTGCCGCAGGCAGAGCGCAAAGAAGCCGGGAGTCGTGTCGGTAGGGCGCGAGGTCAGGTTAACCAGGCCATCGCGGAGCGGCAGAAGGAGCTGGCTGCCGAGGAGTTGACTCGGGCCCTCGTCGCTGAGCGTGTTGACATGACCCTGCCAGTGGTGCTGGCCCCTCGAGGTGCCCTGCACCCGATCACGACCCTGATCGACGATATGTGTGATGTGTTCGTCGCCATGGGCTGGGAGGTGGCCGAGGGTCCTGAACTGGAGGCAGAGTGGTACAACTTTGACGCCCTCAATCTGGGTGTGGACCATCCTGCTCGCGGTGAACAAGACACCCTCTGGGTGGAACCCGCGACTGCCGGCAAGCTGCTGCGCACCCAGACTTCCCCCGTGCAGGTTCGCGCCATGCTGGAACGCGACCTGCCCCTCTACATCGTCAGTCCCGGCAAGGTGTTCCGCGCCGACGAGTACGACGCCACTCACCTGCCGGTCTTCCACCAGCTCGAGGGACTCGTGGTGGACAAGGGAATCTCCATGGCCGACCTGCGCGGTGTCCTCGACCACTTCGCCCGAGCCATGTTCGGCGATGTCACCACGAGGATGCGGCCCCACTACTTCCCGTTCACCGAGCCCTCGGCTGAGGTCGACATCCAGTGCGTCGTCTGCCACGGCGAATCCGTCGGCAACCCCGATCGCCCCTGCCGGACCTGCCGTTCCGAGGGGTGGATCGAATGGTGCGGCTGCGGGGTCGTCAACCCGCGGGTGCTGCGGGCTTGCGGGATCGATTCCGAGACCTATTCCGGTTTCGCCTTCGGCATGGGAGTTGACCGTACCGTCATGTTCCGCACCGGGGCTCCCGACCTGCGTGACTTCGTCGAGGGCGATGTCCGTTTCTCCCTTCTTGCTGATGGAGGTGTCCGATGAAAGCCCCGATCTCGTGGCTGCGTGAGCTGGTGAGCCTGCCCGAAGAGGCTGGAACCAAGGAGATCGCCGACGCCTTCACCCGCCTCGGGTTGACCGTCGAGCACATTGAGTCGACCGGTTCGCAGGTGACGGGTCCGCTCGTGATCGGTCGTGTCCTCAGCTTCACCGAGGAACCACAGAAGAACGGCAAGACCATCCGGTACTGCCGCGTCGACGTCGGGTCCCACAATGACCCCGCCGACGAGCAGTACCCCGCATCCCGGGGCATCGTGTGCGGCGCCTCGAACTTCGCCGTCGACGACCTCGTGGTCGTGGCGCTCCCCGGAGCTGTTCTTCCGGGTGACTTCCAGATCTCCGCTCGTAAGACCTACGGGCACATCTCCGACGGCATGATCTGCGCCGAGGACGAGATCGGTCTTGGTGAGGACCACGCCGGGATCATCGTGCTCCCCGAGTCCTCGGGGCTGCACCCCGGGGACGACGCTCTGGCAGCCTTGTGGACGCGCGACGAGGTGCTGGACATCGACGTGACCCCTGATCTGTCCCACGGCCTGTCACTGCGGGGACTGGGCCGCGAACTTGCGGTTGTCCACGGGGTTCCGTTCAGTGACCCCTACGACCTGCCGCTGCCCGCCCCGATTTCCGACGGCTACCCCGTCGTCCTGGAATCGGATCGCTGCTCCGTGTTCGTCGCCTTCACCATCGAGGGCTTCGATCCGGTCGCCCCGACACCCAGGTTCATGGCGGACCGGTTGCGGGCCTGCGGGGTGCGTTCCATTTCCCTTCCGGTGGATGTCACCAACTACGTGATGCTCGAGTCTGGGCAGCCGCTGCACGCCTACGACGCCGCCAAACTGCAGGGACCGATCCGGGTGCGGCTCGCCACCGAGGGGGAGGAGATCACCACCCTCGACGGCATCCGCCGCACTCTCTCCACCGATGACCTGCTGATCACCGACGACTCCGGTCCGATCGGAATCGCCGGCGTCATGGGAGGGGAAACCACCGAGGTCTCCGCCGAGACCACGGCCATCGTGTTGGAGGCCGCAGCATTCACCCCGGCCAGTGTCTCCCACACCTTCCGGCGGCACGGATTGCCATCAGAGGCGTCCAAACGTTTTGAACGCACCGTCGACCCGGGGCTCGCCTACGCTGCTGCCCGCCGCGCCGCCGAGCTGCTTGTGGAACACGGTGGTGGTCAGGTCCGCGGTGATGTCACGGTCGTCGGGCAGGCCCCGGCGCAGGTCAGGATCGATCTGCGAGCCGGATTGATCTGCGCGATCCTGGGCACCGAGGTGGAGCTTGAGGAGATCCTCCGCGTGCTGGAGGCCGGCGGTTGCCGGGTGACCGCCCTCGGCGACTCCCTGACCGTCGAAGCCCCAACCTGGCGTCCCGATCTGCGTGACCCCTACGACATCGTCGAGGAGGTTGGACGCAAGATCGGCTACCACCGCATCGGGAGCCGCCTCCCGGTCGCTCCCGCTGGCAGGGGGTTGACGAGAGCCCAGCGCGCCCGCCGCGCCGCCATGCGGGCCGCGGCCGCAACCGGTTTCACCGAGGTGCTCAGCCTGCCGTTCGTCTCCGAATCGGACCTGGACCGGATGGGCCTGGTCGATGAGGATCCGCGGCGGGCCCTGGTGCGACTGGCCAATCCGCTCGCTGAGACCAGCCCCTACCTGCGCACCACGCTGCTCCCGGGCCTTTTCGCTGCGGTGGCCAGGAACACCTCCCGCTCCCTCACGGACCTGGCGATCTTCGAACGCGGCCTGGTCTACCTTGACGGGAACACCCCCGCGGCTCCGCGCCCCGGGGTGGCGGGACGTCCCAGCGACGAGGAGATCGCCGCCTTGCAGGCCGCCCTTCCGGAGCAGCCCGAGTTGCTGGCCGGCGTGGTGACCGGGGCGTGGCGACCGGCCGGCTGGGACACCCCGGCGGTGGCCGCCGACTGGCGTCACGTCGTCGCGCTCGCTGAAGCCGTGGCCCGGGCCACCGGGCACGCGCTCGAACGCCGCAACGCGGAAGCCGCGCCCTGGCATCCCGGTCGCTGTGCCGAGCTCCTACTCGCGGAACGAACGGTCGGGTACGCCGGTGAACTGCACCCCGAGGTGATTCGGGCGTTCGGGTTGCCCTCCCGGACCTGCGCAGTGGAACTCGAGCTGGGGGCCCTGCTGGAGGCCGAAGCGGGAATCCCCCGCATCGGGTTGCTTACGGGTTTCCCCCTCGCCAAGGAGGACGTCGCCCTGATTGTTGACGAGAACACGCCTGCGGAGGGTGTGCGGAAGGCTCTCGTTGAGGGGGCGGGTGAGCTGCTGGAGAGCGTCACCCTGTTTGACATCTATCATGGAGATCAAGTGCCTGAGGGGAGGAAGTCCCTGGCCTTCGGACTGCGATTCCGGGCCGACCGGACACTGACCGACGCCGAGGCGGCGGCGGCTCGTGACGCGGCGGTCGCGGTAGCGGTCGAGCGGTTCGGTGCCACGCAACGAACCTGACCCGACGTGAAGGAGGAAAGATGACCACCTCACAGTCCGCTGGAGGGTGTCCGGTTCGGCGTGAAGCGGGATATCTGAGGGTGGTGGGTCACTCGGAGGTGGTCGCAGTCGTGACCGATCCTGAGACCTTCTCGAGTGGGGTCTCTCGTTTCCTGCAGGTTCCGAACGGTCTCGACGGCGAGGAACACGCCGCCTTTCGCGCCGTGATTGACAGGTTCTTCAGCGCCGAGGCGCTCGCGGAGCTGGAGCCACGCCTGCGGGACGTGGCCCGCCGGATCGTGGCGGGACTTCCCCGCGGCGAGGTGATCGACGTGGTCGGGGGCATGGGTACCCGCTACGCGGTCCAGGCGATGCTTGCCTGGCTGGGTTGGGAACCGGACCTGGAGGAGGAACTCGTCGAATGGGTCGCCGACAACGCAGCCGCGACCCGGTCCGGTGAGATCGAACGCACCCGCGCCGTCGCGGAACACTTCGACGAGATCATCGTCGGTGTGCTCCGGCCTCGCCTGGAGCGTCTCGACGAACCTGCCTGGGACGTCACCGACCAGCTGTTGCGGCAGCAGGTGCAAGGGCGAGGTCTCCAACACCCCGAGCTGGTCTCAATCCTGCGGAACTGGACCGGAGGCGACCTCGGATCGCTCGCCCTGTGCATCGGGGTGATCATCCATCAATTGGCGGCGTTTCCCGCGTTGCTTCGGGATCTGCGCAGTCGGCTGGGTGACGCCGAGGCGACCAACCGTGCCATCGACGAGTTCCTGCGCATCGACGACCCCTTTGTCTCCAATCGACGGATCGCCACCCGCGAGACCGAACTGGCGGGAGAGAACATCGAGGCCGGGCAGCGTCTCGTGGTGGACTGGACCCGCGCCAACCGTGACCCTGCGATGTTCCCGGATCCCGACGCCTTCCGGCCCGAGGAGAACGCCCCCGAGAACCTCGTCTATGGAAGGGGGCCGCACGTCTGCCCGGGACGCGGGCTGGCGACCCTGGAGCTGCGTGTTCTGCTGGAGGAACTCCTGGCAGTGATCTCCGGGATCGAGCTGCTGGAGGAACCACGGGCGGTCCGGGCTGAGTTCCCGCTAGGGGGCTGGGCCAGCTGCCCCGTGGTCCTCCGCTGAGGTTCGTGCAGGCTCGCTCGGTTAGTTCTTGACTGTGGTGGTCAGCTCACCTTTTCTGAAGTTGGTCACTAGAGCCACCGCCTCGTCGAACTCAGCTTTCACGCCCGGAGCGATATCAGTGTTCAGGGAAACGACGATGGTCACGATCAGGTTCGCCACGAACCCGGGAAGCAACTCGTAGAGCTCGAAGATGCCCCCGGACAGGTTCGCCCAGACCGCCGCCACGACAGCACCGGTCGTCATGCCCGCCAGCGCGCCCCAGCGGGTTAGCCGTCGCCAGAAGAGGGCCAGCAGTACCACGGGACCAAAGGAGGCTCCGAAACCGGCCCAGGCGAACGAGACCAGGTTGAGAATGCTGTCGTTGGCCTGCCACGCCATGATGGCTGCGACCACGGAGACCAGCATCACCGCCACTCGACCCAGCAGGACGGAGCGTTTTTCGCCCAGCTCCTTGCGGTTGAAGGCGTGATAGAGATCCTCCACGAGGGCGGAGGAGGAGACCAGCAGCTGGGAGCTGATGGTGGACATGATCGCGGCAAGGATCGCCGCTAGCATGAAACCAGCGACGAACGGGTGGAACAGCAACTGACCCAGCGCGATGAACACGGTCTCACGATCGGGCAGCTGCCCGGTGTCGCGGCGGTAGGTGGCGATGCCGACCAGCGCGGTGGCTGCGGCGCCCAGACAGGCCAGCGCCATCCACCCGATGCCGATGCGCCGCCCCGCCTTCGCCTGTTGTGGGGTCTCCAGGGCCATGAACCGCACGATGATGTGCGGCTGCCCGAAATACCCGAGTCCCCAAGCGGCGGCCGAGACGATGCTCATCAGTGAGGTGGAGGCACCCCATAGAACCCATGTGTTCGTTTTGGATTCTGTGTCGACCTCGTTGATGATCGATATTAGAGGTTCGATACCGCCGAGATTGAGAAGGCCGGCCACCGGGACCGCTACTAGGGCGGTTACCATCATGAGTCCCTGTACCACGTCGGTGTAGGCGACCGCGAGGAAGCCGCCGACCAAGGTGTAGAGCACTGTGATGCCTGCCACCAGGATCATGCCCAGGCGGTAGTCCGTCCCGAAGGAGGCCTCGAAGAACCTGCCGCCCGCCACCATGCCGCTGGAGACGTAGAAGGTGAAGAACACCAGGATGATTACACCCGCGCCGATCTGGATCAGCCGTGAGCTGTCGTGCAGTCGGGCGCTTAGGAAAGTGGGGATGGTCAGTGAGTTGTTCGCCACCTCCGTGTAGGTCCGCAGCCGCGGTGCGGTGTACTTCCAGTTCAGCCAGGCGCCCACGGTCAACCCTATGGGGAGCCACATCGCTGACATTCCCGACAGGTAGAAGGCCCCGGGGAGGCCCATGAGCAGCCAGCCGGACATGTCGGAGGCGCCGGCGGACAGGGCCGTGGAGAGAGGACCGAGGTTTCTCCCGGCCAGCATGTAGTCATCCATATCGTCGGTGCGTTGATAGGCCCAGAGGCCTATCACGATCATCGCGACGAAGTAGATGACCATCGAGATTGCCTGATAGGTCTGCTCGTTCATCGGTACCTCCGTTCGAAGAAGCAACCCAACCTAATCGACTCGGAGGTCATCGTGGTGGGGATTCCGAATACCGGCTGTACCATTCACACCGTGCTGACCAGAGGGCGGATAGTCGAAGCGGGACTGCGGATCCTGGATTCCTGGGGGCTCGGGGATCTCTCCATGCGGCGCATCGCTGACGAACTCGGGGTCAAGGCCGGGGCCTTGTACTATCACATGCCGAACAAGCAGTCACTGCTGGCCGGGATCGCCGACGTGATACTGGCCCCCGTCGCCATCCCTGATTCGAGGGCGACAGGGGAGTGGTTGAGGAGCTGGTCCCACAACCTGCGCGGGGCGCTGCTGGCCCACCGCGACGGCGCCGAGCTGGTCGCCTCGACGACAGCGCTGGGCATGGGCACCGTGGACGCGACCGCTGCGGCCCGCGGCCTACTGGCCGAGCGGAACTGTTGCGAACCGGCGGCCACGGCGACCGCTTTCCTGCACTTCATCCTGGGCCATGTCATGTCGGAACAAACCCGCACCCAGCTGGTAGCCCTGGGGGTCCTCGAAACCTTTGACGCGGAAGCCTCCAGGGCGGATTTCAGCCACGGTGTGGAGCTGCTGGTTCGTGGGATCTCGTGTTGTGATCCACGCGCGACCACGCAATGACGCTGGTTCCCAGCCACAGGGGCTGGCGAACCGCACAGGTTTCCGTGACTCCCCGTGGCATCAGGCCGGGACCACGTTGACAAGCTTCGGGGCCTTGACGATCACCTTGCGCACGCCGTTGGGGATCTCCTTGACGATGCGTGGATGGGCCAGGGCCAGTTCGCGCAGCTCATCCTCGGTGATCGAGGTGGGCACCTCCAGCTGGGCGCGCAGTTTGCCACGAACCTGCACGACGGCAGTGATGGTGTCCTCGGTCACCAGCGCGGGATCCGCCACGGGGAAGGGCTCGTGGGCCAGCGACTGCTCGTGTCCCAGCCGGTGCCACAGCTCCTCCGCGATGTGCGGGGCCAGGGGCGCGACCATCAGCACCAGCGGTTCCACCGCGGCCCTGGGCACCACCTTGAGGGCGGTCAGGACGGTGTTGTACTCCGTGAGCCGTGCGATGGCGGTGTTGAACGACAGCCCCTCGTAGTCCTTGGTGACGGCGTCGATGGTTTTGTGTAGGGCATGGAGGGTGTCGTCGTCGATATCGGTATCACGGGTGACCAGATCGCCCGTCTCCTCGTCGACGACGTTGCGCCACAGCCGCTGCAGGAATCGCTGCGACCCGACCACGGCGCGGGTCTCCCACGGCTTCGACTGGGCCAGCGGGCCCATGCCCATTTCGTAGAGACGGAAGGTGTCGGCGCCGTAGGCCTCGTACATCTCGTCCGGGGAGACGACGTTCTTCAGCGACTTGCCCATCTTCCCGTACTCGCGTTTGACCGGCTGGCCCTGCCAGGTCCAGGTCGTTTTCTCGCCCTCCCCGTGTGCCTCCGTCTCGGCGGCGGGCACGGTCTGGCCGCGGGAATCGCGGTAGGCGTAGGCCTGGATGTAGCCCTGATTGAACAAGCGACGGAACGGCTCGGCGGATGAGACGTGTCCCAGATCGAACAGCACCTTGTGCCAGAACCGTGCGTAGAGCAGGTGCAGCACGGCGTGTTCGACCCCACCGACGTACAGGTCCACCCCGCCGACATCACCCTCACCGCGGGGTCCCATCCAGTAGCGTTCCACTTCCTCGCCGACGAAGCGGTCGTGGTTGGCGGGGTCCAGGTAGCGCATCTCGTACCAACAGGAGCCGGCCCACTGCGGCATCACGTTCAGCTCGCGACGGTAGACCTTCGTGCCGTCGCCCAGGTCCACTTCGACGCTGGCCCAGTCGGTGGCGCGGGCCAGCGGCGGTACCGGATCGGAGTTCCGGTCCTCCGGATCCAGGGCCTTCGGGGAGTAGTCGGTGACCTCGGGCAGCTCGATGGGCAGCATCTCTTCGGGCAGCGCGATGGGCAGGCCGGTCTCGTCATAGACGATCGGGAAGGGCTCGCCCCAGTAGCGCTGGCGGCTGAACAGCCAGTCCCGCAGCCGGTAGTTCACGGTGGCCTCGCCCAGTCCCTTGGCCTCCAACCACTCGGTGATGGCGGTCTTGGCGTCGGCGACGGTCATGCCGTTCAGGGAGATCTCGGAGTTGGCGGAGTTGATTACCTCGCCGTCACCCGTCCACGCTGAAGTGCCGTCATGGTCGGATTCGGGGATCACGGTTTCGACGATCGGCAGGTTGTGAGCCTTGGCGAACTCCCAGTCGCGCTGGTCGCCCGAGGGGACCGCCATGACCGCTCCCGTGCCGTAACCCAGGGTGACGTAATCGGCGATGAAGATCGGGACGCGCTGGCCGTTGACGGGGTTAACGGCGAAGCGCCCGGTGAACAGGCCCGTCTTCTCTTTGTCCTCGACGCGGTGGTCCGCATCGGTTTTGCGTTCCGCCTCAGCGCGGTAGGCAGCGACCGCCTCGGCAGGGGAGACGTGGCCTCTGGTCCAGGCGGGGTCGGTGCCTTCAGGCCACTCGGAGGCAGCGTCGTCGGCCAGGTGGTGTTCGGGTGCCAACACCATGAAGGTGGCGCCGAACAAGGTGTCCGGGCGGGTGGTGAACACCTCGATCTGTTCGCCGCTGGCGGCCTCGGTGAAGAACACCCGGGCCCCCTCGGAACGACCGATCCAGTTGCGCTGCATGGCCTTGACCTTGTCAGGCCAGTCCAGCTTGTCCAGGTCCGCCAGGAGGCGTTCCGCGTAGGCGGTGATGCGCAGCATCCACTGGCTCATGTTGCGCTTGAAAACCGGGAAGTTGCCAATCTCGGAGCGTCCCTCGTTGGTGACCTCCTCATTGGCCAGCACAGTGCCCAGGCCCGGGCACCAGTTCACGGGCGCATCGGACAGGTAAGCCAGCCGGTGCGAGTCGATGATTTGGCGCTGCTCCTGCGCTGACAGCTCTCCCCACGGTTGTCCTGAGGGGGTGGAGCGCTTCCCGGATGTGAACTCCTCGAGCAGCTCATCGATGTGGCGGGCCTTGTTCGCTTTCTCATCGAACCAGGCATTGAAGATCTGCAGGAAGATCCACTGAGTCCAGCGATAGAACTCGACATCGATGGTCGCCACGCTGCGGCGGGGATCGTGGGCCAGGCCCAGGCGCCGTAGCTGGCGGCGCATGATGGCGATGTTGTGCTCGGTGGTGACCCGGGGATGCTGCCCTGACTGCACCGCATACTGCTCAGCAGGCAAACCGAAGGCGTCATAGCCGAGGGCATGCAGCACGTTGCGACCTTTCATGCGGTTGAAACGCGCGAAGGTGTCGGTGGCGATGTAGCCGAGGGGATGTCCGACATGCAGGCCTGCGCCACTCGGGTAGGGAAACATGTCAAGGACGAAGAGCTTCTCGTCGAGAGAATCGATCTTCTCGGGCTCGGCCCAGGGCCCGGCAGGATTCGGGGCGTGGAACGTGCCCTCGGTCTCCCAGCGATCCTGCCAGTGCGCCTCGATCTCACCGGCCAGCTTTGCGGTGTACCGGTACGACGGCTCGCTCATCAGCGTTTCTCCTTACAACATGCAACTGCGGGATCGAGACTATCCCGCCGCGGCCTGCCCGGTCGACTGGGCCCGAGAAAATTTGGAATACTTATTCTTATTTATGGCATAATTTCCGCTATGAGTTTCAAGGTTGCCGTCGCAGGATGCACGGGATACGCGGGAGGCGAGGTGCTGCGACTGCTCCTGCAACACCCCGAGGCTGAGATTGGTGCCCTGGCGGGCAACTCATCAGTGGGCGACCGGCTGCGAGACCACCAGCCCCACCTGGCGCTCCTCGCTGACCGGGAAATAGTCGCCACTGCCGCCGAGAATCTCGCCGGCCACGATGTCGTCTTCCTGGCCCTGCCTCACGGGGCGAGCGCCGGGATCGCCGGGCTGCTCGGAGCGGAGACGCTGGTCATCGATGCCGGGGCCGATTTCCGGCTGCGCGATCCCTGGCAGTGGAGGCGTTTCTATGGAAGCGAGCATGCGGGCACCTGGCCCTACGGTCTGCCCGAGCTGCCCGGCTGTCGGGATGCCCTGCGCGACACCGGACGAATAGCGGTGCCCGGCTGCTACCCAACGGCGGCCACACTTGCTCTGTTCCCTGCCGTTCAGGCAGGTCTGATCGACCCTGCGGGAATCGTCATCGTCGCCGCATCCGGGACATCCGGGGCGGGGAAGGCCGCCAAACCGCATCTCCTCGGCTCGGAGGTCATGGGTAGCGCCTCGGTCTACGGGGTCGGAGGGGTGCACCGGCACATTCCCGAGATCATCCAGAATCTCTCCTCGGTGACAGGTGAACGGGTCGGTGTCTCGTTCACCCCCATGTTGGTGCCGATGCCCCGGGGCATCCTCGCGACCTGCTCCGCCCCCAGGGTCGGTGACGTCGCGGAAGACGAGGTGCGGAGATCCTACGAGGCTGCCTATGCGGACGAACCATTCGTTGACCTGCTGCCCGAAGGTGTGTGGCCCACGACCGCGGGTGTCCTCGGGTCCAACCGGGTCACGGTGCAGGTCGCCGTCGATGAGGCTGCGGACCGGGTTGTGGTGGTTTCGGCCATCGACAACCTCACCAAGGGCACCGCCGGCGGTGCCGTCCAGTCCATGAACATCGCCCTCGGTCTCGACGAGACCACCGGCCTGAGCATGATCGGAGTGGCACCGTGAGCGTCACGACCCCTACAGGATTCGTCGCCGCTGGAATTGCAGCCGGCATCAAGACCGGCGATCGCCTCGACCTGGCCGTCGTTTCCAACCTCGGGCCACGGTTTGCTGCGGCCGGGGTGTTCACCCGCAACCGAGTCTTCGCGGCGCCCGTCGACTGGTCCCGGCGGGTCGTCGCCGATGGCCAGCTGCGCGCGGTGGTCCTGAACTCCGGCGGGGCGAACGCCTGCACCGGCCGGCCGGGATTCGAGGACGCCGGGGCCATGGCCGAGGCGACGGCCACCGGACTCGGGGTGAGGGCGGGAGAGGTTGCCGTCTGCTCCACCGGACTGATCGGTGTCCGGCTGCCCATGGCAGAGGTCACCTCCGGCATCGAACGGGCCTGCTCGCGGCTGTCCCGGGAGGGGGGAGAGGATGCTGCGACCGCGATCATGACCACCGACACCGTCAGTAAGCAGGCCGTTCACCACGGCGAGGGCTGGAGCATCGGAGGCATGGCCAAGGGGGCCGGGATGCTCGCGCCCGGCCTTGCGACGATGCTCGTGGTGCTGACCACCGATGCCGACCTGGAGGCACCGGCTCTGGACGCGGCACTCCGCGAGGCGAGCCGCGTCAGTTTCGACAGGGCCGACGCGGACGGCTGCATGTCCACCAACGACACCGTGCTGTTGCTTGCTTCTGGGGCCAGCGGTGTCACGCCGGACGGGCGGGAGTTCACCGCTGCGCTGAGCGAACTCTGCCAGGATCTCGCGCGCCAGCTGATTGCCGACGCCGAGGGTGCTAGGCACGAGGTAGCCATTGAGGTCGTCGGTGCCGCATCCGAGCGTGACGCGGAGACGGTGGGCCGTGAGGTGGCGCGCAGCAACCTGTTCAAGTGTGCGATCTTCGGGGGCGACCCGAACTGGGGGCGCGTGCTGTCAGCCATTGGTGTCACCGACGCCGTTTTTGAAGCTGACCGGCTGGACGTCTTCTTCAACGGCATCCAGGTCTGCCGCGATGGCGGGATCGGTGACCCTCGCGAACTGGTCGACCTGTCCGGTCGCAGGGTCCACGTCCTGATCGATCTGCACGCGGGTGATGCGACGGCCACCATCCTCACCACCGACCTCACGTACGAATACGTGAAGGAGAATGCGGAGTACTCCTCATGACCCTCCGATACACCCATCCCGACCACAACCTGCTTCTGACCAAGGCCAACACCCTCATCGAGGCCTTGCCATGGATCGGCCAATTCGCGGGCGAGACCGTCGTCGTCAAATACGGCGGAAACGCCATGATCGACGACGACCTCAAACGCGCCTTCGCCGAGGACATCGTGTTCCTGCGCCGCGTCGGCCTGAAACCGGTGGTCGTTCACGGCGGCGGACCCCAGATCAGTTCCATGTTGGAGCGGCTTGGCATCACCTCGGAGTTCCGCGGCGGTCTCAGAGTGACAACGTCCGAAGCCATGGATGTGGTGCGCATGGTGCTGGTGGGACAGGTCGGCAGGGAACTGGTGGGTCTCATCAACGCCCACGCGCCATTCGCTGTCGGCTTATCTGGTGAGGACGGCGGACTGCTGCGGGCTCGGCGCCGTGGTCTGGTCGAGGACGGAGAGGAGATCGACCTGGGTTTTGTCGGTGACGTCGATTCCGTCGATTCCTCCGCGCTGTTCGACCTGATCGAGGCGGGCCGCATTCCGGTGGTCGCAACCGTCGCGCCCGGACCTGATGGTCAGATCTACAACGTCAATGCCGATACCGCAGCCTCGGCCCTGGCCATTGCGCTCGGGGCAAAACGCCTGGTCATGCTCACCGACGTGGCGGGGCTGTACGCGAACTATCCCGACGAGTCGACCATCATCTCCTCCATCACTCCCGAGGAGGTGCGCCAGTTGATGCCCGGCCTCACTTCGGGGATGGTCCCGAAGATGGAGGCGTGCGCGCGGGCCGTGGAGGGCGGGGTGCGCTCCGCCACCATCATCGACGGCCGCGTGCCGCACTGCCTGCTGCTGGAGATCTTCACCGACGACGGGGTGGGAACCATGGTCTGCGAGGAGACGGCATGAGTCACGAAACCGAACTCGGGAGCCGCTACGGGGCGGTCATGATGAACGCCTTTGGGGCGCCTCGAAGGATCTTCGCCCGCGGCGAGGGCATCCACCTGTGGGACGTTGATGGAACCCGCTACGTCGACCTGCTGGCGGGAATTGCCGTCAACGCCCTGGGACACGCGCATCCCGCCGTCGTGGAGGCCGTCACCAGGCAGCTGAAAACCCTCGGGCACATCTCAAACTTCTTCGCCTCCGAGCCGCAGATCCGGCTGGCAGAACGCCTCTCGGAAGCGGCTGGTGGGGGCAGGGTTTTCCTTGCCAACTCGGGGGCTGAGGCCAACGAGGCCGCATTCAAGGTGAGTCGCCTGACCGGTCGGACCCGTCTCGTGGCGATGGAGGGATCTTTCCACGGTCGGACCATGGGGGCGCTGGCCGTCACGCACACCGAGAAGTACCGGGAACCCTTCGAACCGCTTCCCGGGGAGGTCACGTTCGTTCCCTTTGGTGACGCTGGAGCTCTTGAAGCGGTCGTGGATGAAACGGTGGCCGCGGTGGTCATCGAACCTGTCCAGGGGGAGTCCGGGGTGATCCCGGCCCCGGAGGGATACCTGGCTGCTGCCCGGGAGATCGCCTCCCGTACCGGGACTCTGCTGTGGATCGACGAGGTCCAAACCGGCATTGGTCGTTGTGGCGAACTGCTGCTGAGTCGTGCCCAGGGGGTGACAGCGGATCTGGTGACGGTGGCCAAGGGCCTCGGGAATGGGTTCCCCATCGGGGCCTGCATCGCCACGGGGCGCGCCGCGGACCTGCTGACCCCCGGCGGGCATGGCAGCACTTTTGGGGGCAACCCCGTCGCGGCGGCGGCTGGCAATGCCGTCCTGGACGTGGTGGGCAGCGGCCTGCTCGAGGATGTCCGTCGCGTCGGCGACTGGTTTGCTTCAAAGATCATGGGCCTGGGATGCCCGGAGATCGTAGGGGTGCGCGGGGCGGGCCTGCTACGGGGTATCGTGCTCACCCGGGAGGCGGCTCCGCGGGTGGTGGAGCTGGCCCTGTCGGAGGGATGGTTGCTGAACGCTCCGCGCCCCGATGTGCTGCGGGTTGCTCCGCCGCTGATCATCACGGAGGCCGACCTGGCCCCCTTCGTGACCGCCCTGCCCGGATGGTTGGAGAGATGTAATGCCTGAGATGAAACGGTCCGCCCGCCTCGCCCTGTTGCGGAGTCTGCTGGAGGAAGGGGAGTTCGCCTCGCAGCAGGAGTTGAGTGCTGCGTTGGGGGAACGAGACGTGGAGGTGAGTCAGTCCACCCTGAGTAAGGACCTCCTGGCTCTCGGTGCGGTGAAACGCCGCACTCCCGAGGGGAGTCTCGTCTACGCCGTCGGTGATGAAGCGGAGGGCGGTGGAGTGGCGGCGGAGAAACTGGCCCGCCGCTGCGTGGAACTGCTGCAGTCGATACAGCATGCAGCAAACCAGATCGTCATCAAGACCCCGCCCGGCGCCGCTCAGTTCCTGGGGGCGCACGTGGATAGAACACGACTGCCCGGGGTGATGGGCACCATCGCAGGCGACGACACCCTGCTGCTGGTCACCACGGACCCAGAAGCCGCGGCACGCACCGCCGGCATCATCGCCCACATGACACGCACCGGGAAGCCGACGAGGCTCCGGGACCTGGAGAAGGAGGGACAGTGACCGAGGGAAGGCTCTGGGGGGGACGGTTTGCCGGGGGACCTGCCGACGCGATGTTCGAGCTGAGTCGCTCCACCCAGTTCGATTGGCGTCTGGCCCCCCATGACATTGCCGGATCGCGGGCCCATGCCAAGGCCCTCCACGCGGCTGGGCTGCTGACTGATGACGAGGCTGCTGCTATGGATGCTGGGCTCGCGGAGCTACTGCGTCGAGTGAACGCAGGGGAGTTCTCCCCGGCCCCCGCTGATGAGGACGTCCACGGCGCGCTGGAAAGGGGTCTCAAGGAGATCGTCGGCCCTGAACTCGGTGGCCGGTTGCGGGCGGGGCGCTCTCGTAATGACCAGATCGCCACTCTGATCCGCAGCTACCTGCGCGATGAGGTGCGCGTGCTGGTGGCGGAGGTTCTGGATGTTGTCGAGGCCCTGGCCGGGCAGGCGAAAAAGAACCTGGGTGCCGTGATGCCAGGACGCACCCACCTGCAATCTGCCCAGCCGGTGCTGTTGAGCCACCACCTATTGGCGCACGCCTGGCCGCTGTTGCGCGACGTCTCCCGCCTGAGGGACCTCGATACCCGCCTGGCTGTCAGCCCCTACGGTTCGGCCGCCCTTGCCGGGACCTCGCTCGGTCTGGACCCGGGCTTGGTGGCCCGTGAGCTAGGCTTCACGTCGTCGGTGCCGAACTCCATCGACGGCACTGCTGCTCGTGACCTGGTGGCCGAGATCACATGGATCCTGGCGCAGATTGGGGTGGATCTGTCTCGTCTCAGTGAGGATGTGATCCTCTGGTGCACCGCGGAGTTCGGTTTCGCGAAACTGGCTGATGAGTGGTCCACGGGCAGTTCGATCATGCCCCAGAAGAAGAACCCCGACGTGGCTGAGTTGGCCCGCGGCAAGGCGGGACGGCTCATCGGGAATCTGGCGGGTCTCCTTGCGACGCTCAAGGGAATGCCGCTGGCCTACAACCGAGATCTCCAGGAGGACAAAGAACCGGTATTCGACGGACTGGACCAGTTGAGAATCCTGCTGCCCGCAGTCGCCGGGATGATCGCCACCCTGACCTTCGACCGCGAACGCATGGCCGCGGTGGCTCCCGCAGGTTTCTCTTTGGCCACCGACGTCGCTGACCACTTGGTGAGAATGCGTGTGCCTTTTGCTGTCGCACATGAGGTGGCGGGAGAGACGGTGCGCTACTGCGAGAACCGGGGAATCACCCTCCAGGACCTCACTGAGGCCGACCTGCCCGGCATCAGTGAGCATCTCGACCCCGGAGTGCTCGAGGTGCTGACGGTAGAGGGGTCGGTGAACGCCCGCAACGGGCGTGGCGGCACCGCGACTGCCCGCGTGGCGGAACAACTGGAGGAGGTTTTCGCGCTCCTCGAGGAGAACAGGGCCTGGAGCTAAGCAGGTGGATTCATCTAGGCCACCTGTGTCGAGACCATGTTTGGCCCGCTGACCGGCCATGGAGCGGCATTGAAGAAATACATGTGCAAAAACTTCTGGGGCCCCCGAACCGGTTCGGGGGCCCCAGAAGTTTTTGCGCTCAGGCTGCGTGACGGCAGGTCGGGCAGGTGCAGTCCTTGCAGACGCAGGAGGCGCAGGATGCGCAGCTGCAGGACCCGCAGGAGCAGGTGTTGTGAGAGCAGTTTTCGCAGGTGCAGTTTTCGCAGGTGCAGGTGGCACAGGTGTCGGAGCAGTTTCCGCAGGTGCAGGTGGTGCACTCGTCGTAGTGGCCATCGTGCTCGCGGTGCGCGTGACCGTCGTGGATATAGTCGACGTGATCGAAGTGGATCACGGCCTCGTGACCGCAGTTCGGGCCGTGGGTGTGCTTGTGGGCCTCGGCGGCGATGTGTTCAGTGGTCGTGGTCATGTTTCCCCTCCTGGGTGTGTTTCATCGCGTCGCCCAGGATGTGAGCGACGTGCTGATCGCAGATGCTGTACCAAACTCCCTGCCCCTGCCTGCGGGTGGCGACCACGCGGGCGCCTCGCAGTATCCGCAGATGCTGGGAGACCAGCGGTTGGGGCAGCCCGAGGTCTTCGACGAGCTGTCCCACGGTGTGCTCTCGGATGGAGAGCAGGTGCACGATGGCAGCACGCACCGGATTCGCCAGCGCCTTGAAGAGGCTGCTGACCGGCTCGTACTCGGCGACCTTCGTGCCTGACATGCCTCCATTCTTATATGCGAATATCTGCATTGCAAATCCTGGGGAGGGTGGGATGAATCCGCGCGAGCGCGTGAGTAGGCTGCCTTCGTGAACGCATTGCTCGACGACCTCTGCTGGCGTGGGTTGATTGCCCACTCGACCGACCTGGAAGCCCTCGGGGCCCACATGGACGAGGGGCCTGTCAAGTTCTACGTGGGTTTCGACCCGACGGCGCCGAGTCTGCACATGGGAAATCTTGTGCAACTCCTGTTCGCCCGTCGTCTGCAGCAGGCCGGACACAAACCGCACCTGTTGGTGGGTGGTGCCACGGGGCAGATTGGTGATCCCAAGGAGACGGGGGAGCGGGTGATGAACTCCAAGGAGGTCGTCGCCGGATGGGTGGAGCGGATTCGTGCCCAGGCTGAGCGTTTCGTTTCCTTCGAGGGGGGCAACGCCGCGGTGATGGTCAACAATCTCGACTGGACCGCAGGGATGTCGGTTCTCGATTTCTTGCGCGATGTCGGGAAGCACTTTCCCGTGAATCGGATGCTCGCTCGCGACGTGGTGGCGCGTCGGCTGGATTCTGGGATCAGCTACACGGAGTTCTCTTACGTACTTCTCCAGTCGATGGACTACCGGGAGTTGTACCGCCGGTACGGAGTCACCCTGCAACATGGCGGTTCGGACCAGTGGGGGAATATTACTGCGGGAGTTGAACTACTTCGTCGGTCCGATCAGGTGCGGGCGCATGCTCTGGCCACACCTCTGCTGACCAAGGCTGATGGCACGAAGTTCGGCAAGACCGAGTCCGGTACCGTCTGGCTTGACCGTGAGCTGACTAGCCCCTATGCCTTCCATCAGTTCTTCCTCAACGCGGAGGACGTGAAGGTGGTTGATTACCTGAAAGTATTCAGTTTCCGAACTCGTGAGGAGATCGAGGAACTGGAGAAGGCCACTGAGAACGAACCTCACAAGCGGCTGGCTCAGAAGGCTCTCGCTGATGACGTCACCGACATCGTGCATGGAGTCGAGGAACGGAAGGGAGCGGTGGCTGCTGCCGCGGCTCTGTTTGGTCGAGGTGAGCTATCCGGGTTGTCGGAGGAAACTCTCCGGGGAATCATGCGTGAGCTCAAGGCTCCGGAGGTGAAGCTCCCTATTCCTTTGGCGGATGCCTTCCTGATTGCTGGGATCGTTGAGTCGAAGGCTGCGGCAAGACGTGCTGTCCTCGAGGGGGGCGCGTACGTGAACAACGAGAAGATCACCGATCCCGAGTTCAGTCTGACGGAGACCGATCTCCTAGGCGGGTGCTGCGCGATCGTGCGCAGGGGGCGGCGGACCGTCGGTGGGATCCAGATCGGAGTGGACTGATGTGGCTTTCGTGCCCGCTAGGCGGGGCTAGAAGAGCCGCCCCTGGCGTGGAGTTGCGCGATCCGTTCTAGGCGTGTAGTCTACCTCAGGCTCTTGGGGTGAACTTATTGGGAACCCCGATTCCGATCGTCTGATTTTGAGGCGAGTGTGCGGTCGCATGGATCCCACTCAGGGTCGCGAAAGAAGAAGATGAAGATTCGGTTGACGGATTTAGGAAATGGGTCTAAGCTGAATGAGCTTCGGTCAGGCCGAAGCAAACTCAGGACAACTTAATCAGGGCTTGATTTGACTATCAAAATGAGTCCGGGTAAAGTTGGTCGAGTCGCCAGCCGCATGGATGGCTTCCGAAGTTTGAGAACTCAACAGCGTGCTTTAAGTCAATGCCATTTTTT
>ERZ773075.655-NODE-655-length-24376-cov-48.1166_pt1 | contig 24376 bp, 22 predicted proteins | sample MGYA00580614_ERZ773075 | MGnify/ENA primary metagenome ERZ773075 (study PRJEB29015, sample SAMEA2738021) | human oral metagenome | biome: human oral; feature: human-associated habitat; material: dental | place: China | collected 2043 ... | reverse complement strand
AACCAAATGGCATAAAAAACATGACACACTATCGAGTTCTCAAACAACACACCCACTGGAAACTCTTCGAAAGACCTTCGTCTTCCGTTTTCCTTTCCAGAAGCGCCTGAGAAACTTTAGCGATCCGATTATCTGGAGTCAAACGATGGTTTCGGTGACCCTCGTCTCCCCTTCGGTTCTCTTCAGTTCTCAACTCCCGGTCGGTTTGAGGACTCGTCCTCCCCGTTCCGGGCCGGAGAGAACATTACGCACAGGTCTGTTGGCGGTCAAACGCAAACGCGGTGACGGTGCCCACAGAGGCCGTCACCGCGTCAGCTCGGTCGAAAGTCGGACTATATCTCTGAAGGGAACTGAGCCGATCGACCAACTGCCAAGTTGCGCCTTCCCTTGCGCACCAGGACCACTCCCCCGGCGAGCAGGTGCTCGGGACCGATCACCGTGGCGTCGTCCTCCACCTTGACGTTATTGAGGTAGGCCCCGCCTCCGGCGATGGTCTTGCGGGCGGCGTTACGACCCCGCTCCAACTGGGTACTGACGAGCAGATCCACGATCGTGGTCTCGCCCGTCACCACGTCGCCGGAGGCGAGGTCCGCCGTTGCGGCCAGGATTGTCGCTTCGTCGATGTCTGCGAGATCCCCGCGTCCCCACAGGGCCGCGGTCGCCGCCTCGGCTTGTGCCGTGGCCTCGGCTCCATGGACCCACGTCGTCACCTCATGGGCAAGGGCTCGCTGGGCCTCGCGCGCCTTGGGGTTCTCGGCGGTAACCGCCTCGAGGCGCTCGATCTCCTCACGCTCCAGGAAGGTGAAGACCTTGAGGAAGCGCACCACGTCGGCATCGTCGACCTGCAGCCAGAACTGATAGAAGGCGTAGGGGCTGAGCATCTCGGGGTTGAGCCAGATCGCCCCGCCCTCGGACTTACCGAACTTGGTGCCGTCGGCCTTGGTGATGAGCGGGTTGGTCATGACGTGGACCGAGGCGCCCTCAACCTTGTGGATGAGGTCCATCCCGCCCACGAGATTGCCCCACTGGTCGTTGCCACCCACCTCCAGGGTGCAGCCGTAGCGCCGGTAGAGCTCGAGGTAGTCGTTGGCCTGGAGGACCTGGTAGCTGAACTCGGTGTAGGAGATGCCCTCCTCACTGGCCAGGCGCCGGGCGACGATGTCCTTGGAGAGCATGGTGCCCATGCGGAAGTGCTTGCCCAGGTCCCGCAGGAAGTCAATGGCGCTCATCGCCTGGGTCCAGTCCAGGTTGTTGACGATTCGCGCCGGGTTGTCCCCGCTGAAGTCGAGAAGGTTCTCGAGCTGCTCCTGCAGGTCGGCAGCCCATCCGGCCACGACGTCCTTCGTGTTGAGACTGCGCTCGCCCTTGGCGCGCGGGTCGCCGATGAGCCCGGTCGCTCCGCCCACGAGTGCGAGAGGGCGGTGTCCGGCGAGCTGAAGGTGGCGCATCACCTTGACGGCCACGAGGTGGCCGTGGTGGAGACTCGGTGCCGTGGGGTCGAACCCGCAATAGAAGGTGACGGTTCCATCGGCCAACGCGGCGCGCAGCGCATCGATGTCCGTGTGCTGGGCAATGAGCCCGCGCCACTGCAGTTCGTCCAGGATGTCCGTCACTGTCCAGTCGCCTTCCATGGGTCGTCGTGCGTCCTGCACGCGTTGTCCCGGCACGTCGCGCCCGGGGCCGGTTGAAACCTCCGGCGCGGATAGTCTGCCATGTCCCGCTGCCATGTCCCGGCCCGGCTTCCACGATGCGGTCGCATCAGACCGGCGTCGTTGTCACGCCGGCCGCCCACCGCACGCGCGCGTTGGCAGGCGGCGATGATCAGTCCGTGGAAGTCCTTGTGCCGGTCGATGCCGAGGCCGCTGCCGGTCATCGCTGCTTCGTGAGTACGACGAGCGTCCTCATAACCCCGCCCCATCTCATAGCCGGCTTGACGAAGTAGGCGCCTGGCGTAGGCGTCGAAGATGAACCGGGGACAGTCGTAGACCATGAGGGCGACGAGATCGGCCCTCTCCGGGCCGAAGCCGGGAAGCCTCATCAGCTCGGCGGACCAGGGCTCGATCTCGCCGAGCTCGGAGCGCAGCAGCTCGTACGGGGTGCGTATGGGGATCGGTGTATCTGGCGAGATTCGAGCGAAATACGGGGAACGTTCATGAGTCCTTGACGGGGCGGTCCCAGATGAGGGTGTAGCGGTAGTAGAAGCGCCGTCGAACCCTGGCCCCGGGAAGGCTCCGGGTTGCCGCTGCGCGGATCTCGTCGAGAGACTCTCTCGGAGCGCTCGTAACGACGCCGATATCGGGGGTCTCCCGGTGCATGGCACCGATCACGCGCAGTGGGAGGACAGCGAGGGCAGACAGCGTCCAGTCCCATGGGCTCTTATTGGCGGCTAGGCCGACGACGATGAGTCGCCCGCCGGGTGCCACCAGCCCGCTCAGCCTCGTCAGGGCTGGCTCCAGCGGGAGGTGGTGCAGGGTTGCCACGCAACTGACGGTCTCGAAGGTTCCGATGCGCTCGGGCAGACCCGGGTCCATGACGTCGTCGAGCAGGATCTTTGCCCGCGGGATCTGTTCCAGGCGACGACGCGCTCGTGCAACGGCTTGCTCGTCAGGATCGAGTCCGACGACGCAGCGGCACACCGCTGTCAGGCGCGCGAGCAGGAGCCCGTCGCCGCATCCGACATCGAGCGCGCTCCCACCGCGCCGCGCCGCGTCCCGCACAATGCGCCGGTGAAAAGCGACATTGTGGTTCCAGTAGTCATCGGCCACTGTGAAAACCTGACGGAGCAGCCACCTCGGTCGAACCGGCTGTGTCACCAGGGGGCCTGGGGTTCGCACTCCGGCCGATGGACACATCGGTCTCCTCGCTGCGGTGCGCTGTGGGGCTGCGCACCACGGCACCAGCGTCGCGCAGCAGTGCCTCGCGCAGGTGGGGCACGGCGGCGAAGTACGCCTCATCGGCATCCTCCACCAGAGGCGTTGCCCGGGCCCCGACATCTCGCCCTGCCGCTGTCGTTGTCACGATCCGGGCACGGGCGTCGTTCGGATCCTGCTGACGCGAGACAAGGCCGGCCCGCTCCAACCGGCGCAGCACCTGGCTGGCGGTTTTCACATCCATTCCCGCTTGGGCCGCGATCATCACCTGGCTGGCCCCGTCCCCTTGCTCCTCGAGCCACTGCGTGCAAGACAGGAGGACGAACTGGGAGTGCGTCAGTCCAACTGGTTCCAGGGCGGCAGCGATGTCGCGCTGCCAGGCCAGCGCGGTCCTCCACATGAGGAAGCCGGGGCTCGCCTCCGGCCCCTGGAACCGTGTTCTCACATGGCGACCCTAGCAGCCGCGATGAGTGAGTCGAGGGCCTGCGGAAAGTCTGCTGCGATTCTCGGACCGATCACCGGGCCTGCGTCATCGGCTCCGGGCCCGTCGATGTCGAGGCGGGTAGTCACGACGCTCTTCCCCTGTGTCTGCTCAGATATGAAGGAGTGCGTGAAGGTCAGCTCCACGCCCCCGTAGGAGACCCGGTCGGCCTGGACATGAGGGGGTTCCCAGCGCGTCACCGTGATCTCGACGCTGTCCTGCCCGGCCGGTGTCATCGTGATCGATGCACCGGGCCCTACGGGCTCGCGTGGTTCGTAACGGTCTCCCTCTGGGAGCTCAATCTCACCGGAGAGGACCTTGATCCAGGTCTCCCACAGGACTTCCACCGGAAGATCCACTGTCCGTTGACACTCAGTCGACCACATGGCCTGCCCCTCCTCCGCCCTCAGCGGTTCCACAACCCGAATAGTCTGTGTAGCGATAATCTGCGTACCTATTATTAGCGGATGGGCGAGGCTCTGGCAAGTGGGTGTTTAACGGCGTGAGGCTCGGTGAGGTTCAGTCCTATGAGCGTCGCCTGGTGACGGCGGGCCGGTACGTTGAGACGGTGGGTTCTCCATCCAGCCAGAAGCGCCACGGGAAGGCTTCTCCATCTCCCCCGGGGCCGGCGACCCCGGTGCGCGGCCCGCACCGGATGCGTTCAGCATCCGGCGCCCGTTGCAACTCCGGCAGCGTCAGGCTGATACGTGATCCCGGTCCGCCCAGCGGCTCGCCGTCGTCGGATCGGTCCAGCCCGAGCGCGGAGCACAGCCGGGCCGGTCCACGGGCCAAGTCGCGATCGGTGCGCGCAGCGGGGCGACGGGTTCGTGCCAGCTCGATGCCGTCCACCACCTCTCCCCCTCGCAGGAGCACCGCTCGCGAGATTCCCGCCGGTCCGGTGACGATGTTGAGGCAGTGGTGCATGCCATAGGTGAAGTAGACGTAAATGCAACCGCCGGCCTCGAACATGGAGGCGTTGCGCGCTGTGAGCCCTCGGAAGGCGTGGGAACCGGGGTCTTCCTCGCCCCGGTAGGCCTCCACCTCGGTCAGGCGGATCGCGACGCTCCCCTCCGGACAGGCGACGGCGATGACGGCGCCCAGCAGCGCCGGGGCCACCTCCAGGCTGTCGCGGCTCAGGAGTGAGACGGCCTCGGGACTCAGTTCCACCGCAGGCGCCCTCATCAGTCGTCCTTGCGAGCTCGCTCAGCCCCGCTCCACGTCAGCCCCGCCGTCCGCATCGCCGTCCTCGTCATCGAACTCCTCCGGCTCGGGCCACTGAGGACCTGCGGGGCCGTCCAGCAAGGAGCCCTCCCAGGTGAAGACTCGCAGCTCGGCGCTGCGGGCGATGGCCCGGGCGAGCTGCTCGACGACGCGCACCGGTGCAGTGCCGCCGTGCCCGGTACGGGCTGCCACCGCCCCCTCTGCCGAGAGGACCTCGCGCACACCGGGGGTGAGCCGCTCATCGATGGCGGCGAAATCGTCGTCGGACAGGTCCCACAGCTCGATGCCGCGCCTGTCGCACTCGCGCACGCAGGCGCCGGAGATCTCGTGGGCGCGGCGGAAGGGCACGCCGTTCTTGACCAGCCATTCGGCCACGTCGGTGGCCAGGGAGAACCCCTGCGGAGCCAGGGCGGCCATGCGCTCGTAGCGGAGGGTCATCGTGCTCACCATGCCGCTGACGGCAGGCAGCAGGACGGCCAGGGTATCGACGGCGTCGAAGACGGGCTCCTTGTCCTCCTGCAGGTCCCGGTTGTAGGCCAGGGGCAGGGCCTTGAGGGTGGCAAGCAGACCCGTCAGGTCCCCGATAAGGCGCCCGGCCTTGCCCCGGGCAAGTTCGGCCACGTCCGGGTTCTTCTTCTGCGGCATGATGGACGAGCCCGTGGAGTAGGAGTCGTCGAGAGTGACGAAGTCGAACTCCTTGGTGTTCCAGATGATGATCTCCTCGCTCAGGCGCGAGACGTCCACCGCCACCATCGTCAGGACAAAACTCAGCTCAGCGACGACGTCGCGGGAGGCCGTGCCGTCGATGGAGTTCTCGACGGCTGCCTCGAAACCGAGGTCGGCGGCCACAGCGTCGGGATCCATGCCGAGCGTGTTACCGGCGAGCGCACCGGAGCCGTAGGGACTCACGGCGGCGCGCGCGTCCCAGTCCTCGAGGCGCTCGACGTCTCGCATGAGCGGCCAGGCATGGGCGAGCAGTTGGTGGGCGACCAGCACCGGCTGGGCGTGCTGCATGTGGGTGCGTCCGGGCATGATGGCATCGGAGGCTCGGGCCGCCTGATCGATGAGAGCGTCGACGACGTCGAGAACGAGCCCGGCCACGTGGCGCGCCTGGTCGCGCAGGTACATGCGGATGAGAGTGGCGATCTGGTCGTTGCGGCTGCGTCCGGCACGCAGACGCCCGCCCAGGTCGTCACCGGCGCGCTCGATGAGCCCGCGCTCCAGAGCCGTGTGGACGTCCTCGTCAGTGGCCTCGGGGACGAAGACGCCGGCGACGACGTCGGCCTCAAGGCGGTCCAGGGCGTCCAGCATGCCGGCCAGCTGGTCCTCGTCCAACAGGCCGACCTGTGCCAGGGCACGGGCATGGGCGCGGGACCCGGCAATGTCGTATCGGGCCAGGCGCCAGTCGAAGTGGGTACTCACTGACAGTGCGGCCAGTGCATCGGCGGGCCCCCCGCAGAAGCGCCCACCCCACAGGCTGACGCCGATCGGCTTGGAATTCTGATGCGAGTCGGAGGGGACGGACTGAGCGGCGCTCGAGGTGGCGGAGTGGTTGAAGGACTGGCTCATACCCCCATCATGGCCCATCCACCGACAACGACGCCTCAGTGACCGGTCCGGAATGGTTCTATGGCGGATCGGCGGCAAAGGGCCCTCGTCTCTCTTGAAGAAAGCACGAGAGCGGGGGCAGGTCGGGCAACACCGACCAACGGGAAGGAAGAAGGACCTGCCCAGCGGCTCGCCCGCCATGTCATGATGAGCCATGCCCGCCGAACAAGACGCCCTTTTCCCAGGCAAGCAATTCATCTCCACCGTGCTCGAGGCGCTGGAGACCAAGACCAGGATGACCGGAGCGATCGCCCATCGCTACCTCATGCGCGCGGCAATGGCCGGCATGATCGTGGCGGTCTTCTACATTGTGAACTACGCCATCGTCGGTATCTTCAGCGGCCTTCACGTTGGGGAGACTTCCCTAGCCGGGATCGGAAAGATGCTCGGGGCGCTGGCCTTCGGCCCCGCCCTCGTCTTCATCTACTACACGAAGTCCGAGCTGCTCACCAGCAACATGATGGTGGTCGTCATCGGCTACTACTACAAGCGCATCTCGGCGTGGAGAACCCTGAGAGTGCTGTTCATGTGCCTGGCCGGCAATTTCATGGGCGGTCTCGTCTTCGCCGTCATGTACCACTTCTCCTCACTCGTGGAAGGACCCACCGGCGAGCAGGCCCTGCACTCGGTGGAGGCCAAGCTCGGTTATCTGTCATCGGCCTCGGGGATCGGTGACCTCTTCGTGCGGGCGATCCTGTGCAACTTCATGATCAATCTGGCGATGCTCCTCATCTACAACGGCTTCATCCGCGAGGACTGGTCCAAGATCTTCTCGATGATCATGGCCGTATTCGTCTTCGCCTTCCTCGGTTTCGAGCACTCGGTGGCCAACACGGTGCTGTTCACCGTCATCGGCCTGACGCACGGGATCGACGTCCTACCGGCACTGGGCAATGTGGCCGTGGCGCTGCTGGGCAACTTCGTGGGCGGTGGTCTGCTAATCGGCGGCTACTACGCCTACGCCAACGACGACTCCCGCTGGCTGGGCCGACAGCTCCACAAGGACGAGGTGCAGGCGGGAGAGTAGACCGAGACCGAGGGAGACGTCCTCCGGCCATCAGTCGGCCCGTCCGTCACGACAGGACAACGAGCGAACCGGTTGCCACCGCACTGCTGCAGTGCGGTGGCAACCGGTTCGTCATGTCTCCTCCTCACCGACGACGCTGAGCAGGCTGGCGACGAGGCGGATTGCCTCTCATCGTCCCGGTCGAGACCCCGATCAGAATCCCTGGCCGTTACCGGCACGCACGTCACGAGCGGCGGCAAGCTTGGACTGCATGCCGTAGATCTCAATGAACCCCCGGGAGGAGGACTGGTCGAAGGTGTCTCCGCTCTCGTAGGTGGCCAGGTTGAAGTCGTACAGGCCGGTCTCGGAGCGGCGCCCAGTGACAGTTGCCCGGCCGCCGTGCAGAACCATGCGGATGTCGCCACTGACATAGCGCTGGGTGTCCTCGATGAAGGCATCCATGGAGCGCTTGAGCGGGGAGTACCACTGCGCCTCGTAGATGAGCTCGGCCCAGGTCTGCTCCATACTCCGCTTGTAGCGGCGCTGCATGCGCTCCAGGGTGACAGCCTCGAGCGCCTGATGCGCCTCGATGAGGGTCACCGCCCCGGGGGCCTCGTAAATCTCGCGGGATTTGATGCCCACGAGCCGGTCCTCCACTGTGTCGATGCGGCCCACGCCCTGCGCCCCGGCCCTGCGGTTGAGCTCTTGGATGGCCTCCAGCGGGCTGACGTCACGGCCGTCGATTGCCACCGGGACGCCCTCCTTGAAGGAAATGATCACCTCATCGGGCAGGGGCGGGTAGGCGGGGTCATCGGTGTAGACGTAGACGTCCTTGGTGGGGGCGTTCCACAAATCCTCCAGGAAGCCGGTCTCGATGGCGCGCCCCCAGACGTTCTGGTCGATGGAGAACGGGTTGTGCTTGGTGGTCTCGATCGGCAGGTTGTGCTTCTCGGCGTAGTCGATGGCGACGTCGCGAGTCAGCGCCAGGTCTCGCACCGGGGAGATGCAGTCCATGTCAGGGGCCATCGAGGTGATGGAGACCTCGAAGCGGACCTGGTCGTTGCCCTTGCCGGTGCAGCCGTGCGCCACAGTGCGGGCACCGAACTCGCGGGCGGCCTTGACCAGGTGGCGGGCGATGACGGGGCGGGAGAGCGCGGAGACGAGCGGATAGGTTCCCTCGTAGAGGGCGTTGGCCTTGAGGGCGGGCATGCAGTAGTCGTTGGCGAACTCATCTCGTGCATCGGTCACATAAGCCTCGACGGCACCGCAGTCGAGGGCTCGCTGACGGATCACCTCAAGGTCCTCGCCGCCCTGGCCGACATCGACGGCGACGGCGACGACCTCTCGGCCGGTGGCCTCACCGATCCAGCCGATGGCGACAGACGTGTCCAGGCCTCCGGAGTAGGCCAGGACGACACGGTCCTTGTGGGTACTCATGGGATCTCTCTTCTCTTCGCGGTGACACTGATGAACCGGTGATGAGGGGACGAGGGGCGTTGGGAATGGTTCAGGATCGGGTCGAGGGGTCGGCCAGCGCGAGCAGGTGCCCGGCCACGTCGGCGGCGACATGGCTGCTGCGGGTGATGACCAGGACGGTGTCGTCTCCGGCGATGCAGCCCAGGACCCCGGGCATCATCGCGTCGTCGACGGCTCCGGCGAGCAGCTGTGCGGCTCCGGCCGGGGTTCTCAGCACCACCTGGGGGCCTGCCCACTCGGCGGTGACGAGCAGCTCGGCGCACCATCGGGTCAGGCGGGGAGTCGTGTGGGCCGGCAGGGAGTCGTCGGTCTCCTCCGTGGTGAAGCCTCCGGCGTGAATCTGTCTGGGAACGCCCGCCTCGGGCATCGAGTAGATGAGTTCTCCGCCCGGAGCGCGGATCTTCGTGGCCCGCAACTCCACCAGGTCCCGCGAGAGTGTGGCCTGGGTGGTGCTGATGCCGCGCTGAGCCAGGGCCTTGCGCAGCTGGGCCTGGGAGCGGATGCGCTCACGGGAGAGGATCTGGACGATGCTGGCGTGCCGGGCGGTCTTGGTGGAGGGCACCACTGGGGCCGTTGCCGCCAGATCACGCTGGGTAGTGGCCTCGGTGGTGGCGCTCATGAGCCGGCCTTCTCTGACAGTGCCCGAGTGAGGACCTCGGACAAGGCGGTGGTGAAGGCTCGGGCGTCGTCGTCGGACAGGATGAAGGGCGGCGCCAGACGAATCGTGTCGGGACGCGGCGCGTTGACGATGAAGCCGCGAGCAGCCAGAGCGGCAGCAATCTCGCCTGCGGGCGGGAGGCCCTCTGACAGTCCGATGCCGATTAGCAGGCCTCGGCCGCGTACCTGGTCGACGCCGTCGACGGCCGCGAGGTCCCGGGCCCAGGCGGAGCCGAGCCTCTCGACCCGGCCAAGCAGGTCCTGACTGCCGATAGTCTCGATGACGGCCAGAGCGGCGGCGCAGGCCACTGGGTTGCCACCGAAGGTGGTGCCGTGCTGACCGGGTCCTAGGAGGGTCGCGGCCTCGCCGGTGGCGACGACTGCGCCGATGGGGATGCCGCCGCCCAGCCCCTTGGCGAGGGTGACAACGTCGGGGACGACGCCGGGGGCTATCAGATGGTGCGCCATCCAGGCGCCGGAGCGCCCCATGCCGGTCTGGACCTCATCGATGATGAGCAGAGCGCCAGCGGCCTTGGTCAGCTCTCGGGCGGCCTCCAGGTATCCGGCGGGCAGCTCGCGGACCCCGGCCTCGCCCTGGATAGGCTCGACGATGAGTGCGGCCACGTCCGGCCCCAGTGCGTTGCGCAGTGCCTCGACATCGCCGGCCGGGATGAACTCGACCCCACCGGGCAGTGGCTCGAAGGGCTCTCGGTAGGCGGCTTTGTAGGTCAGGGCCAGGGCGCCCATGGTCCGCCCGTGGAAGGCATCCTGGAGCGCCAGGACGCGAGGGCGGCTGCTGCCGCCGTGGCGGCGGCGGGCGATTTTGAAAGCGGCCTCGTTGGCCTCAGTCCCGGAGTTGGCCAGGAAGACCCGGGACTCGCGTGCGGCCGGCCCCGGGAAGGTCAGAGAGATGAGCTCCTCGGCGAGACGGACCTGGGCGGGAGTGGTGAAGAAGTTCGAGACGTGGCCGAGGGTGCTGAGCTGGTCGGTCACGGCTTCGACGATCGCGGGGTGGGCATGGCCCAGGCAGTTGACGGCGATCCCGGCCAGGAGGTCGGTGTACTCCTTGCCGTCGGCGTCCCAAACGCGGGCGCCCCGGCCTCGGACCAGCACCCGGCCGGGAGCGCCGAAAGTATTCATGACGGCGTCGGTGTAGCGGTTCAGCCAGTTGGCATTGGCCGAACCGTCACCGCTGGCCGCACCGGCGGCAGGGTCGGTGCTGTCGGTGGTGGGAGCCGGTGCTTCTGAGAGGGTTCTTGCCTGTGTGGTCATAGGCTCTTGCCTCCGTTCAGTGGCGGTATCGGGGTGTCCCCGGGGTGAATGACGGTACCGACACCCTGGTCGGTGACGATCTCCAGGAGCATGCTGTGGGCCTGGCGCCCGTCGACGACGTGGGCCTGTGCGACTCCGCCGTAGACGGCCCTCAGGCAGGCCTCCATCTTGGGGATCATCCCAGACTCGAGCGTCGGCAGGAGCTCCTCGAGCGCGGCCGCACTGATGAAGGGCACCAGCGAGCCGCGGTCGGGCCATGCGGCGTAGAGCCCCTCGACGTCGGTGAGCATGAGGAGCGTGCGGGCCTTGAGCGCCACGGCGATCGCGGCGGCGGCCGTGTCGGCGTTGATGTTGAGGACGGTCTCGGAGTCCGTCGTCAACGGGGCGACCGAGGAAATGACGGGGATGCGGCCCTGGTCGAGCAGGTCGATGATCGGCTGTGGGCTGACGTCGACGACGTCACCGACCAGGCCCACGTCGATGCTCTCGCCGCCCACCGTCGCCAGGCGCTGACGGGCCTGCAGGATCCCGCCGTCCTCACCGCTGATGCCGACCGCTGCGGAGCCGTCGGTGTTGAGAAGGGAGACGAGCTCGCGCTGCACGGAACCGGTGAGCACCATGCGGACCACGTCCATGACCTCGGGCGTAGTCACGCGCAGGCCTCCGCGGAACTCCGAGCTGATGCCCAGCCGCTTGAGCATGGCGTTGATCTGGGGGCCGCCGCCGTGGACGACGACGGGGCGCACCCCGACCTGATGGAGGAAGAGGATGTCCTGGGCGAAAGCTCGCTTGAGGTCGTCGTTCACCATGGCGTTGCCGCCGTACTTGATGACCATGGTGGCGCCCTTGTAGGTGCGCAGCCACGGCACGGCCTCCAGCAGGACGGATGCCTTGATCTGCGGGTTGAGGGGTGTCCGGTTCATGTCGTGTAGTCCGCGTTGATGGTGACGTATCCGTGGGTGAGGTCGTTGGTCCACACGGTGGCCTCGGCCTGCCCTGCTGACAGGGTGATGTCGATGCGGGTCTCGCGAGGACTCATGTCCACTGAGTCCCGGTCCTGGTCGGGGGCGCCGTGGCGGAAGATCGTGACGCCGTTGATGGCGACGTCGACTTCCTCGGGGTCGAAGGGGCAGACGTCCTCGGGCACGGTTCCCAGCTGGGACAGGACGCGCCCCCAGTTGGGGTCGGCCCCGGCGACGGCGCACTTGAGGAGGTTGGAGGAGCTCACGGTGCGGGCCGCGGCTTCGGCGGCCGCCTCGCTGACGGCGCCGCTGACCGTGATCGCGATGTCGTGGGTGGCTCCCTCGGCGTCGGCCACGAGGCGGCGGCCGAGTCTGCTCATCACTTCGGTCAGTGCCTCTTCGAACTCGGCCCGAGAGGGTGTATTCCCGGATGCGCCGGAGGCCAGGAGGAGGACTGTGTCGTTGGTGGACATGCAGCCGTCGGAGTTGATCCGATTGACGGTTCGCGCTGTAACAGACGCCAGGGCATCCTGCGCCTCCTGGGGGGTGAGGACGGCGTCGGTGGTGAGGACGGCGAGCATCGTGGCCAGGCCCGGTGCCAGCATGCCCACGCCCTTGATCATGCCGCCGATGGTCCATCTCTCCTCGCCGGCGCCCATGGTGAGGGTGTCCTCCTTGGAGACGGTGTCGGTGGTCATGATGGCGGTGGCCGCGTCGGTTCCAGCCCGGGGAGTATCGGCCAGGGCGAGGGTGGCGACGTCGAGCCCCTCCAGGAGGACGGGCATATCGATGCGCTCGCCGATGACGCCGGTGGAGCACACCAGGACCCGGCCCGGTTCGACTCCTAGGAGTCCGGCGGCGTGCGCGGCGGTGGCCTCGGTGTCGCGCAGGCCCTGGGACCCGGTGCAGGCGTTGGCGCTCCCGGAGTTGAGGACGACGGCACGGGCGCGGCCTGGTTGGCCTCCCTCCTGACCGGCTAGGAGCCGGCGCGACCAGACCACCGGCGCGGCGACGACACGGTTGGTGGTGAATACTCCGGCGGCGGTATCGAGCGGGCCGTCGTTGACGACGAGGGCGAGGTCGGACTTGCCGGAGGTTTTGAGGCCTGCGCGTACACCGGCGGCTCGGAAGCCCCGGGCAGCGGTCACGCTCATGGTGCGACTCCTTGGGTGGTGATAGCGGTGGTCTCCTCCAGGCCGAGGGCCAGGTTGAGGGACTGCAGAGCGGCGCCGGCGGTGCCCTTGCCGAGGTTGTCGACGGCGCACATGGCGACCACGGTGTCTGCACCGCGATCGATGGCGACCTGGACGGTAGCGGTACCGCTGCCCACGACGGTGCCCGTCGCGGGCCAGGTGCCTTCGGGCAGGAGGTGGATGAGGCTCTCGCCTCTTCCGGACGCCCCGTAGGCGGTCTCCCAGGCCGTCCGCACGGCGGCCTCCGGGTCGGGGATTTCACGCAGAGCCGGAGTCAGGGGGGCGGTGACGGTGGCGAGGATTCCCCGGCTCATCGGGACCAGGACCGGGGTGAAGGACAGGTGCGTCGAGCCGGCAGGGGCGCCGGCCACCTCGAAGTTCTGAATGATCTCGGGGATGTGCCGATGGGTGCCGCCGACGGCGTAGGGCTGGGCGGATCCCAGCGCCTCGGCGGCGGTGAGGTGAGGTTTGAGCGCCTTGCCAGCACCGGAGTAGCCCACCGCCAGGACCGCGGTCAACCGGGATGGGTCAACGAGTCCGGCGGCGACACCGGGCTGGAGTGCCAGGGTGACGGCGGTGACATTGCAGCCAGGAACGGCGATACGCCTGGTGGAGGCGAGCTCGGTGCGCTGGGCGCGGGCGTGCGACTCACCCGCATGCAGGAGCTCGGGCATGCCGTAGGTCCAGGCGCCGGCGTAGTCAGAGCCGTAGAAGAGTTCCCACGCCTGTCTGCTGGTCAGCCGGTGGTCCGCTCCGCAGTCGATGAGAACAGGAGTGGCGCCACCGGTCCCGAGCTTCTCGATTGCGGCCGTGATGGCTCCGGAGGCGCCGTGGGGCAGGGCCAAGACGACGACGTCGTGCTGGGCGAGGAGCTCCGCCTCGGTCGGCTGGACGATCCGGTCGGCCAAAGACAGCAGGTGCGGGTGGTGGTCGCCCAGACGGCTACCGGCGGAGGAGGCCGCGGTGAGCGCACCGATCGTCACCTCAGGATGATTGGCGAGCAGGCGCAGAACCTCACCGCCTGCATATCCGGTGGCGCCGGCAACAGCTACTGTCCAAGTCATGCAGTAACCATACATCCACGTGCATAGAAATACATATGTCCGGAGGCCGCTGTGATCTTTCTCCTCCTGGAGCTCCCTGCGACGACAGTCAGGGTCGCTCCCGACCCCCGGTGAGCGTGTCGTCGTAGAGCGAGGTGGCGATGGCATCCGCCCACTGCCGCACCTCGCCCCAGTCGCGGAAGTCTCCTTCGGTGGCGCCCCCGAGCTTGGCGATGGAGCGCTCGCGCAGGTTGAGCCGGGAGGGGTCGAAGCGACCTGCGAAGGTCATGTGGTCCTCGGGGTCGAGCGCCAGGAGGACCGGGCCGATGCGCATGGGGTCGGAGACCTTGCCCTTCGGCAGGCCGGAGAGCCCCACGGAGAACGCCCACACGGGCTTGGTCTTGAGGGTGTCGTGGAAGCGTTTGGTGAAGTCGACCGCCTCCGGCGTCCATTTGGTCATGTAGACGGCACTGCCCAGGACGAAGGCGTCGTAGTCGTCCACGGTGTCGACGTCTTCGGGGCGTTTGGTCTCCACATCGATCTGAGCAGCCTGGAGCCGCTCGGCGATCACCGCGGCCACCTCGTCGGTGGACCCGTGCTTGGAGGAAGAGGTAAGCAGGATCTTCATAGCGCCTAGTATTGCGGAGACCACACCCGCTGTCTGGGACCCGCTACCCGACGAAGGTGTCGAAGATGCACCGGCGCCCATGGTGTGCATCACACCATGGCCGCCGGCAACGCGAGGGGACTCTGCGCGGCTCACTCAGCTGCGCAGCTCGGCCCCCAGGAGCTTGGCGGCCCGCTTGACCACGCGCTTGCGCACACTGGCGGTCTCCTCGGCGGTCAGCGTGCGGTCGGGAGCGCGCAGTACCAGGGACACGGCCAGCGACTTCTTGCCCTCGCCGAGCTGGGCGCCTCGGAAGACATCGAAGAGGCGAACCTCCTCGCCCAGCTCCCCCACGGCCTGCCTAACCAGATCCTCGACCTGGGCGGCGGTGACTGCCTCGTCGACGACAAGGGCGATGTCCTCCTTGGCGGCCGGGAAGGTGGAGACCGCCTTGACCTGAAGCTCGCCGGAACTGCGTACGGCCTCCAGCAGCGGGTCGAGATCGATCTCGACGGCGCAGGCGCGCTCGGGCAGTCCGAGTGCGCGGACCACCCGGGGGTGGAGCTCACCGGCGTGGGCTACGAGCGCCCCGGGCTCGATCTTCTTGCCCCGGCGGAGGCCGGGCAGCCGGATCTCCGCGGTGCGTCCGGGGTGCCAGGGGGCGTAGGGCTGCTCCGGGGCGGTGACGACGATCTCCAAGCCCAGGGCGCCGGCCGCAGTGCGGACCACCTCGATGGCATCGGCCCAGTCCCAGGGGCGGCCCGCCCCCAGGACCCCGGTGCGAGTGCGCTCACCGATCATGACGGCGCCGACGTGGGTGGGCTGAGCGGGGATGCCCGCTCGCAGGGCCGCCAGCTCGGCGTTGCTGGGCCGGTTGTCGGTTCCGGGGATCGGTGCGGGGACGGTGCCAGCCGGATGGGTGACAGACCCGATCTCGAAGACGGCCACGTCGGCCAGGCCGCGGGAGACGTTGCGCCGGGCGACCTCCACCAGGGAGTCCAGCACGCTGGTGCGCAGGTAGGGGGCGTCCTCAGCCAGGGGATTGGCTAAACGGACCGCCTGGCGGCGCGGATCGGATGCGGGGATCTCGAGCAGGTCGTGGATGTCCCCGATGAAGGGGTAGGACAGGACCTGGGTGAGCCCGGCATCGGCCAGGGCACGCACGACGTCACGGCGGGCTCTCTGGTCGGTGCTCAGCCCCGTGCCGGCGGGGGCCGTAGGCACGATGACCGGGATGGCGTCGTAGCCGTCGAGGCGGGCGATCTCCTCGGCCAGGTGGGCAGGGCCGACCAGGTCCGGCCGCCAGGTCGGCGGGGTGACGGCGAGAAGCGCGGTCCCGTCGTCGGCCGGGCCGATCTGCTCCACGGCGCAGCCGATGGTGGTGAGCAACTCGGTGACGCGCTCGGTTCCGTAGGCGACGCCTGTGAGGCGCTCGGCGGCGTCGGAGCGCATGGTGATGGGCTCGGGGGCCCGGGTCCGGTTGACGTCGGTGGCCACGGGCTCGGCGGTCGCGCCGCCATACTCGACGAGCAGATCGACGGCGCGCTGGGCGGCGATGGGGGCCAGCTCGGTGTCCACGCCGCGCTCGTTGCGCTTGGACGACTCGGTGGGCAGCTTGTGGCGCCTGGAGGAGCGGGCCACGCAGACCGGATCGAAGTGGGCGGCCTCGATGAGGACGTCGCGGGTTTCGGCATCGACCTCGCTCAGGGCCCCGCCGAAGACGCCGGCCAGTACCAGGGCGCGCGAGCCCTCCCCCTCCGGAGAGTCGGAGATGACTAGGTCCTCGGGGTCGAGGGTGCGGGTGACGTCGTCGAGGAAGGTGAGACGCTCGCCCTCCTGAGCGCGTCGCACGACGATGGGGGCGGTGAGCTTTCCGGCGTCGAAGGCGTGCAGCGGCTGGCCCAGGTCAAGCATGACGTAGTTGGTGACGTCGACGGCCAGGGAGATGGGCCGCATGCCTGCGGCGGTGAGGCGGTCCTGCATCCAGGCGGGGGACGGGGCGGACGGGTCGATGCCGCGCACGAGGCGGGCAACGTAGCGGTCGCAGCCGGGGCGCCCGTGGATGGGGCGGGGGTCCTCGGGGATGACGACGTCGAAGCCGCCTTCACCGGCCGGCGCCAGCCCGTTGGGGTAGAGCCCCGTGTCGGTGGCGTCGGCGGGGTCGGTGAAGCGGGCTCCGGTGGAGTGGGAGTACTCGCGGGCCACGCCGCGCATGGAGAAGCAGTAGCCGCGGTCCGGGGTCACGTTGATCTCCAAAACCTCCTCCCCCAGACCGAGGATGCCGATCGCGTCGGTTCCGGGGGCGGGCGGTTCCTCGCCCTCGTGGCCGTGCTCGGCCAGCCACTGCTGGAGCACGATAATGCCGGAGTGATCCTCCCCGATGCCGAGCTCACGGGCGGAGCAGATCATGCCGTCGGAGACGTGGCCGTAGGTCTTGCGCGCGGCGATGCGGAAGTCGCCGGGCAGGACGGCGCCGGGCAGGCACACGACGACGTAGTCACCGACGTCGAAGTTGTGGGCGCCGCAGACGATGCCGCGGCTGGGCAGCTCGGAGGGCTCCTTGCCGGTGCCGGGGGCATCGTTGTGCTCGGGACCGACGTCGACGCGGCAGTAGTTGATGACCTTGCCGTTGGTCTGCTCCTTGGCCTCGAGCGAGAGGACCTTGCCGACGACGAGCGGACCGGTGACGGCCGGGGGAACGATGCGCTCCTCCTCCAGGCCCACCCGGACGAGGTCGGCGGCGAGCTGCTCGGCGCTCAGGCCGGAGGGGACGTCGACGTGCTCGCGCAGCCATTCAATGGGGACGTAGGGCATGTCAGTTTCCCTTTCCGGTGGTGCCGAACTGCTGGGAGAAGCGGATGTCGCCCTCGACGATGTCGTGCATGTCGGCGATGCCGTGGCGCAGCATGAGGGTGCGCTCCAGGCCCATGCCGAAGGCGAAGCCGGTGTAGACCTCGGGATCGATGCCGCAGGCCGTGAGCACGTTGGGGTTGACCATGCCGCAGCCTCCCCACTCGATCCAGCCGGCGCCGCCCTTCTTCTGGGGGAACCACAGGTCCATCTCGGCGCTGGGCTCGGTGAAGGGGAAGAAGGAGGGACGCAGGCGGGTGCGCGCCTCGGGACCGAACATGGCCTTGGCGAAGTGGTCGAGGACGCCCTTGAGGTGCGCCATCGTCAGGCCCTTGTCCACGGCCAGGCCCTCGACCTGGTGGAAGACGGGGGTGTGGGTCTGATCGAGCTCGTCGGAGCGGAAGACCTTGCCGGGGCAGGCCACGTAGATCGGGGGCTGCTGATCGAGCATGACCCGGGCCTGGACCGGGGAGGTGTGGGTACGCAGCACGAGGTTGGCCGCCTGTCCCTGGGCGGCCCCGACGCTGGCGCCGTCGACGTAGAAGGTGTCCTGCATCTGCCGCGCCGGGTGGTCGGCGTCGAAGTTGAGGGCGTCGAAGTCGAACCACTCGTGCTCGAGCTCGGGGCCCTCGGCGATGGACCAGCCCATGGCGACGAACAGGTCGGTGACCTCGTCGACCAGGACGTCGAGGGGGTGGCGCGCGCCCGTCACCGTCCGAGATGTGGGGACAGTGACATCGACGGCCTCGGTGCGCAGCATCTCCTCCTCGGCGGCGGCCTCGAGGGTCTCCTGCCTGGCGGCCAGAGCCTTGGCGATGCGCCCGCGAGCGCCGCCCAGGAGCTTGCCTGCCGTGGGCTTGTCCGCCTTGTCCAGGGTACCGATGAGCCGGTTGGCCAGCGTCAGGGGCGAGGCGTCGCCGGTGTGGGCCAGGCGGGCCTCCTTGAGCTCGGCGAGGGTGCCGGCTGCGGCGAAGGCGGCCAGGGCCTCCTCGACGGCGGCGTTGATGCCGGCCTCGTCCAGGGGCGAGAGCGCGCCGGGAGCGTCAGTCATATGCGGTGCCTTCCACCAGGTGTTTCCGGGGTTGTCCGCCCTTAAGGGTAGTCTGCGCCGTCGCGGGGGTGTAAATCGTCCCGCAGTCGGGGTGGCGTGCGGCCGCTCACGGGCCCCGATCCGGTTGTTGTCGGCCAGGCCTTGACGGTGACGTTACGTCACCTGCTGAAATGGATTCATGCGCGTCAAGGAGCTCGCTCAAATCGCCGGTACCACGCCGAGGGCGGTGCGTCATTACCATCACCTAGGCCTGTTGGAGGTTCCGCCCACGGTGCGGGGTCGGCGCGAGTACGGCGTCGAGCACGTGGCCCGCCTGCTGCGCATCCGGTGGCTGGCCGACGGCGGACTGTCGCTGACGCAGGTGGCCGAGATGCTCGCCTCGGACACGATCGGCACCGATCAGGACTCCCGCCGCGAAGCGGTACTGCGCGACCTGCGGGCCACTCGGGGCACGATCGAGGCGCAGCAACGCAGCCTGGCCGAGCAGGCCTCCCGTATCGACGAGCTCATCGCGCGGGTGGAGCGCGGTGAGGGCCTGTCCCCCGCACCCAGTGCCCTGACGCGTTTCTACGACGACATCGAGGCCAGGATCACCCGCCTGGGCGGCAGCATGCGAGGACTGCGGGCCGAGCGCCAGATGATGGTGGTACTCGCCTCACTGGGCATGGTGCCCGATAGCACGATCCCCTTCATCGAGGGACTGAATGAGGCCGATCGGGAGCTGTCCGCCCAGCAGATCGCGGACTTCACCCGGCTGTCCACGCTGACCGAGGCCGAGGGCCGGGCCGAGGCCCGCCGGCTCGCGCACAACAGCTGGGAGCTGGCGTGCCGGCACAAGGAGCGCACCCTGGCCGTCCTGGACGACCTGCCCTCGGGCGCTTTGGGGCGCGCCATGTGGCGACTCACCCATGTGCTGAACGCCTCCAGTTACCCCCACCCGGCGCAGCAGGCCTTCGTGGCTGAGCTCATGGGGCTCATGCTCGCCGATCCGGACTTCGCCGCAACCATCCGCCGCTCGGCGGGAGAGGAGCCAGTGCTATGACAACCACTACCGAATCTGCGTCTGTCAAGGCTCTCGATGTCGAAGCCGGTTCTCATCCGCCGGTGCGTGTTCGGGGCCTAGTCAAGCACTTCGGGCGTTTCAGGGCGCTCGATCACCTGGACCTGGAGGTGGAGGCGGGCAGCGTCCACGGCTTCCTCGGCCCCAACGGGGCGGGCAAGTCCACAACGATCCGCACCCTGCTGGGGCTCTACCGGCCCGACGACGGAAACGTAAGCGTGCTGGGCCGCGATCCGTGGCAGGAGGCCTCGGTCATCAACCGGCAGGTCTCTTATGTCCCCGGTGACGTGGCGCTGTGGCCAACCCTGACCGGCGGACAGGTGCTCGACGCACTGGCCGGACTGCGCGGATCGCGCGATACCAAGCGGGAGGCCGAACTCATCGAACGGTTTGATCTTGATCCCAGCAAACGGGTACGCACCTACTCCAAGGGCAACCGTCAGAAGGTGGCGCTCGTGGCGGCCCTGGCCGCGCCGACGCGCCTGCTCGTGCTCGATGAGCCCACCAGCGGCCTGGACCCGCTCATGGAGAGAGTCTTCACCGAGGAGATCGCTCGGGTGGCTGGAGAGGGGCGCACGGTCCTGCTCTCGAGCCACATCCTGGCTGAGGTCCAACGCCTGTGCAGCGCCGTGACGATCATCAAGAACGGCCGCGTCGTCGAGCACGGCGACCTGGGGACCCTGCGGCGCCTGTCGCGCACCCGCATCGAACTGGGAGCGCCCCCCGATGTACCTGATGTACTCGGCACGATCGCGCAAGCGCTCAGAGCCATGGATCTCGAGATCGTCGAGGACTCCGGGCACCTGAGCCTTCAGGTGCCGGCCGAGCAGGTGCCGGCGGTGCTGAGTGTGGCCGGTGAGCATCGGGTGCAGGACGTCACCTGTGAGCCGGCCAGTCTGGAGGACCTCTTCCTGCGTCATTACGAGGAGTCCCGATGAGCACCGCGCAGAGCACAGCAATGGTCAGGAGAATTCTGACCGACAGGACCGAGGCGGGCGGCGCCCTGGCCGGCTGGGGCACCTGCCTGCAGATCCTGCTCAGGCGGTTCCGGGTGCAGATCGCGGCCTGGGTACTGCCCCTGTGGTTGTTGATCAGTGTCACGGCACCGAGCTATGAGAGCATCTACCCCTCGTTGGAGACCCGGACCGTGCTCATCGAACAGATGCGCAAGTCTCCGGCAACGCGACTGCTCTACGGCTACGTGCCCACACCCGGCCGACTCGGTCAGCTCCTTCAGTGGGAGACCGGGACCTTCCTGCTGATATGCACCGCTCTCATGGCGATTCTGCTGACGTGCCGGGTACTGCGGGCGGATGAGGACGAGGGACTCGTCGAGATCCTGCGCGCCGCGGGTGCGGGCAGGGCGGTTCCCTTTCTCGTGCCGGTGGCCCTGGTGTGGACGGCGGTCGGCGCCCTGTCTGCGGGGGCCGGAGGCGTTCTGACCTGGCAGGCCGAGAGCATCGAGGAGCTGACCGTCTCCGGAGCCTGGGCGCTGGCCGGGACGGTGTGCGTCGTGGGCTGGGCGTTCTCCGCCCTTGCGGCAGTGGCCTCCCAGCTGGGACGGCAGGTCGGTCAGGCTCGAAGCCTGTCCATGATCGTGCTCGCACTCGCCTTCGGTATGCGGGTGGCCGCCGACCAGGTCGCCGAGGGCAGCAGCTCCAACTGGCTGAGGTGGCTCTCCCCCCTGGGGTGGCGCGACCTCATTCGGCCCTACTCCGATGACCGGTTCGCGGTGCTGGCGGTGTGCGGCGTCATTGCCATCGTCCTGGTCATCGTGGCGGCAGTGTTGGCCGCGCACCGCGAGTACCTGGACAGCTACCTGCCCGACCACAGCGCCTCTCGACGCAGGTGGAGGCTGCGCGGTCACATGGATCTGCTCACTCGTCTATCCCGGCGCGGCGCCCTGAGCTGGGCTCTGGCCTCGACGGGTCTTGCGGCCCTGTACGGCTCGGTGTCGGGAAGCGTCAACGATCTCCTCGCCCCAGACTCTCCGACGGCGTCCTATGTCGGCAAGATGGCCTCGGGGTCCGCAGTGGAGCAGTTCATGTCCCTGCTGACGGTGGTAACGGTGCTGCTCGTGGCCGTGGCGGCAGTGCGCAGGATGAACCGGTTGGTGGGCCTGGAACACGCGGGCCTGGTGGAGGTCGAGCTTGCTACTGGAGTCAGCCGCAGCCGTTTGTTCCTCTCACAGGTTCTCGGCGCCATGATCGAATCGGCCATCCTGCTGGTCATCTCGGCGGTAGTTTTGGCGGCGACAACAGCCGTCCAGCTCACGGACGACCACGCCGTGGCGCGGGCCTTCGTGTTCACGGTGAGCCAGATGCCGGGCATGGTGGCGGCCATCGGGATAGCGGCGGCCCTCGTGGGCCTGGCGCCACGACTGGTCGGCTTGTCCTGGGCGGTGGTGACGTGGAGCGCCTTCGCCCAGTTCTTCGGAGGACTCGTCGAGCTCAAGGACTGGGCCAAAGACCTCAGCGTCCTCGGGCACCATCTCGACGTCGTCGGCTCCCCCGACTGGAAGCCCTTGGCCGTCCAGACCGTGGTCGGCCTCGTCGGTATCGCGATCGGTCTGGCTTCCTACACCCGCCGCGACATGCCCTCCTGACACGACTTGCTGTTCTTGCATTTTTTTAAAGACACACATTACCGTCAAGGGCATCATGAATGAAAGAAACACCTTTATCAGACAGTGGGACAAACATGAATCAGGCGTCATTGTTTTCCCTTCCGGTGCACGAATAAGGGGGCGACCTATCCGTTACTACAAAACAAGCAGGAACTCGCCGGACCACATTCTTATCTTGTCAAGTTTTTACCCACGCCATCCACCTAGAGCGGAAGTTCACTGGATCAAGTGGCCGGACTTCTGCCTCCCAGTCAACAAACTCAAAGCGCGCCACGCACTGGAGCTAACCCTCGAGAGAGCAACATATTCCCGAGTCGACATAGCATGCCGCGGGGGTGTGGGACGAACAGGCACCGCACTAGCCTGCATTGCGATACTTGACGGAATGGACCCGGTCAGCGCACTGAATTTCATCCGAGACACATACCACCCACGGGCAGCAGAGACGCCCTGGCAGCGGTGGTACATCTCAAATTTTGCACCTACGCCCTCATAGCAGATAAGTCGCACCGGCCAGATGGAGAACGGCAACAGCAAGAGGAAACACCACCATTCCCGGCACGCGGTGCACCACACCGATAGCGACATCTGCGAGCTGAGCGGACGCCGCTGCAGCCAGGACGAGCAAGGTCAGCGACTGGGCAGGAGCCAACCAGGCAACGGCAGCGACCAGCAGTCCGAGCGGAACGCTCCGGGCCGCGTACATCGCCGGATAGAAACGCCTTCCGGGCTCGCCGCACCCGGAAGGGGCGAGCGTCTGCGGACGGATCACCGCGACGACACCGAACCCTGCTGAGATGATTCCCAATGACGAATTCAGCAGCGAGAGCCACCATGGCATGAGGATCACTCCCTCACATCATTCAGAACTGAATCATTCTGTAGTGTACCGTTGGCGTCATGGGAAGAGAAGACGGTCGCGCGATCCTGTCCTCGACGTGCTTCCAGCTCGGTGTCGCAGGAGCCCAAATCACCCGATCGTTCTCACTGCTCATCCAGCACACCGGCCTGACCCACAAGCAGGTGGGCCTACTCGCCGTCGTCGACGCCAACCAAGCGAGTTCTCAACGAGAGATCGCCGCACAGCTCGGCGTCGCCCCGAGCCTGGTGGTGTCACTGGTCGACCAGCTCGCCAGCATCGGCGCTGTGCGCAGGACGCGCAGTCAGACCGACCGTCGGGTACAGGTCGTCGAGATCACAGACGAGGGACGCCAGTTACTACGGCTCGCCACCGATGCCGCCAAGAAACTCGACGTCGAGCTGCACAAGCACCTCTCCCCCGCCGACCTGCAGACCCTGGACAAGCTCCTACCCGCCCTTCTTCGAGCTTCTTCGGTTGCGACCAGCAACAGGCCGTAGCAGCCGGCCTCACCGGCGTCACTGCACCAGGACGATGCGCTTTCCCGCCGCCGACAGACTCTCGGCGTCGCGGTGAGCATCCGCGACCCGGTCAAGCGGATAGGTTGAGGCGATCAGCGGCTTGAGCTCCCCGGATTCCACCCGCGCAGCGAGCCACACCAGGTCCTTCACGCTCGGTTTTCCCGACACCATCCGGATCATCGGCCCCGGCGAGAGCATAGACGTGACAATGTCCCAGAAGGCCCCGGGAGCAATGGCCGTCATGCGCCCTCCGGGCTTGAGCAACCTTCGGTAGGCGAGCGCATCGGCGCCCGCAGTGTCGATGACGACGTCGTAGCGCCCGGGAATATCCGACGGCTTCAGATCGTGGTAGTTGAAGACCTGCTGCGCTCCAGCGCTGACCGCCACATCGCTGCGGACGCCGACGACGGCATCCACCTCTGCGCCCATGATGCGGGCTACCTGAACCACCGTGGAACCGACGCCACCGTTTCCCCCCACCACCAGCACTCGATTCCCTCGACGGAGCTCAAGGGGGCGGAGCGCCTGCACGGCCGTCAAGCCTGCGAGAGGCAGAGCCGCGGCCTCCGCAAGCGGGACCCCATCAGGAGCAGGGGCGAGGCGGTCGTACCGGACTCGCACGTACTGCGCTCCAGCAGCCGTACGGCCGGGAGGCCTCATCCCCAAATAGCCCCAGACTCGGCGCCCCAACACCGGCTTCCCGACCTGGTCCCCAACCGCGTGCACGAGCCCTGCGAAATCCACGCCCGTACCTTTTGGGAACCCCATCCCGTCGAGTAGACGCATCTTTCCCCGCCTGGTCAGAAGGTCAACGGCGTTGACACTGAAGGCGGCGACCTCGACAACGACCTCCTTGGGGCCGGGACTCGGAATCTCGACCGCTCCCACCTCGAGTACCTCCGGAGCACCGTAGGAGCGGAACTGCACCGCCCGCATTGTGTTCTGTGCAACCATGACGTCCTCCTCTTCCTGTTGCGCTACGCTACGTAGCGTAGCGCAACAGGAAGAGGAGG
>ERZ773075.653-NODE-653-length-24395-cov-116.084_pt1 | contig 24395 bp, 11 predicted proteins | sample MGYA00580614_ERZ773075 | MGnify/ENA primary metagenome ERZ773075 (study PRJEB29015, sample SAMEA2738021) | human oral metagenome | biome: human oral; feature: human-associated habitat; material: dental | place: China | collected 2043 ... | reverse complement strand
GGCCACGCGCCTGGGGCGCTTCACCGACGCCGGCCCCACCGTGACCCTGGCGGGCCGGCCGCTGACCACCGTGCCCCTGGAGCAGGTGCGCGCCAGCGTCGTCGTCTCCGGCGCCACCGCCCAGCTGTTCACCGGGACCCTGCGTGAGGCCCTCGACGTGCGCGGCGGCCCCGACCCGCAGCCGGCGGGCCTGGAGGACCTCGTGCGCGCCGAGACCGAGCGCACCACCGGGGCCGACGTCGACCAGCAGGTCCGCCCCCAGGAGCGCGAGGCCCCCGGCGACGACCGGCTCATCGAGGCCATCGGGATCGCCGACGCCGGTGATGTCCTCACCTCCCTGAGCGAGGGCCTGGCCGGGATGATCACTGAGAAGGGCCGGTCCCTGTCCGGCGGGCAGCGTCAGCGCGTGGCCCTGGCCCGGGCGCTGCTCACCGAGGCTCCCACGCTCGTGCTCATCGAGCCGACCTCCGCCCTGGACTCCCACACCGAGGCCCGCGTGGCCGCCCAGGTGCACCGGGCCCGCGCCGGGCGCACGACCGTCGTCGTCACCGCCTCGCCGCTGGTCCTGGAGGCCTGCGACGAGGTCGTCCTCCTGGACTCCAGCGGGGCCGAGCTGCTGCGCTCCACGCACCGCGAGCTCATGGCGATGGCTCGCGACGGCCACGCGCAGGCGGCCGACTACCGCGCCGTCGTCTCACGGGCCATGGGTGAGGATGCGGAGGCGAGCTGCTGATGGCACTTCCCGTCGCGCCCGGGCCCGTCGCCCTGCGCAAGACCTTCCGCATCATGGCCTCCTACCGGGGGCGCTTCGCCGTCGTCCTGGCCCTCCAGATCACGGCGGTCCTGTCCACGCTCGTGGCCCCGCAGCTGCTGGGGCGGCTGGTCGGGCGGGTCTCGGCCGGGCGGGCCGACGCCGGCTACGTGGACCGGATCGTGCTGACCATCATCGCGGTGACGCTCGTGGGGGCGATCATCAACCGCTTCGCCCAGAAGTACGCCCGCACCCTGGGCGAGTCGGTCTTCGCCGAGCTGCGCGAGCGCATGATGAACCGGGTGGTGCACCTGCCGCTGAGCGCCGTGGAGTCCGCCGGCACCGGCGACCTCGTGGGGCGCACCACCACCGACGTCTCCCGCATCGAGTTCCTCGTGCGGGTGGGGATCCCCCAGATCCTCGTGTGCGTGGTGACGATCGTCTTCACGCTGCTGGCCGCCGCCTTCGCCGACCCCCTCCTGGCGCTCGGGCTGCTGGTCATCTTCCCGCCGGTGTGGTCGATGATGCGCTGGTACCTGCCGATCTCCATCCCCGCCTACCGGGCCGAGTCGGCCGCCCAGGCCCGCCTCAACGGCGCGGTCTCCGAGACGGTCGAGCACGCCCAGACCGTGGACGCGCTGGGCATCGGGGCGCGCCGCGAGCGGGCCATCATGGCCTCCATCAAGGAGGCCTGGTCCCTGGAGCGCTACACGGCCATGCTGCGGGTGCGCCTGTTCATGGTGCTCGACGTCGCCTGGCGGGCGCCCGTCGTCGTCATCCTCCTGTGGGGCGGGTTCCTGGCCGCCCGCGGCTACGCGACCCTGGGGGCGATCACCACCGTCGCCCTTTACTCGATGGAGCTGCGCAAGCCGGTGGGCCAGCTCATGTTCTGGATCGACCAGGTCCAGATCGCCCAGGCCTCCCTGTCCCGGATCCTGGGCGTCGAGGAGGTCCCCGACGACCGCGCCCCCACCGGCCAGGAGCCCGAGGGCACGCGGATCGTGCTTAACGACGTGCGCTTCTCCTACCGGGAGGGCGTCGAGGTGCTCCACGGGATCGACCTGGAGCTCGTGCCCGGGGAGCGGCTGGCCGTCGTCGGGCCCTCGGGCTCGGGGAAGTCGACGCTGGGGCGGATGCTGGCCGGCATCAACCCGCCCACCTCCGGGAGCGTGACCGTTGGCGGGGTGGCGCTGACGGACCTCGCCGAGTCCGAGCTGCGCCGCCACGTCGCCCTGGTGACCCAGGAGCACCACGTGTTCGTGGGCTCGGTGGCCGACAACGTGCGCCTGGGCCGCCCGCGGGCCTCCAACGACACGATCCGCGAGGCCATCGAGGCCATCGGGGCCGACGCCTGGGTGGACGAGCTGCCCGAGGGGATGGACACGATGGTCGGCTCCGGGCACCTGAACCTCACCCCGGCCCAGGCCCAGGAGGTGGCGCTGGCCCGGCTGGTGCTGCTGGACCCGCACACGCTCATCCTGGATGAGGCCACCTCGCTGTTGGATCCGCGCGCCGCGCGCACCCTGGAGCGGACCCTGTCCACGGCGCTGGCCGGGCGCACCGTCATCGAGGTGGCCCACCGCCTCTACACGGCCGCCGACGCCGACCGGGTCGCCGTCGTCATGGACGGGCGCATCGTGGAGCTGGGCACCCACGACGAGCTCGTGGCGCTCGGCGGGGAGTACGCGAGCCTCTGGCAGGCCTGGAACCAGGAGTAGCGGCACCGCCGAGGCGGCCGATACAGATCGCCAGCGGCGAAAGCCGGGCCCCATATCCCAAACCTACAAACCCGCCCGGGCCAGCGTTGTTCCACGATGGCGCGGCCTGTGAGATTCTTGGGGTGGAGGGTCGTCCCACTGTCGCGATCCCGCCGCTAGCAGTCAGTCGATTGCACCCAACGCTGCATCTCACACGAGAAGGTCCGTTCATGTCCAACAACCAGCCACCGCCCCCGCCGTCGCAGGCGACGTCGTCGGCCTCCGCCACGCCTCCCCGGGGAGCCGGCAGCGCCCAGCCCACGCTGGGCGAGCTCATCGCCCGTATCTCGGAGAACATCTCGGCGCTGGTGCGCGGCGAGATCGACCTGGCCAAGGTCAAGGGACAGCGCATGGCCAAGGAGATGAAGCCGGCCGCAGTGCTGCTCGGTGCCGCTGGGGTCCTGGCCCTGTTCGCCTTCGGACTGATGCTCGGGTCGCTCACGGTGGGGCTGTCCCACGTCATGCCGCTATGGGCGGCCTTCCTCGTGGTGGCGCTGGTCCTCATCGCGATCGCCGTCCCGCTGGCCCTGGTGGGTCGCAAGCGGCTCGAGGCGGCCAAGGCCGAGGCCCCCGCGCCGCAGGAGGGACTGATGGAGTCGGTCAAGGTCGTCAAGGACGCCATCGCATCGGGCAGGGAGAGGGGGAACGCCCAGTGAGCGCCAACACCGCCCCCGACGCCAACCCGTCCGCCGCTGCACCGGCTCAGACCCCGGCACCGGCCGATGACGCGCTCATCTCCGATATGGAGGCCCGCCGCAAGGCGCTGGCCGTCGACATCGACGAGCTCGCCGCGCGTCTGGTGCCGGACAACCTGACCAAGATGGCCAAGCTCAAGGCTAGGGAGAAGGTCGAGGACCTGCGCAGCCAGGCCCTCGGGAAGGCCGAGGAGGCTGTCGGGCAGGTCAAGAGCCGCCTGACCTCGCTGGTCGGCAGCGGTACCGATGAGGCCGGCGGCGTGGACCCCTACGAGCCCGGAACGATGACCCTCGGTCAGCGCGTCGCCCGCCTGTTCGACGACGCCCGCGACGGCGACCCTGCATCGCTGGGGATCGTCACGGTCGCCGGCCTGGCCCTGGCGGGCCTGAGCATGACGGCGACCGTCGCCGCGTTCAAGGCCTTCTCACGACCCCGGACGGTGCAGTCATGACCGGCGGCCCGCAGGCCGGCGGGGACTCCGGCGCGGCCGGCGGCGCCGGGAAGGCTGGGAAGACCGGGAGGGCCGGCTCCGAGGCATTGAGCCCCGAGCAGATCGAGGAGCGACTGCGCGCCCAGCGAGTGGCCCTGGCGGCGAGCGTCGATGAACTCGCGGCCAGGGCGGACCCGCGCACGCAGGCGCGGGAGGCCGGTGAGCACCTGCGCGAGCAGGCGACCGCCCGGGCCGACCGACTGCGAGAGCAGGCCGCGGCCGGCGCCGACCGGCTGCGCGAGGAGGCCCGCCGGCTGGCCGACCGGGCCGAGCAGACCTGGGAGCGCGCCAAGCAGGGCGACTCCGAGGCCACCTCCGCGGTTGCCAAGGCGGCCGCCGTCGCCGGAGGCGTGGTGACCGCCGGCATCGTTCTGACCCGCTTCGCCCGCCGCTGAGACGGCTGGAGCACGAGCCCAGCACCGCCCAGTCTGCGTACAGCGGCCTCATCACCGTCGCGGACGCACCATAAGGCCCGGCGACTCACCTTGGTGGCCCAGCCCGCGAGCCCTATGGTGCGTCCGCGCGACAGGCATGTGATGAGGACAGTGACGTCGCCGCGGTGGTCCGAGACCGAGCTCGTGAGAGCACACACCTATCATCGAACAACTATGTGCTGTGAGACACACCCGCGTTGTCTGGTCCAACAGGCAGAGAGCCTCTAATCTGCACCCACAACTCCCCGCCGTCCTCCGGGACTGGCGGGGGTTATTTTCTTTGCAGGAGGCTGCTCGTGGCCCTCACAATGGCGGTCGTCGTTGACTACCAGAACGTCCATCTCACTACGGCAGGCCTGTACATGCCAGGGCGTCCTCCCGAGGAAGCCCTCATCGACCCTTACCGGTTCGCCAGTCAGCTTGCCCAGGCCCGCAACGCGAAGAACGACGATGCACCGACGGGACCTCGGCGCAAAAGTGTCCGTCAGGGACGACTTTGACGGCATCGTCTTCGAGGGGCTTTCGCATCTCGGCTGGTCAGAGCGTTTTAGATCGGCGAGACCGGCCTGCGGCGGCTTCAAAGTCGTCCCTGACGGACAAAACCGACCCGCCACCCCCATGGACGGTCGCCTCACGCGCCCCAGAAGCCACCGGCCTGCGGGTCACAGATCGGTCACGCACCCGGATCGGTCTCGGCCTTCTGCTCCCTCGTTTAAAATCGTCCCCGTGACAACGGCGCCCCCTTCCGACTCAGATACGATCACGGATTCCGCCCCCTCCCTCAATGTCGCGCCGGGCTCCGTGGTCCGGGTACGCGACGAGGACTGGCTCGTCACCCAGGTCTCCATGACCTCTGACGGCACGCTGGTGACGGTGCAGGGCCTGTCCGAGCTGGTCCGGGACACCACGGCGCAGTTCTTCGCGGGCATCGACCGCATCGTCCCGGTGGACCCGCGCCGCACCCGCGTCATCGCCGACGCCTCCACCCGACACCGGCTCTCGCGCCTGTGGCTGGAGGCGACGCTGCGCAAGACGGCGCTGCCGGCGAGCTCCACGGACCTGGCCGTCGTCGGCGATGTCCTGGCGGACCCCCTGGCCTACCAGCTGACGGCGGTGCGCCAGGCCCTGGACCCGGCGAACCTGCGCCCGCGCATCCTGCTGGCGGACACCGTGGGCCTGGGCAAGACCCTGGAGATCGGCATGATCCTGGCCGAGCTCGTGCGCCGCGGCCGGGGCGACCGCATCCTCATCGTCACGCCCCGCCACGTGCTCGAGCAGATGCAGCACGAGATGTGGTCGCGCTTCGCGCTGCCCTTCGTGCGCCTGGACTCGGTGGGCATCCAGCGGGTGCGCCGTTCGGTGCCGGCCTCGCGCAACCCGTTCTCGGTGTTCCACCGCGCGATCATCTCCATCGACACCCTGAAGTCGGACCGCTACCTCAACCACCTGCGCAAGCAGCGCTGGGACGCGGTCGTCATCGACGAGTCGCACAACGTCACCAACAAGGGCACGCTCAACAACCGGCTCGCGGACATCCTGGCCCGCCAGACCGACGCTCTCATCCTGGCCTCGGCCACGCCCCACAACGGCGACCCGAAGTCCTTCGCCGAGCTCATCCGCCTGCTGGAGCCGACGGCGGTGCGCGCGGACGGCTCTCTCGACGAGGAGGCGGTGCGTCGCCTCGTCATCCGCCGCCACCGCCACTCCGACGAGGTGCGCGACGTCGTGGGCGGCCGGTGGAAGGAGCGCCTGACGCCGGTCAACAAACTGGTGGCACCTTCCCCGGCCGAGGACGCGGTGGCGGGCGAGCTCTCGCGCACCTGGCTTCACGGCGACGACGGCGCCTTACCGCCGGGCGGCCAGGGGACGGGCTCGCGCGGCGATTCCCTGTTCGCCTGGACCCTGGCCAAGTCCTTCCTGTCCTCGCCGGCGGCCCTGATCCAGACGATCGACGAGCGCCTGTCCCTGCGCCGCAGCCGGGCGGCGGCCGCACCCGGCCCAGAACCTTCAGAGCAGTCGCAGGCCCTGGCCCGCCTGCGCGAGCTGGCCGTGGAGGCCAACACGACGGCGTCGGGCAAGTACCAGGCGCTGTTGGCCGAGCTGCGCCGCATCGGCATCTCCCGCTCCTCGCCCGAGCGCGTCGTCGTCTTCGCCGAGCGCATCGCGACGCTGACCTGGCTGGCCGAGCACCTGCGCGAGGACCTGCGCCTGCCCGCCGACGCGGTGCGCGTGATGCACGGGAGCCTGTCGGACGTCGAGCAGCAGGAGATCGTGGAGCAGTTCCGCCAGGCCCACACGCCGGTGCGCGTCCTGGTGACCGGCGATGTGGCCTCGGAGGGCGTCAACCTGCACGCCCAGTGCCATGAGCTCATCCACTACGACATCCCCTGGTCGCTCATCCGCATCGAGCAGCGCAACGGCCGCATCGACCGCTACGGCCAGAGCGTCTCCCCGCAGATCACGACCCTGCTGCTGGACCCGTCGGACCCGCGCTTCTCCGGCGACGTGCGAGTGCTCACGCGCCTGATGGAGAAAGAGGATCAGGCGCACCGGGCACTGGGCGACGCCGCCTCCCTCATGGGCCTGTACTCGGGAGAGAGGGAGGAAGCGGCGATCCGCGAGGCGCTGGCGGCCGGGGAGGATATTGACGAGATCGTCCCCGACGCCGACGACGCACTCGCCCTGGACCCCATGGCCGCCCTGTTCGCAAGGCTCACGGGCACGGCCGAGGCCCGGGGCGACGACGCCGAGCCCACCGGCCCTGACGGCTCCCCCGCCCCCGGGGATCCTGGCGATCCCGGCGATCCGCCCGGTCCTGGCGCTCCTGATAGTCCCAGCGGTCCTGCCCGGCTCGCGTCCCCGCTGCCGACGTCGACGCTGTACGAGACGCAACTGGACTACCTGCGCCAGGCCCTCACCGAGCTCTACGAGCGCCCCGAGGAGGCCGAGCAGCGCCAGACCGGCGGCGGGGGCGTCTCGTGGCGCGAGCACGGCACGCAGCACGTGGTGGAGATGGTGCCCCCGGCGGGGCTGCGCCATCGCCTGTCGGTGCTGCCGCAGTCCTACCTACGGGAGCGCCGCGTCCGGGAGCACCTGCTACTGGCGACGACGCAGGCGAAAGGCGCGAGTCTCCTCGCCGAGGCGCTGCGCGACTCCTCGGACTCCTCGTGGCCCGAGGCCCACTACCTGGGGCCGTTGCACCCGGTGCTGGAGTGGGCCGGCGACCGCGTCCTGGCCAGGCTGGGCCGCTCCTCGGTGTTCGCGGTGCGCGGCGAGGTGGACTCGCCGACCGTCCTGCTGCTGGGGACGCTGACGAATCGTGCCGGTCGGACGGTGTCGATGGTGAGCGTGAGCGCCAACTTCCCCTTCCTGGACCTGGCGGCCGCGCGAGCGGAGCTGGCTGCGGGGCGACCGCTTCAGGCGGTGGCGATCGGACAGGTGCACGCCTCCCCTGCGGCGATGTTCGAGGCGGCAGGCGTCTCCCAGGAGCTGACGAACTCCGGGGCGGTGACAGGTACCGGGCTACTGGAGGCGCTCATCGCTCCGGCGGTGGATGCGGCCGAGATCCAGATGACGCTGACCGTCCAAGCGGCGAGCCATCAGGCGTGCGAGCGCGTGCAGGCCTGGGCGGAGCACGCGAATGCCTGGGATGACGAGGCCGGTCTCCTCATCCAGAACCGCCACCTGCGCGAACAGCGGTTCACGGTGGCTCAGGAGCGCGAGCTCATGGACCAGCACCTGCCCGCGCACACGCTGGTGCGCCCGCTGCTGGTCGTCGTACCGCAGGACTTCGGGACGGAAGGGGAGCACTGATGGCGGCATCGGACGCGCTGGTCGTGGGCGAGGACTGGATCAGCGAGCACTACTTCACCACGGACGCCACCAAGGAGTCCTTCCTGGCGCGGGTGCTGGAGCGCCGCAAGGAGTGGGAGGCCCTGGAGAAGCCGGCCGATCCCAACGCCGCTCCGATGCCGACGCCCCGCTCCCGGTTCCGCTCCGAGCGCTCCCACCTGGAAGAGCTGCTGGCGGCCCTGCCCGCCGACGACGCGGACTCCCTGACCGGCGCCGCCCTGGAGGCGGCCGAACAGCTCGATGCGCTCATGCGCGAGATCCTGGGCTTCTCCTCGGCGGAGTATCGCCTGACCGAGCGCGGCCCGGTGACCCTGGTGAGGCCGGTCGGCGACGAGGGCCCGGCGCCGCTGGCGCTACTGCGCGCTCGCCCGGTGACGGCGGTGGAGGACCTGCTGGTCAAGGACGCCCCCACGCTCGCCGAGGCGTGGGAGCCGGTGGATCTGGCGGATGTCGGCGCCCCGGCGCTGGAGGGGGTCGAACCGGTCGAGTCCGTCTCCCGGGCCCTGTCGATGCTCCTGACCGATGAGCACGGCCCGGCCTTCGTCCTGGTGCTGGCGGGCCAGTGGGCGCTGGTGGCGGAGCGGGAGCGGTGGCCGGAGGGCCGTTGGCTGGCGGTCAACGTGCAGCTCGTCGTCGAGCGCCATGAGGCCACGCGCGGCGGCGAGGTGGAGCGGGCTCTGACCTGTCTGGACGCCCACTCCCTGGTGCCGACGGCGGAGGGCGAGACGTGGTGGACGACCACCCTGGAGGACTCGGCGGCCCACACGGCGGCGGTCTCGAAGGACCTGCGCGAGGGCGTGCGCTCGTCGATCGAGACCATCGCCAATGAGGTGGTGCGCCGTCGTGCCGCCCGGGGGTTGGAGCCGCTGGCCCAGGAGCGGGCGCAGGAGCTGGCCTCCCAGTCGTTGCGCTACATCTACCGGATCATCTTCCTGCTGTACGCGGAGGCGAGCCCGGAGCTGGAGATTCTGCCGGTGGGCACAACCGAGTACGACGCCGGCTACGGGCTGGATCGTCTGCGCGACCTGGCGCTCACGGAGCTGCACGAGGAGTCCTCCCGGGCGGGGACGCACATCTACGAGTCCCTGAACCGGCTGTTCCACCTGGTGGATGAGGGTCACAACGAGCATGTGTCCACTCAGGACGAGGCCGAGTTCGATGGCCTGGTCTTCCGGTCGATGCGCGCCGACCTCTTCCTGCCTGAGACGATCGGCCTCATCGACGAGGTGGGCCTGGGCAACGCGGCCCTGTTGCAAGTGCTCAGGCGCCTGCTGCTGACCAAGGAGAATACTCGGAGCGAGCGAGGATTCGTCTCCTACGCGGAGCTGAGCATCAACCAGCTGGGCGCCGTTTACGAGGGTCTCATGAGCTACTCGGGGTCCTTCGCCGCCGAGCGCCTGTGGGAGGTGGCGCCGGGCGGCGATGCCTCGAAGGGCTCGTGGGTGGTGCCCGAGGACGTCATGAAGGACCTGGAGGAGAAGGACTTCGTGACGAGGGAGGATGAGGTGACGGGCGAGCCCCGCAACGTCACCTATGAGAAGGGCGAGTTCGTCTACCGGCTTTCCGGCCGGGACCGGCAGCGCTCGGCCTCCTTCTACACCCCGGAGGTGCTGACGCGCTTCACGGTGCAGCAGGCACTGGCCGAGCTGCTGGACCAGGACGGCCGCGTCACGAGCGCGGAGGAGATCCTGCACCTGACGGTATGCGAGCCGGCGCTGGGCTCGGGGGCCTTCGCGATTGAGGCGGTGCGCCAGTTGGCGGAGCAGTACCTCTCGCGGCGCGAGCGCGAGCTGGGCAGGCGCGTGGACCCCGAGGAGCGGCCCAAGGAGCTGGCGAAGGTGAAGGCGTATCTCGCCCTGCACCAGGTCTACGGGGTGGACCTCAATGCGACGGCGGTGGAGCTGGCGGAGGTGTCCCTGTGGCTGGACACGATGGTGGAGGGGCTGTTGGCCCCGTGGTTCGGGCTGCGGCTGAGGAGAGGCAACTCGCTGGTGGGGGCGCGCCGGGCATTGTACACCGAATCCCAGTTGAAGAAGCGGGCCTGGTTGACGGCCGTCCCGGAGGCCGAGCCCCTGAGCCAGGTGGCGGCCGTGCTCGACGACGCCGCGGTCTCCCGGCACCGTATGGGCGGGGCGCTCGACGTCTCCGAGAAGATCCATCACTTCCTGCTGCCGGCCAAGGGCTGGGGCAGCGCGGTGGAGGTACCCAAGCAGGTGCGCGACCTGGTCGATGCCGAGAAGCTCAAGGCCCTCAAAACCTGGCGCAGGGAAATCACAAAAGCACCGAATAAGACCCAGACCAAGCGGCTGATGGCCCTGGCGCGGCGCGCGGAGGTGCTGTGGGAGATGACCTTGCGGCGCCTGCGGGTGGCGGAGGCCGAGGCCTCACGCCGCATCGACCTGTGGGGCCGCGAGGCGCAGGACGACGCCGGTTCAACGGTGTCCCGTGAGGACATTGAGGCCTACCTGGGAGCGCCAGGTTCGGCGTACCGACGACTGCGGCTGGTCATGGATGCGTGGTGCGCGCTGTGGTACTGGCCGTTGACCACTCAGGTGACGCCGCCGAGTCTGGAGGAGTGGTTGGATTCTCTGGAGAGGCTGCTGGGCAAGCAGGTCAAGGACGCCAAGGGCACCGATGGAACCCTAGTGGATGCCTCCTCCTGGGCGGAGCTCGAGACCATGGAGGAGGTCGAGCTCGGCCTCGCCGGCGCTCGCAGGGTAGAGACGGTCATTGACGAGCACGAGTGGCTCACAGTGGTCCGGAATGTGACGGACACCCAGGGCTTCTTCCACTGGGAGCTGGACTTCGCCACCGTCTTCGCCCACGGCGGCTTCGACCTTCAGGTCGGGAACCCGCCGTGGGTGAGACCGAACGTCGAGTTCGAGACACTTCTGGCCGACGGTGATCCCTGGTGGATGCTCACGAAGAAGCCATCGCTTGCAGACCGGCAGGAGCGCCTGCCGCGCACTCTGGCACGTCCTGGCGTCCTCGCCACAGTACTCGACGGAGCCGCCGAGACCGAGGTCCTCGCTGAGTTCATCAGCGACCAGACCGTCTACCCGATCATGGAAGGACGCCCCGACCTCTACCGAGCATTCATGTGCCAGGTCTGGGAGCACCAGAACGACCAGGGCATCTCTTCCCTCATCCACATGGAAACTCACTTCACCGACGCCAAGACCCCAGGACTCCGCGCCGTCACATACCGACACCTACGACGACACTGGCAGTTCATCAACGAGCTCCAGCTTTTCGACATTGATCATCACAATGCATATGGGATCCACATCTACGGTTCTGAACAACCACCATTGTTTCTTCACGCCACATCTCTTTACCACCCCGAGACAGTCATCCGCTCTCTCAAGCACGACGGCAGCGGGGAAGAACCTGGATTCAAGGACCCACACACGGGCACGTGGGACTTGCGCCCACACTCGGCGCGCATCGGATCCATTAATGAAGAAGTACTGAAAACCTGGCAATCAGTGACGGAATCTGACGACTGGCGTTCCACCCCGATGGTCTCCACCGTGAACTCAGCTGCCGCCCGCACTCTTACCACACTGGCCACCCAACCGCGCATTGGCAGCCTCGACCTCCACTTTTCGACCGGCTGGAACGAAACGACGGACTTCCAAAAAGGACTATTCTCAAAACAGTGGGGCGCAGCATCCTGGGACGATGCCATCCTTCAAGGGCCTCACTTCCACGTTTCGACCCCACTGTACAAGCAGCCCAATGAGTCTATGAAGCACAACCTGGACTGGACCTCAACCGATCTGGAAGTCCTTCCTGCAAACGCTGAGCCCATCACCCAGTACAAGCCTGCGGGCGACCGCACCACCTATGACCGCCTCTACACCCGCTGGGACGATTCTTCCGCCCGCGACCACTACCGCATCGCCTGGCGCGCCATGGCAGCTAACACTGGCGAAAGAACGCTCATCCCGGCAATCATTCCACCTGGAACGGCACACCCTAATGGTGTTTTTTCCTCAGGCTCCGCAACGATCACAGGTCGATCCCTTGTCGCCGCACAAGCCAGTCTATCGTCACTTTTAGCTGACTTCACTCTTCGAGCACTTCCCAAGTCCGGTATTTACTTCCCCGACTTCTCTAGACTGCCCGCTCTACCCCACAACAACCCTCTCACCACACGTGTCGTCCTGCGCGCCCTTCGGCTCAACTGCGTCACCGACGCCTACGCGGACCTGTGGGCAGAGTGTTGGAGTGATTCGTTTGTGACTGATTCACCGATTCTGGAGCGTTATGACGAGCGTCCGATTGACCCGAAGTGGACGGCGGGTACACCCTTGCGTCGCGCGGAGGATCGTCGCAACGCACAGGCGGAGATCGACGTCATGGTGGCGATGATGCTGGGCGTGCCAATCGAGGATCTGTGCACGATCTACCGCACTCAGTTTGCGGTGCTCTACGACTACGACCATGGCCGCGGCCAGGGCGCTTATGTATATGACGCGAATGGCCGTCAGCTGCCGACTCCGGTCCGCCAGGCCTGGGAGAAGCGCCAGCACCCCACCTCCAATGAGGACATGCCCCTCTCTGAGCGCACTCACACCCACCCCGGCTCTGGCGTCTCCTACGTCTACGACCTCCCCTTCCGCATCCGCGACCGCGAATCCGACTTACGCCGCATCCACACCGCCCTCACAAACACATGTAAATAAGGGCGAAGAGGTTTCATCGTCAGTTCTGTTTAAGTAAGCAGACCACCAACTTACCTCCACCAGAAGTAAACAGCTACAAAGTCACGCAACTCCCGAGAGGAATGCACCTCAACCACCCTAAAATCGCTGACATACCACGCAAAAGTGGCCAGATCAGACATTATGTCCCGGCGCTCCACCATACGAAGCGAAAACATGCTCACGATCACGGACGATACGATCTGCCATCTGTCTGATTGTTCGACAAAGCCACATATCAGCAGGACTATCCTCGGTATAGTCAGCAGCAGCGATGCTATTCACTCGCCCTTGCTCCTGGAGTTGCGCAGCACTCTCATAGTTGGCAGAACCTGGAGCGTAAACACCAAGAGTCCTCCCTCCCTTGCTGTTGATCAGCGAGAAGCTCGGAACATCACTCGGCCCATCCGCAATGTAAATCATGTTTTGCATAGGCACCCGCCGCTCCTCCTCGGGCACAAGGGTATTAACTTCGACATTCGCATTCTTGTTCACACCCTTGTTGATCTCGAAAATTGCCCGAGTTTTGCTGGTATTGTCAATGGTGTAGCCAACCTGAGAAAGCAGCCCTTTACCAAAATGACCAAGATGTTCCTTAAAACCGGAGGGCGCAGCTTCTGGAAGAAGTTCGCAAGCCCAGATGCCGTCGACCTTCTCAGCCAGACAACTCCCTTCAATCATCGAACGCAATCCAGTAGATACAACGTAATGCTCAATTGCGATATCATGTTTCAAATATGGCTCAACCTTAACTATTTCTCGGGTGCGATCAAAGAAATCAGGAAGACCTGGGGCGAGCTCGATCCGGGCCCCCAACTCACGCAACTTTACGTTCGTCAGATCCTTGAAGATGCCTTCGCGAACATATGTCAGTATGTGATTGAGGTAAATTGTATCCTTACCTACTCGAGACGGACCACCTGGACATTTTCGATCACCATAGTAGTCCACCAAGGAATTTACCTCATCCCAGAATTCCCTGGCATTGACATTGAACTCAGCAAAAAGAGGATCCTGCATGTAGCCGTGAGTCAATGTCTTATCAAAGTCCCAGATTAGGGCGATAATGCTCTGAGTGTATAGTGGCGGCGGCATGGTTATGCGATCTCAACTCCACCAAAAGCCACATTTCCACCTTCAACCCACCAGCCCTGGAGTCTAAAACCTTGATCGGAAAGGTGCTCGTGCGCAACCCCCATCAATGCAAGGGGAACTAGGGCACAAAGTTGCCATTCGTCGGAGGCTTTTGCTGCCAACATCTTCCAGACATCCGGATCATTACATTCAACAACATACTCAACATGACGTGCGATTGGTGCTTCTAACGACGTGAGCCGTATGCGACTGTTGACAGAAGTCTCCCTGAGCGCCACCTGCTCACCATGAATCTCCCAAGCTCGCTTGGCAGCAGCGGCAACTTCGGTGGCCCGGTCGCATGTCGGAACTGGCACAGTTGTCATGGCAGGTCATTTTCCTCTGTTCGCGCTTGGTTCACAATACCGCGAAGACCTCGGTCACTGAGGAAGGACGCGCGGCATGCGGTCTGGACGTGATTCCGATCGATAGGGTGACGAGACTGATCTGGAACGCCCGTGAAGGACACTCGACACCTCACGTAGAACTGCTCGCAAAGTCCGTGGACCATAGGGCATGTGCGACGATTGTTGGAGTCCTGCGAGGCCAGGTGGCACAGATCCGCCTGAGGTGAACATCCTGTCCGTCAACAGCTCCTTCGATAGGTCGGGTTGCGCTGGGTTTGATCGGCGCCATCTCAGGTGGCCGGATGTGAGAGCCGGTCACACAGCCGAAACAGCATACCTTTACACCGTCATCGGACCGGGCTTGAGGAGGCGACGTGAAGGCGCTTGTTCACACCCTGACGAGTCATCCCTGATCATTTGCTACGACAGACCGACATCACGTGCGTCCATCACGGTCTCATCGAGTGCGTGCTCAGCAGCACGGAGGCGTATCTGCGCGACCACGATCTTTGCGAGGGAGGGATCGTCGACCGTAACCACAGGATCCGGACCATCCCCGTTGTTGGCATTTTCGATTTCGTCAAGCATCTCTTCGACAGTCTTCACACTTCACTTTCTCCTCAAGAACTTCTCGCGTGCTGACGTAGCATAAAACACGAAATTGTCATCAGTGACACCGACCTCGACCAGATGACCGGCCCGAGAGAGACCAACGATGCAGCCGTGGCCACGCGGCGACCATGGCGGGCGAGGAAGAAGGCTCATGGCTGACGCAGAGCTTCGCGCGATTGATGAGGACACGTCTATGGGCAGATCCCGTCGAGCGTGAAGGGACATACATCTTGCGGGCCAGACCATTCGGCGAGGTGTTGCCTACCTACGGTAAGGAAGTCTCCCGTGGGGCCGTATCCGGGGTCGAGCCAGCGGGCAAGTGCCAGCACAGATACGTTCTGAATGCCAGAAGCTCGCAACGCCGCAACCGCCGACAATGTAGTTCCACCACTGACCCAGGTGTCATCAATGATCGTGACGTGCGATGCGTCTGGGCAGTCAACGACCTCGAATGCGCTGCCGCGTACTCGGCGATCGGATGTCGATCCCAACGCCGGACGCAGAATCACCAACGGAATATTTCTTGGAAGCGCTCGATTACAAAGCTGCTGAAGCTTGCTCAACATATCAGCCTGGTAGTGGGTGCGACTGGGGACAACTGCGACAGCCCCACTGGGCGTTCCCGTCAGTCGTCCCGCACAAGGGAGATGGCGCAGTCCGTGCTGCAGAAGCAGCAGAACATTCCTGAGAGCCTGAGGGGAGGGTCGGTGGTTCTTGTAGCGATACATCTCCGCGCCGGACTGTCCACCCTTGACAGCGTACGCCACGAATCCCGCCACATCCGGACGGGCGAATGGCTGACCGTTGCACCGGAAGCAGAGGTCATAAGTCTCATCGATCGGGGTGCGGCACAGTTGGCACTGCCTGCCACGCAACCGACCAGGGACGGCGGTCGCCCGGAAGTAGCCGGGCAGGATCCCGGTCATGCGACGAGTTCACGTAGTAATTCCTCCGCCTGAGCACGCTCAGCCTGGAGGGCACGTACCTGGTCCAAAACATCGCGCGTGGAGTCAGCGACGCGCGCCTGGCCGGTACGGGCAAGTTCCTGCCCCCAGGAGGTGCTCTCGGCGACGCGATGAGCGAGAACGATCCCACGCCCGTGCTTGACTGCATTCTTTGCCTGGGAGCGAGTGCCTGAGCGCTCGGAGGCGGCGACAACGAAGGTCGTGATGCCGTAGCCACTCATGACGGCGTTGCGCATCGGAAAGTTCGCAGGTTTCACTACAGCATTCGGTTCGAACTGGGTCATGACCAGCCCGTGGTTGGCAACGATGCGCTCACGTAGATTCTTGTTTGTCGCAGGGTAGGTGCGCCCAAGCCCCGTGCCCATCACGGCGACAGTGCGTCCTCCAGCCTCCAGGGCAGCAGTGTGGGCGGCAGTATCAATACCAGCAGCCAAGCCCGAGACGACGGTCAGCCCTGCCTCAACAAGCGCTCTGGCAACGTAGTCGGCAACACGGAGTGCATCGTCGTCGGCGTCCCGCGAGCCAACAATGCACACGCCCTGGTCTGCCGGAGTCAAGTCGCCCTGGTAGTAGAGGAGAGCTGGCGCCTCGCGAACATCACGCAGACGGGCGGGGTACTGATCAGACAACACCGAGATGAGTCCCATGCCCTGGGAGAGCCAGTTGTCAACGTCCTCGCGGGCTTGGCTCAGAGACGGATCATCCAGCAGGGCGGGACCGGTGATGTCAGCAAGGACCTCGCGGGGGTCGGCGCTGTCTAAGAGGGCCTGGACACGATCAGGCTGAGACAGGCCGCGCTTCCTGATGCGGGTGATAGCCAGGACCTGGGCGAGGGTCTCCGCAGTCTCCATAGCACTCATAGTAGCCAGGGCCAAGCTCAGGATGTCAGTGCAGGCTGCCATGATGAGACCTGCCTCCCTACGGCACCTCCTCCCGGAACGTCCATGTGTCCTTGCCGGGGAGGAAGGAGCCGGGAAGGAGGTGAGGGCCGTGTCCAAGCCGAAAGGCCAACGCACACACGTCCGCAAGGGCAAAGAAACGGCCCGGAAGGTGAGCGACGTTCTCAACGCAATCGCTCGCCTTGTCCGGGCCGTCGGTGTCCTTGTGGATGCCCTCAGCAAGTGGATCGGCTAGGCCATCACCTTGCTAGGGGAGTCGCCCGGCTGGCACCCGGGTGGCTCCCCACCATTATGGCTGGCCCCGCTCAGCCCTGTCCACAGTGCAACGAGACTCATCAAGGATGCCCACGAAGGAGGCTCGGTGCCTCACGTAGTACTGCCCGCGACGTTCGTCCCGAGGACGGCCTTCAGTATCCGTCACGACTATGACTATCTACGCCTTGTCATCAGGAAGCGGCTCAGACCGTTTCCTCTCCCCTCCGCTCGCTGCGGTAGCCTCTGACCTGCGGGATCAATCTCCCGGAACAACGACGATCCGCACAAGGCCATGCCGGCCCCAGCACACATCATTCCCGTGCCATATCCGCACCCACCACGCACAACCGACACGCTCCACCTATGACTCTCCTCCTCCCCAGCCTTCAGGCCGAACGCATTCGTCGATCCATCGTCGACTACCTGTCGACGACCTTCGCGCTCACCGACGCCGAGCCGCGGCGGGTGCTCGCCGACTTCCTGGAGGACGAGGAGCAGGGGGTCTTCGTCGGCCCCTTCGTCCGCCTGCGCCTGCCCTACCTGGCCGCGAGCGCCAGCCCCCACGCGGAGGGCCAGACCGACAGCGCAACGAACCAGGCCGACAGCCCCCTCGACTGGGACCCTGGCCTTCCTCCCTACCAGCACCAGGAGGACGCCTACCGGCGCCTGACCACCAAGAGCGGTCACCGCCCCGAGCCGACCATCGTCACCACCGGCACCGGCTCGGGCAAGACCGAGGCCTTCCTCCACCCCGTCATCGACCACGTGCTGCGCGCCCGCGCCGAGGGGGTCACCGGCGTCAAGGCCCTCATCCTGTACCCGATGAATGCCCTGGCCGCCGACCAGGCCGGCCGCCTCGCCCGCCTCATCGCCGGGGATCCCGCCCTGGCGGGGGTGCGCGCCGCCGTCTACACGGGAGACTCCTCCGCCCGGCCGCACAAGCACGTCACCGCCGACTCCCTCATCACCGACCGTTACGTCATCCGCGACGACCCGCCGGACATCCTGCTCACCAACTACAAGATGCTCGACCAGCTCCTCCTGCGCCCCGAGGACCGCGAGCTGTGGCGGGCCTCGGCCGCCTCCCTGACCTACCTGGTCCTCGATGAGTTCCACACCTACGACGGCGCCCAGGGCACCGACGTCGCCATGCTGCTGCGGCGCCTGGGCCTGACCCTGCGCGCCCACCTGCCGGTCGACGACCCCCGTCAGGAGGCCTTCGCCTCCTCGCCACTGGGCCCCGTGTGCCCCGTGGCCACCTCCGCCACCCTTGGTGATGGCGCAGGCCCCTCCCGGATGCTCGCCTTCGCCCGTGATGTCTTCGGCGCGGACCTGCCCACCAGCGCCGTCGTCACCGAGACGCGCGCCGACCCCGAGCAGTGGGCCGAGACCCACCGCCGCGCGGCCAAGGCCAAGGGACTGACTAGCCGCATACTGAACCTGGAGTCCCTGCCGGTCGAGAACCTGCAGGCCCTCGCCGACCTCGCCGAGACCGGCTCCCCCACCCCCGAGAAGCTGCTGCGCGACGTCGTCGCCAACCTCTACGAGTTACCTCAGGAACTTGAGGGCGCTCTCGACGCCCCCGGCCTCGCCTCCGCCCTCCAGTCCCACCCCGATGTCCTGGGCCTCGTGCGCGCCGCCGAGCACTCCACGCCGCTGGCCGGACTCGCCCGCACCCTCATGAGCCGGGCTCACGAGCCGGGCCTGGCCCGTCGTGCCCTATCGGCGATCCTGGCGGCCCTGTCGGTGGTGCGCGCCGGGCTCGACGGCACCCCCGATCGGCGCGCGGTCAACGTGGAGGTCACCTTGTGGATCCGGGAGGTCACCCGCGTCGACCGGGCCTTGAGCTCCCTGCCCGCCTTCCGTTGGGGCGACGCCGTTTCCGAGCACGCGCAGGTCGACGAGCCGGCGCGCCCCGCCCTGTACTGCCGCTCCTGCGGGCGCTCCGGCTGGGGCATCGTGCTGGCCCCCACCGGGCAGCAGGAGAAGGACGACCAGTCCCATGTGCGCCGCGACCGTAAGAACGGCGATCCCCGCTTCCGCGCCCTCCTGTACGCCCCCGGGGAGGATGCCGACTACCGCAACCGCCTCGAGGCCGGCCAGATCGATCTGGAGGCCCGCCACCCGAGGCTGCGCTGGTACTCCGTCCACAGTCGCGAGCTCCTCACCCGTCGCCCGCCCGATGACGACCCGGAGGCCAAGGAGGGACGTGTGCTTCCGGTCCTCACCCTGAACGGTGACGAGCGCAGCATCGCCGAGGACTCCATCCACGACGTGTGCCCCTCGTGCAAGACCAGGGACTCGATCCGCTTCCTGGGCTCGGCCGTCGCCACGCTCCTGTCGGTGTCGCTGACCACCCTGTTCGGCGACGACGCCCTGGACAGCACCGAGAAGCGCGCCCTCATCTTCACCGACTCCGTTCAGGACGCCGCCCACCGGGCCGGCTTCATCAACCAGCGCTCCCACACCATGAGCCTGCGCTCAGCCCTGCGGGGCGCCCTCACCACGGAGATGCCCATCGACGAGTGGGCCGAGGCCGTCCTCGATGACGCCCAGGCCAGCGCTTTCGATCGCTACCGGCTCGTGCCCGCGGCCCTGGCCGAGCACCAGCGCTTCAAGCCCTACTGGGACCCGGACGCCCCGGCCTCCAAGCGCAGCCGGGCCAAGCCGCACGTGCGCCGTCGGCTCCTGTTCGACATCGCCCTGGAAGTGGGGCTCCAGTCCGCCTACGGGCGCACCCTGGAGGCCACCGGCTCGGTGTCCGTCCATGTCAACGCCGGTGAAGGCGATGCCCTCATCAGTCTGGCCCGCCAGGTCCTCGGAGCCGACCAGCAGGGCGTTCTCGACGAATTCGAGGGCATCACCGATGCTCACCTGCTCGCCTGGGTGCGCGGCACCCTGGAGCGCATGCGCCGCGACGGCGCCATCGACCACGAGTGGCTCACGCGGTATAAGAGCGAGGACGGCAAGCGCCTGTGGATCTGGTACAAGCGCAACCGCGACCAGGGCCAGCCCGCCTTCCCCTCCGGGCGCGCCGCCCCCGCCTTCCCCCAGATGGGAGGAGGCCTCGACACCCGCAAGTCGGCCTTCGTGCCGGTGGGCTCATCCAGGTCCTGGTACGCCACCTGGACCCGCAAGTGCTTGAAGGTGGTCCCGACGCACGCCGCCCGACTGGCCCGCACGCTCCTAGCCCACCTGGCCGAGGACGGCATCCTCACCGCCACCAGCACCAGCAGCGGCGGCACCGTCTACGGCCTGCCGGCCGGGCGCGTCACCGTCTCCCCGCTGCGCGAGGGCACCCACGACGCCCTGCTCCTGGTGTGCAACACCTGCCGCACCCAGCTTCCGGCCGCCGTCGACACCGTCGATCAACTGAACGGCGCCCCCTGCCTGGCCTCCGGCTGCCCCGGCGTGCTGGAGGCCGGACCGCACCCCGCGGAGAGCTTCTACCGGAACATGTACGCCGGCTCCCACGTGCGCCGGGTCGACTCCCACGAGCACACCTCGCTGCTCGACGCCGACGAGCGCGCCCGAATCGAGGCCGGATTCAAGCGCCCCGAGCAGGTGCCGGGCGACCCCAATGTCCTCGTGGCCACCCCCACCCTGGAGATGGGTATCGACATCGGAGACCTGTCCACCGTCATGCTCGGCTCCCTACCGACGACGGTCGCCTCCTACGTGCAGCGGGTCGGCCGCGCGGGCCGCCGCAGCGGCTCGGCGCTCGCCCTGGCCTACGTGCCCGGCGGGCGCAGCCGGCTCCCCATCCTCGACGACCCCGCGCGGCTCCTCAATGGCTCCGTCGCACCGCCGTCGACCTATCTGGGGGCCGAGGAGATCCTTCGCCGCCAGTTCCTGGCCTCCGTCATCGACACCCTCACCCGGGAGAACCACCCGGCCGTCCCCTCCGGGGGACACGGACGCGGTACCGCCGGGGCCGCCCTGGGGGCCACCGGGGACGGGTCCCTCATCGCCGCCATGTGCGGGCGGATCGAGCGCGACGGCGCCCTGCTCGCCAAGGCCTTCACCGCCGCCTTCTCGGAGCGCACGCCCGCGCTCGACCGCCTGAGCGCCTGGGTAACCCAGGACGGCGGCGCCGGGCCCCGCGAGATGCTCATGCGGGCCTGCACCGAGTACCGCGCCGAAGCCGAGTGGCTGCGCCACCAGGAGCGCCAGATCCGCGAGGCCCTGCCCGAGCTCACAGTCGCCGCCGAGCGCCCCAACGCCACCGAGGAGGACGAGCGAGCCCAGCGCGCCGCCGAGGGCGCCCGGAAGGCGGCCCAGGCGCGGGTCCTCGAGCTGGACCGGGAGCACTGGGTCTCGGCCCTGGAGCGCCACGGGGTCCTGCCCAACTACACGCTCATCGACGACTCGGTGCGCCTGTCCGCCCGAGTGTCCTGGCAGGACCCGGACAGCGGCAAGTTCCGCTCCGAGCCCTACGACGTCGAGCGGGCCTCCATTCACGCCCTGCGCGAGTTCGCCCCCGGCGCCACCTTTTACACCCGCGGCCTGGAGATGAGCATCGAGGGCATCGACGCCTCCGACCTGGGCGAGCAGGCGCAGTGGTGGTTCTGCTGCGGGGCCTGCGGATACGCCGACGTCCGGGGCCCGCAGGGGCGGGTGCCCACGCCGCCGCCGGAGTGCCCGAGGTGCCGCGACACCTCCATCGCCGACGTCGGGCGCGCCCGGCGGGTCCTGCGCCTGACCCGGGTCTTCGCCGACGTCTCCAGGGACGACGCCCGGATCGGGGACGCCAGCGATGACCGGGTCCGCGCTCATTTCGAGGTCCTGCCGCTGGCCGACTTCGACCCCGCGCGCGCGGTGCGCCAGTGGAGCGTGGAGGACTCCGGGTTCGGGCTGGCCCGCTATCGCGCCATGAATCTGCGCTGGCTCAACACCGGCAGACCCCTGGCCGGTCAAAGCGTCGACAGGGTCGCGGGCACCGCCGTCTCCTCCCGGGACTTCCGCCTGTGCGAGGCCTGCGGCAAGCTCGACACGAGCACCGGGATTTCCGACGCTCGCGAGCACCGTCCCTGGTGCAGGCACCGCAGCGACCCCGTCGAGCACGCCGTCGCCATGGACCTCATGCGCGAGCTGAGCACCGAGGCCCTCTCCTTCGTCCTCCCCCTGGGATTCGCCACCGACCGGGTGGGGGTGGACTCCCTGGCCTCCGCGATCCTCATGGGGCTGGAGATCGTCACCGGAGGGTCCCCCGCCCACCTGGGCATCGTCAGCGTCCCCCACCCCGTGGCGGGCGGCGCCCCCGGCGAGACCCGTCCCGCCCTCCTCCTGCACGACACCGTGCCCGGAGGCACCGGCTACCTCACCGATCACGACGACCCCGCCAAGCTCTGGAGCCTCCTGGTGCGCACCGGCCGACGCCTCGAGAACTGCCCGTGCCGCACCGGGGAGAAGGACATGTGCCCCGACTGCCTCCAGCCCCACGCCGTCTCCGGCGAGGTCACCCGCGCCGCCGCCCTCCACGCCATCGGCCAGCTCCTGGGAGTGGACACCATGAGCACCGATGCCATGTTCGCCGACCTCGACCCGGAGTCCCCCACGTGGAGCGTCACCGACGAGGCCGTGCGCGCCGGCACCGGGGAGAGCCCCCTGGAGGTGCGCTTTCGCGCCGCACTCGTCGAGCTCCTGGGCAAGGAGATGACAGTGGGTCTCACCAGCGACCCCTCGGGCGCCCCCGCGCTGGAGATCGACGGGGGCCGCTGGAGGATCCGCCCCCAACTCGACGCCCGAGGCACTCGCCCCGACTTCACCTGCCTGCGCCCCGGCGGCCGCAGCCCCATCGCCATCTTCACCGACGGGCGCAGCTACCACGCCACCCGCGCGCACAACCGACTGGCCGACGACGCCGACAAGCGGGCTCGGCTGCGCGCCGACGGGTACCGGGTCATCTCCGTCGGTGCCGAGGACCTGGACCGGCCGTGGAACCCGGCCTGGCTGAATGAGGAGGCGGTCAAAGGACTCATGAGCGGCGCCCTGGGGACCGCACGCGGGAGCGGCGTCACCGACCCGGCCGTCGCCGCCTGGCGCGGCGGGCCACTGGCGCTACTCCAGGCAATGCTGCGCGACGACGTCGACGGCCCCGACGCCGGTCCGACCGCCGCCGCCCTCAGCGCCCTGGCCGACTCCGTGTGGGGGCCGCTCATCCTCGGCGCCTTCCACCACCTTCCCCTGAACGAGGCCGCGTCCCTGCAGTACTCCCCTCCCCCGAAGGACGATCCCCACGAGGAGGGCGCCGGGAGGACCGCGGCGGATCCGCTGTGGGAGGCGCTGCACGCGCTGTGGCCCGAGGCCGACCTCCCCGAACCCTCCGGTTCCGCCACGGCGACCTCGAGCTCGGTGTTCGCCATCCCCCACCTGGCTCTGGCGGTCCAGCTCACCGGGACCTCCACCACGGGAATGGCCCTCGTGCTCGACGACTCCGAGGAGGCCCTGGCCTCTCCCGACCACCCCGAGGCCTGGCTTGCCTGGCTGCGGCTGAGCAACGTGCTCGCCCTAGCCCAGGCCACCGTGGACATCACCACCACCAGCCAGGCCCTGGCCGAGCTGCGCGCCCGGGCCGATGCGGAGACGGCCGTCGCGGGCGCCGCAGGCAGCCCCGATGCCCTGGGCACCCTGGGCTGGGACCAGCTCGACCAGGGCTTCGCCCCCGAGGCCGTCCTCTTGCTCCTGCCACACCTGGCCGCCGCCGGTATCCCCTACGAGGGCGACGGCGTCGAGGTCGCCGGCGGTGTTATGACGGACCTGTCCTGGCCCGGGCCGAAGGTGGCTTTCCTCGGTGAACCGCAGGAGGGCGACGTGGAGGCCCTCACCGGGGCCGGGTGGCGCGTCGTCGTCGCCGGGGACGATCCCGCCCGCACCGCCGCCGATATCTCGGAACTGATCCCCGCGCTCCCGGAAGGACACTGATATGCCCGCAATCCTGTGGCCCAGTAGCAGGCCCAAGGACGCCACCACCAAGGACCCCTCCCTCAGGGCGAAGATCGGCCCGTTCATCAACAAGCTCGCCACCATGTCGGGAAGCTCCGGCCTGCACCTGGAGCATATTCACCGGGCGAAGGACCGGCGCGTGCGCACCGCGCGCGTCACCGACTTCTACCGCGCCGTCCTCTTCGAGCTCAACGCCGGCGACGAGGTCGTCTACGTCGTCCACGGCGTCTGGCCGCACGACGAGGCCATCAGGATCGCAGAGTCCGTCACCGTCGGCATCAACCCCCGCAACGGGATCACCGAGGTCACCAGCTTCAAGGACCTCATGGACCTAGATCCCGAGACCGTCGAGAGGGCCCGGCGCGAAGCCCAGGCCGCACTCGCCGCTGCCCAGCGCGAGACGGATGAGATCGCCCGCGAGGCCGTCCGCCGTGCGGCCGCCAACGCCGAGGCCCGCCGCCGCAACAAGGCGGTGGGGGCCCCTGGCCCCGGCACCGCGGCCGCCGGGGCGCCGGTGGAGGACCACCATCGCGAGAGCGGCGCCGTCTC
>ERZ773075.652-NODE-652-length-24399-cov-19.4359_pt1 | contig 24399 bp, 8 predicted proteins | sample MGYA00580614_ERZ773075 | MGnify/ENA primary metagenome ERZ773075 (study PRJEB29015, sample SAMEA2738021) | human oral metagenome | biome: human oral; feature: human-associated habitat; material: dental | place: China | collected 2043 ... | reverse complement strand
CGGACCCGCCCGGGGCGGGTTCGGACCAGGGTGTGGTCGTGACCTCGTGGGGCTGCGGCAGTGGCACCTGGGCGGGTCCTGCGGGGGGCTTGTCGCCGTTGGACACCCAGTCCCAGCCCTTCTTGACAATGTTCTCCCGGTCCTGCCGGTCGGCCCACTCCTTCGCCTGGCGGCGGCGGTCGCGTTCGGCCTGGGCGGCCTCCTTCAGCTTCTGCACCTCGGCCGCCAGATCGTCCAACGCCGAGGCGATGTTCGTGCAGTCCGTCGAGGCCGTCCTCGCGTTCGTGTCGAACACGTCCGCGTAATGACCCTCGAAATCCGCAGACGCCGCCGATGCCCACGATGTCCTCGAGGCGGCCTGCCCCGTCAGGGTGGCCGACAGGGCCGTCGCCGCCGACATCAACGCATCGGCTGTGGTGTCGTCGAATGGTACTTCTTCGTCGTAGGCTCCCAGCTTGCCCGAGTACTCGGCCACGACACGATCCTTCCCACACAGGCGCAGACGGGCCGAACCGGGGGGCGGGCGGCCACACCCCACTGACGCTAAACCCCGACACCAGGCGAACACCACCCCGACAGGGCAGGATCGACCCGGCCGCGGGGGAGAACCCGGGGTCTTTCAGGGGTGCGGGCCGGGCTTTCCGGCAGGAATCTCGTTGCGAGCAGGCGGGACCAGACGGCGGACGCGACCATCGTGACGGCGGCCAGACCCGGCAGTGGGCGAGCCGTGGAGCTCATGACCACCACGGTCCAGCGCCGTCCCCCGGGTTTGTCGGCTCGATCAGGCTGACCCTGCGCGGCGTGGGCAGGGTCATGGGCATCTCCCATAGCATCGAGAACACGTGCGCAGCAGGCCGAACGCGGAGGGCCATGCACGTCGTCTGGGGCTGGGCGCACCAGCGGCGCCGATGCGCGGAGCACCTCACCGGCCAGGCCTCCGTCCCTTCTCACCGGCCAGCCTTCCCGACGCCCGCCGCCCAACCCCACTACACTGACCCCTAGGGGGCGCGGTCGTGCTCTCACAAGGGGAGTGAGGTGTCCCGCGCATGTCTCAGGGGCAGCAGCTGCAACTCGGGTCGCGTCTCAACGTCGTGCCGGGGTCCACCGTCGTGGTCCGTGACGAGGAGTGGCTCGTCACGGCGGTCGAGCAGGCCGGCGACGGCGACGACCAGCTCCTCACCGTCCAGGGCCTCACGCCGCTCGTGCGCGGCACCACCGCCACCTTCTACGAGTCCCTCGAGTTCGACCCGTCCCGGCCCGACGGGCCGGGCAACGGCATCCGCTCCCTCGACCCGCGCGACGCGGTGCCGGTCGTCGACGACTCCCCGCACTACCGCCGCTCCCGGCTGTGGCTCGAGGCCACCCTGCGCAGGACGCCCGTCCCCATCGGCGAGCGGGCCCTGGCCGTCTCGCACCGCGGGCTGGCCGACACCCTCGACTACCAGTTCCGGGCCGTCGCCAAGGCCCTCGACCCCGCCAACCTCCAGCCGCGCATCCTGCTCGCCGACGCCGTCGGCCTGGGCAAGACCATCGAGATCGGCATGATCCTGTCCGAGCTCATCCGCCGCGGCCGCGGCGAGCGCATCCTCATCGTCTGCCCGCGCCACGTGCTGGAGCAGACCCAGAACGAGATGTGGTCGCGCTTCGACATCCCCTTCGTCCGGCTCGACTCGGTGGGCGTCCAGCGGGTCAGGCAGAAGCTGCCGGCCAACCGCAACCCGTTCACCTTCTTCAAGCGGGTCATCATCTCGATGGACACCCTCAAGCAGGACCGATTCGTCCACGACCTGCGCCGGCACCACTGGAACGCCGTCGTCATCGACGAGTCGCACAACGTCACCAATGCGAGCACCCAGAACAACGCGCTGGCCCGCAACCTGGCCGCCACCACCGACGCCCTCATCCTCGCCTCGGCCACCCCGCACAACGGCCGCCGGGAGTCCTTCGCCGAGCTCGTCCGCCTGCTCGAGCCCACCGCCGTCGGCCCCGACGGCGGGATCGACGAGCGCGCCCTGCGGCGCCTCGTGATCCGCCGCCACCGCAACAGCCCCGAGGTGGCCGGCGTCGTCGGCTCCGACTGGGCCGAGCGTCTGCCGCCGCGCAACGAGCTCGTGCCGGCCTCGCCCGCCGAGGACGCCGTCGCCGACGAGCTCGACGGCGTCTGGCTGCACCCGGCCGGCGGCTCCTCGCCGTACTCGGGCAGCACCCGGCTGTTCCCGTGGACGCTCGCCAAGGCCTTCCTGTCGTCCCCGGCGGCCCTCGACGCCTCCATCACCGAGCGCCGCAGGCGCCTCGACGCCGCCGCCCGGGCGGGCGCGACGGGCACGATGAGCCCGGCCCAGCGCGCCGAGGCCGACGCCCTCGACCGCCTCGCCGGGCTCAACGAGGCGGCGAAGGACTCCTCGGCCAAGTACGACCGGCTCGTCGACTACCTGCGTCACATCGGCGTGGGCCGGCGCAGTGAGATGCGCGCCGTCGTCTTCGCCGAGCGGGTCGCCACCCTCACCTGGCTCCAGCGGAGACTGACGGCGGACTTCGGTTTCCGGCCCGGCCAGGTGGGGCTGCTGCACGGCGGCCTGCCCGACGTCGACCAGCAGGAGATCGTCGAGAGCTTCAAGCAGACGAACTCGCCGATCCGCGTGCTCGTCACCGGCGACGTCGCCTCCGAGGGCGTCAACCTGCACCAGCAGTGCCACGAGCTCATCCACTTCGACATCCCGTGGTCGCTCATCCGCATCGAGCAGCGCAACGGTCGCATCGACCGCTACGGCCAGCGCGCCCGTCCGCAGATCACCACCCTGCTGCTGGCCCCCGGCGCCGAGGGCTTCCGCGGCGACATCACCGTCCTGAGCCGCTTGCTCGAACGCGAGGAGGAGGCCCACCGGGCCCTCGGCGACGTGGCGGGGCTCATGGGCGAGTACAGCGAGGCCAGGGAGGAGGCCGAGCTCACCCGGGTGCTCGCCCGGCAGAAGAGCTTCGACGAGGCGGTGCGCACCGTCGACGAGGTCGCCTCCGGCGACGGCCTGGCCGCCCTCATGGCCGCGATCAGCGGCAACACCGCACCGGCCGACGGGCGGGACGGGCCGGCGGTCGAGCTGGCCGAGGCCGGCCCCCTGTACGCCGAGCCCGTCACCTTCCTGCGCGAGGCCCTCGAGGAGTACTACACGACGCCCGCCGCCCCGCCCTCCACGCGGGGCGGCGGAGTGGGCTGGCGCGAGCACCCCGGCGAGGGCATCGTCGAGTTCGTCCCGCCCGCCGACCTGCGCCAGCGCCTCGAGGCGCTGCCCCAGGGTTATCTGAGCGACCGCGGCGTGCTCACGAGCTTCAAGCTCGCCACCGGCAGGGCCAGGGCCGCCCAGCTGCTGCGCGACGCCCTCATCGACGCCTCCGACAGCTCGTGGCCCGAGGCCCACTACCTCGGCCCGCTCCACCCGGTGCTCGACTGGGCCGCCGACCGCGCCCTGGCGATGCTCGGCCGTAACGAGATCTACGTCGTGCGCGGCCGCGTCGACAGTCCCACTGTGCTGCTGTGCGGAAGCCTCACCGACAGGCGCGGGCAGGTCGTCGCGGTGAGCTGGGTGGGCGTCGAGTTCCCCGGCCCCGCCAACTTGGCCATGCCGCCTGTGAGCCTCTACGAGTCCTCGTCCGAGATGCTGCGCGCCGCAGGCGTCGGCGAGCGGATGAGCAACCCCGGGCCCGTCACCGGCGTCGACGCCCTCAAGAGCCTCATCGCCCCGGCCGTCGAGGCCGCCGAGGCGCAGCTGGACCTCACGATGGACCATGCCCGCGAGTCCGTCGCCGAGCGCATCGAGCACTGGAGCGAGCAGAACACGCAGTGGCGCGACGAGGCCGACGCCCTGGTCGCCAGCGAGTCCCTGCGCCGCCACCGGGCGGGCGTCGCCGAGCGCCAGCGGCTCGTCGAGCAGATGGCGCCCGACCGGCGGCTCGTGCGGCCGCTGCTCGTCGTCGTGCCCGAGGACGTCGCGCCCGAAGAAGTCGACGAGGAAGCCTGATCATGGCGAGTCTGATCATGGAGAGCAGCGACGTCCTCGTCGTCGGGGCTGGATCGGCGGGTGCTTCGTCCTCAGTGACTCGCCCGAGGGGGTCTGACCGTGGCGACCAGTGATGCCCTCGTCGTCGTCGAGGACTGGATCAGCGAGCACTTCTTCACCAGCGACGCGCCCAACGAGTCCTTCCACGGGCTCGTGACCGACCGCCTCAAGCAGTGGCGGACCGCGGAGGCGCCCACCCCGCTGTCGCGCTTCACCGCCGCCCGCGCCGACCTGCTCAAGGCGATCACCGGCCTCTACGGCGACGGCGGCGCCGGGGACGAGCCGCCCGACCCGGAGCGGGCCCGCGAGGCCTACCGGCTCGTCCTCGACGTCCTCGGCTACTCCACCGGCCAGTACCGGGTGCGCGACGACGGCCCCGTGCGCTGGTTCACCACCACCGGCGCCGACGCGCCACTGGCCGTCCTCGAGGCCGTGCCGGTGGACGCCCCCGAGGAGCTGCTCGACAAGAGCGCCGCCACCCTGCTGGAGCCCTGGCGGCCCGGGGCCGAGGCGCCCGACTCCGAGCTCATCGACTCGGCGTCGCGCCTGGTCAGCGCGCTCATGGTGCGCCCCGACGGCCCGGCCTTCGCCCTCGTGCTGGCCGGCCGCTGGCTCCTCGTCGCCGAACGGGCCCGCTGGCCCGAGGGCCGCTACCTGGCCGTCGACCTGCAGACCGTCGCCGACCGCAACGACACGAGGCGGGCGGGCGAGGTGCACACGGCGCTGACCTGCCTGGCCGCCGAGTCGCTGGCCCCCGACGCCAACGGCGACATCTGGTGGGCCGGCGTGCTCGAGGCCTCCATCCGCCACACCGTCGGCGTGAGCCAGGACCTGCGCGAGGGCGTGCGCGAGTCCATCGAGATCATCGCCAACGAGGTCATCGCCCGCCGCCGGGCCCAGGGCCTGGGCCCGCTGCCGGCCGACCGGGCCCAGCCGCTGGCCATGCAGTCGCTGCGCTTCATCTACCGGGTGCTCTTCCTGCTCTACGCCGAGGCCTCGCCCGAGCTCGGCGTGCTGCCGGTCGGCGCCCCCGAGTACGAGAACGGCTACTCGCTCGACCGGCTGCGCGACCTGCTGCTCGTGGAGCTCACCGGCGCCTCCCGCGCCGGCACCCACCTGTACGACTCGCTGGCCGTGCTCTTCCGCCTCGTCGACCGGGGCAACCTCGAGCTCGGCGTGCCCGAGCAGGAGCAGGACGCCGCCCTGGCCTTCCACTCGCTGCGCGCCGACCTGTTCCGCCCCGGGGCCATCGGCCACATCGGCGAGGTGGGCCTCGGCAACGCCGCCATGCAGCAGGTGCTCGGCAAGCTGCTGCTCAGCAAGGAGCGCACGGGCAAGGACCGCGGCTTCATCAGCTACGCCGAGCTCGGCATCAACCAGCTCGGCGCCGTCTACGAGGGCCTCATGAGCTACACCGGCATCTTCGCCCCCGGCGACATGTTCGAGGTGGCCCACGACGGCAACCCCGCCAAGGGCTCGTGGGTGGTGCCCGTCGAGCGGGCCGCCGACCTGGACGACAAGGACTTCGTCATGGTGCACGACCCGGTGCGCGGCGACCGCCGCAAGACCTACCGCGCCGGCCAGTTCATCTTCCGGCTCTCGGGCCGCGAGCGCCAGCAGTCGGCCTCGTACTACACCCCGAGGTGCTCACCCGCTTCACCGTCTCGCAGGCGCTCGCCGAGCTCCTCGACCAGGGCGGGCGCACGACCCCGGCCGACGAGATCCTGGAGCTGAGCATCTGCGAGCCGGCCCTCGGCTCGGGCGCCTTCGCCATCGAGGCCACCGGCCAGCTCGCCGAGCAGTACCTGGCCCGCAAGCAGAAGGAGCTGGGCCGCGCCATCGACCCCGAGGACTACCCGGTGCAGCTGCAGCGGGTGAAGGCCTTCATCGCCCTGCACACCGTGTACGGCGTCGACCTCAACGCCACGGCCGTCGAGTTCGCCGAGATCACCCTGAGGCTCGACACGATGGTGAAGGGCCTCGACGCCCCGTGGTTCGGCCTGCACCTGCGGCGCGGCAACTCCCTCGTCGGCGCCCGCCACGGCTTCTACACCACCGGTCAGGTGGCCGACAGGAGCTGGCTGACCGCCCCGCCGACAGACGTGCCGCTCGACGCGATGGCCGAGCGGGCCCGCACCGGCGGGCCCGTCGCCTCGGACGCCGACGGCCGCATCCCGCACTTCCTGCTGCCCGGCGCCGGCTGGGGCGCCACCGCCGACGCGAAGGAGACCAAGGAGCCGGCCGGCGAGCGGGTCAAGCAGGTGAAGGCCTGGCGCAGGCAGTTCAAGAAGGCCCCCACCCTGGCGCAGACCAAGCGGCTCGTCGCCCTCGGCGCCCAGGCCGAGCAGCTGTGGACGATGGCCCTGCGCCGCCTGGGCGTCGCCGAGCGGCAGACCCGCCGCGCCATCGCGCTGTGGGGCGCCGAGCCGGCCGAGGCGCGCGAGCCGGTCGTGACCCGCGAGCAGATCGAGGAGTCCCTGGCCGACCCCGGCGGCGCCTACCAGAGGCTGCGCCGCGTCATGGACGCCTGGTGCGCCCTGTGGTTCGTGCCGCTCACCGGCGAGCGGGTCGCCCTGCCCGACTGGCAGGAGTGGATCGACGCCGTCGAGCAGCTCATCGGCGTCCCGGTGCGGATCAGGGCCGACCGGCGCCACCAGCCCGCCGACCAGCAGCTGACGGCCTCCGACGAGTGGACGGCCCTGGCCGAGCAGGAGAGCTGGGCGCTGTCGGGCTCGACGGCCACGAGCGTCGAGCGGGCCCTCGACGACCACCCATGGCTGCGCGTCTGCGAGCAGGTGGCCGACCGGCAGGGCTTCTTCCACTGGCAGCTCGACTTCGCCACCGTCTTCGCCCGCGGCGGCTTCGACCTGCAGGTGGGGAACCCGCCGTGGGTGCGGCCGCGCAGCGACAGCTCGGCCCTGCTCGCCGAGGCCGACCCGTGGTGGATGCTCGAGAACAAGCCCTCCGAGGCCGCCAAGAAGCAGCGCCGCGCGGGCACCCTGCTCCGCAGCGGCGCGGCGGACCTCCTCGTCGACGGCTCCACCGACGTCGCGGCCCTCAGCGCCTACGTCGGCGACGCCTCGAACTACCCCGAGCTCGCCGGGCTGCAGCCCGACCTCTACCGCTGCTTCATGAGCAGGGCGTGGGCGAATGCCTCGGAGCATGGCATCGCCGCGCTGCTGCACCGCGAGACGCACTTCACGGATGAAAAAGCAGGAGGACTTCGCGCGGCGGCATATCGCAGGCTGCGACGTCACTGGCAGTTCAAGAACGAGCTACAGCTTTTTGAGGAGATCGGTCATCAGAAGGATTACAGCGTCAATGTTTACGCTTCAGAACACCCCGTGTCGTTCCTCCATGCATGCGGGCTCTATCATCCGGAGACCGTCGAACGCTCGTTGAGGCACGATGGCTCAGGTCCGGAACCGGGTCTCAAGTTCAGGGGAGCCTGGGACCAGCGTCCGCACGCCGGGCGCATCCAACACATCACCGAGAAGACGCTGACATCATGGCGTGACATTCTGGAAGATCCAGATGTGGCACCAGCGCGCACCCGGATGCTCTACACGGTGAACCGCGTGAGCGCCGCCGTGCTCGCCAAACTCGCGAAGAGCCCGCGCATGGGCGAGCTGAACCTGCGGTTCTCGCGAGGATGGGACGAGTCGATCGACCGCCGGAAGGGCTACTTCGTCCAGCGCTGGGGCAGGCCCGACAGCTGGAGCGACGTGATCCTGCAGGGCCCCCACCTGTTCGTGGCGAACCCCGCCTTCAAGCAGCCGAACGCGACGATGAAGCACAACCAGGACTGGTCCGACGTCGATCTGGAGAAGCTGCCCTCCGACTTCATCCCCATCACCGCCTACAAGCCCGCAGGCGATCGTGCCAAGTACGACGCCGACTACACCCACTGGGACGGTGAGCCTGTTCGGAACCACTACCGTCTGGCGTGGCGTCGTATGGCCGCGAACACGGGGGAGCGAACGCTGATCCCGACGATCATTCCTCCAGGCGGAGCTCATGTCGATGGAGTTTTCTCGGCAGAAGTAGGATCTGTGACTGACTTGGTTCTGTGCTCCGCTCTAACATCTTCTTTGTTGTCTGATTTTGTTATCCGGGCCGTTCCCAAGGGTGATATCAGAGGCTCATCGTTGATGAGACTTCCACGAACGGAAAAAGAACACCCTTTGTTCTCATCTCTGATTTTGCGCTCTCTTCGTTTGAATTGTATCACCTGGGCCTATGCTGATCTGTGGTCGGCTTGCTGGGACCCGGTCTTCGCCTCCGACTCGTGGACGCTGCCGGCCCACAGCTCGGTGCGGCTCGGTGACGTGGGGCCCGAGTGGCGGCCGAGCACGCTGCTGCGCCGCGACCTCGACCGCCGTCAGGCCCTCGTCGAGATCGACGCCCTCGTGGCCCTCATGCTGGGCGTCACCGCCGACGAGCTGTGCACCATCTACCGCACCCAGTTCGCCGTCCTCCACGGCTACGACCACGGCAAATACCTCTACGACGCCAACGGTCGCCTCGTTCCTGTCGGGCTCCAGCGGCTGTGGGCAAAGGAGGGCGGCTCCCTCAGTGCCGACGAGCTCACCGCAGAAAATGTCAGTGGCAACACCTACACTTACAAACTGCCGTTCACCCGCTACGACCGTGAGGCCGACATGCGTGCCGCCTACGCCGAATTCGAATCGAGGCTGTTCTCGTGAGGATTGTAGAATCGTCTTGTGGTACAAAGGGTAACAATAATTCCGTTTGGCGAAATCGACGAAGCGGTGAGAGATGTATGTCGTCGGCATGCGGAACTATGCTTTCTGGGGTACGAACTAGTGGGCGGTCGGACCATGACTGGTAAGGAGGAAGAGTCCCATCGACCGAGTGTGTGGTCTCGATGGGATGCCCGTGATGACACGTGTCCGGGCGATGAGCGTTTCGGCGAGCATCGCGGTGGCCACGGTGATCGCCCTGATGGTTGTGGACTGGGACGCTCCAAATTTCCTCAGCGATGTCTGTCTGGATGCGGTTATGACAAAGATATTTCAAGGCGATCAGTAATCCGCTTCACACTCTCATGGCCAACGGAAACCCATAACTGGTGTGATGGTGTGGTAGTGGACGACATCAAGATTGTACATTACAAGCATGTAATGTAAGTTCTATCGTCATCGGCCATTATAATGAGTTGAGAAACCAAGGGAGAATTATGCATCTCACGCGAGTCAAGATCGAGAACCACAGTCGCCTCCAAGATCTGGAGCTGGAAGTCCGGCAGCACATGGTACTCATTGGGCCGAACGACGTTGGTAAGTCGTCGCTGTTGCGCTGTCTTGACTTGTTACTGGGCGCCAGCACGGCACAGTTGTACAACCAAGTCATACTTGAGGATCTCCGAGAACCTGAACAGCCTTTTATCGTTGAAGCAGATCTTTGTGATTTTTCGAACGATGAGCAAGCATTGTTTGCGGATGAGATCACTGTCGCCCCGACCGGTAAAACTAGGCAGATACTTACTATTCGTCTTGAAGCCAGTTTTGATGATAATGAGACGTTGTCGATTAGCCGCGCCGTGCCTAACAAAAGTATAGGTCGACAAATTTCGCGCGATCAGTTGCAGGCTATCGGCTGGACCCTGCTTAGTGCCAATGACCGTGCGCGTAATATGAGCGATAATCGGCATTCTCTGCTGGATGATGTACTCGCTGGCGTGGAACTTGGTGATGAGCGGACTGATTTTGACAGCTTGGTTGAAACTATTAGAGGTAAACTCCAAAGCTCAGATGTTCTGTCCAGGCTCCGAGATGAAATGTCTGAGCAGCTCAGCGCGGCATCGCCGGAAAAAATAGTAAAAGATGACTTGGCTTTCATTCCTGGGGTTGCCGCAGACAACAATTTCCTGAACGACGTGCGGCTGCAGGTTAAGGAGAAGTCAATCAGTGAACAGTCGGACGGTAAGCGCGCGATCTATGCGATTGCCTTGTATGACCTAATTTCTAATCGGGCAAATATCGTATCCATCGATGAGCCCGAAATTCACCTTCACCCCAGCAGTCAGCGAAGCCTAGCGCGACTGCTGAAAAATGGGGAAAACCAAAAAATCATCGCGACACACTCTCCTGATATCGTCAGTGCCTTTGATCCCGAGTTGATCGTGTCTGTTCGTGAAGGTGGTACGGTTGTTCAACCAAGGATCAAGATTCTCGATGACGATCAACGTGCGATGTTCCGATGGTGGGTGCGTAACAAGTTGGAGCCTCTGACCGCGCGTCATGTCGTGGCTGTTGAAGGGATGGCTGATCGGATTGTTCTTGAACGGGTTGCTGAGCTAACCGGACATGATCTTGATCGTCTCGGAGTGAGTGTGATCGAAACTGAAGGTGCCGGCGATATGGGAGTGATCTGGAAGCTATTTGGGAAGGATGGCTTCAAAGTTCCAATCTCGTTACTGATAGATCAAGATGCTGTTGATAAAACGGAGAATAGTACCGGCGTGAAGGAATGCGATTTCAGCAAGAATTCGATATGGATCTCCAAAAAAGATCTCGAAGAAGAGTATGTCAACGCGTTCGACACGAGACGCCTATGGGAAGCCATGAAGCGTGGTGACTCATTCAGCAAAAACGAAATTGTCAATGTAAAATGCAATGGAGGTGACGATACTCCAACCGAAGATGATATTGCCGATTTTCTGCGGAGGAAGAAATATAAGGCTCGGGGTGCGATCATGGCCGTAACTCTGCTTGATGAGACAACGGCGTCGAGGATAAAGAGCATCATGGATCTGCTCAACGATATCGAAGGTGCTTGAGATGCTTGATGTAACACCAGAACAAGCACGCGTCAGAGACTACGACCAGCTGTCACTCCTCATCATTGCCCCTGCTGGTTGCGGCAAGACTGAGACGCTGGCTTTGCGCGTGAAAGGCCTACTTTCTCGGCAGATCGTCAAAGCGCCGAAACGCATCCTGGTCACTACATTCACCAACCGTGCGCGCGACAACATGCGTGATCGCTTGAGTCATTACCTGACGCCACGCGAAATGCGTGAGGCTGTGACCGTCTGTAACTTTCATGGCCTATTCGCCAGAATCATTCGAGCGCATGGCAATGTCGTAGGTCTTGACCCAAGGTCGTTGACGATGCCGCGGAACGATTGGGTTGGCGAGTGCTGTCGTTCATTAAACTCTAGGGATTTAAGTAATGACGTACAGAGTAAGATCAGCTCAATAAAGCGTCAAGCGTTGACTGATGAGCAAGTTTTAGCAGCACTTGAACGTTCAGGTAATAAGTGCGCACTGTCAATCGAAAAGCAGCGGCAAGCTGAAGGTCGCTTGACTTATGATGATCTACCTCGGCTAGCTGAATTGATTCTGGCCAACTATCAGGTAGCGGAACTTTATCGGCTTCACTTTGGAGCAATCGTCGTCGATGAATTCCAAGACTTGACGCCTCAGCAACTGCGGATCGTCCAGCGTATTGGTTATAAGAAAACCACCTATGCGGGCGACTTGGCACAAGGTATTTACAGCTTCGCAGGGGCAAGCCCAGAGTGTGTCATAAAGCGGCTAGAAGCTGAGTGTCCTGAAACTATCAAGTTCAACAAGTCGTTCCGCTCGTCGCCGGCTGTGCTGGCTTCAGTTAATTCGCTTAAAGAACTGACTGATGGGCAAACACTGATGGCGGCTGCACCTAGTTCCTGGCCTTCTGGTGGACTTGCAGGATATCTGGATTTCAAAGATACAGAGGAAGAGGGTTGTTATGTTGTGCAGTTCTGTAAAAGTATTTTGTCTCGAGAACAGGCTTTCCAACAGCGGATCGGAATTTCCGCGCGTACCAAGCAGCGACGTCGATTCATTGATGAAGCGATCAAGAAGAGCAACTTGTCATATTCTCTTTGGGATGATGGAGTTCTCGACAAAACGGTGGCGAAAAAGATACGCAGCATGCTGAGGACGATCTCGTTGGAAGAGTATCACGATGCACATGATCCGCACGAGTTCCTGCGTCAAGCTGTCCTCCTCGACGGTGAACAGGATCCCGATGAGCGAACAGCGCTCTCCAATGCGGTTGACTGGTGCTTTGACCTTTTGGAGGGCGGAGAAAGTCCGGCTAGTATCCAAAGGCGCGTTCAAGTCGGCGATGCCGACTCGCTCATTGCTCACACGGGGATCCACTTACTAACGGGTCATGCCGGCAAAGGTCAGCAGTTTGATTGGATGATTATTGTTGGCCTCGAGGAAGGCAATTTGCCGATCTATCATGCCGTCAAAAGCAACTCCTCGGTCGCAATGGAGGAGGAAGCGCGAACGTTAGCTGTCATGCTTTCCAGGGCGCGTCACGGGGTGTTAGTGACTTCTAGCAGGGTCGTTCCTGATGCCTATAATCCGAGACGAAAAAAGCAGCCATCGCGCTTTATAGATAAACTCCGTCCGGTTGTGATGAGCGACAGACGACAGATTCATGATTGGCTCGATTCTGTCGATTGGACTGCTATCACTACGGTATAGTAGTAAAAAGACTCAGCGTGTCAAATCTGCTGTCCGATGCGACCATGGTTGACATGAAGCAAAACCGTACTTTTAACGGATTAAGAACCTCATTTCGGATGTGATTGGAATGGACGGGTTAAGGTCGCTCCAAAAAACTGTCGTCCTGATCAGGTGGAAGAATTGTTTCGACATCTATATGCTGGTGTGAATCTAGGGTGAAGCCGCTTGGAAGAGTTGACGTAACAACTCCACTCAATATTGCTCCACGATAGAGAGACTGAACCATGCAAGGATCGCTCCAGGCGCTCACCGATGTCTTCGAGGGCAAGGACAGATGCCTCGTCATCCCCGTCTACCAGCGCAACTATGACTGGCGAACCAGAAACTGCGCCCGCCTCTTCGACGACCTGCTCGACGTCATCAGGTTCGAGCGTCCGAACCACTTCTTCGGCTCCATCGTCTACAAGGTCGAGGGCGCCATCGGCGAGATGACCATCATCGACGGCCAGCAGCGCCTCACCACGGTGAACCTGCTCTTCCTCGCGCTCCACAACTGCCTGACGGACGGCACCCTCGAGCCCGACCCCGACCTGGCCGAGTGGATCCGCGACGACTACCTTAACTCCAAGCACGCGGCCAACGGTCGCAAACTCAAGCTGAAGCCCGTGAAGGCCGACGCCGACGCCTACGAGAAACTGTTCTCCGACGGGCAGGACCTCGACGAGACCTCCAACCTCACGGTCAACTACCGCTACTTCGTCGAACGCCTCGGCAGGCGTGAAGCCGAACCCCGCCGGCTCTTCGACGCCATCCGCGGGCTTCAGGTGATGCGACTGCAACTCGAGGAGAGCGACGACGCCCAGCTCATCTTCGAGAGCCTCAACTCCACCGGCCTCGACCTCACGCAGGCCGACATGATCCGCAACTTCGTGCTCATGGGGCAGCCTCACGAGGAGCAGGAGCGGCTCTACGAGCAGTACTGGAATCCCATGGAGCAGGACGTCGACTTCGACAGCTCCGAGTTCATTCGCCACTGGCTCACCACCAGACTCGGCCGCGCCGCGAAGAAGGACCACCTCTACGAGGAGTTCCGCGCCTGGGTGCGCACAGGCGCCCACGGCATTCACGACGTGCTGGCCGAGATGCGCATCTACGCCCGGCACTACCGCGACCTCAGGAGGGCGACGGTCGGCGAACCCCGCGTCGATCGCCTGCTGCGCCGCTTCAACCTTGTGGACCGGACGGTCACCATGCCCCTCCTGCTGCCCGTCCTGAACGCCTACCGGCAGGGGGACTTCTCGGCCGACGAGCTGCTGACGGTGCTGACCGTGGTCGACACCTACCTCACCCGCAGATGGGTGTGCGGGCTGCCCACCAACGCCCTCAACAAGGTGTTCGCACTGATCTGGCGCGAGGCCGAGAAGAAGCGCCGCGACGGCGACTCGCTGCCCGAGATCATCGTCTATCTCTTGGCCGGCAGGCAGGGCTCGGCGATCTTCCCAGGCGACCAAATGTTCGGTGCCGCACTGATGAAGAGGGACTTCTACCACATCTCCGCTGCCCAGCGGAACTACCTCTGGGAGTGCTTGGAGAACGGCGACGCGAAGGACACCCGGGACATCGCCGGCGCCCTGGCGGCCGGCGACATCAGCGTCGAGCACATCATGCCCCAGACCCTGAACGGGGAATGGATGGAGAGCCTCGGGGCCCGCGCCAAGCACGTGCACGACACCTGGCTGCACCAGCTGGGGAACCTCACGGTGACCGGGTACAACTCGACCTACTCCAACGCCCCCTTCGCGCAGAAACGCGACGGCGAGCAGGGGTTCAGGAACTCCCCCTACCGCATCAACAACATGCTCCGCGACCTGGACTCGTGGGGCGAGGCCGAGATGACCGAGCGAGGCGCCAAGCTCTCTGGCATCGCCATGAAATGCTGGCCGGAACCGGTCGTGCACTACCGCCCGCGCCCCGACACGCGCGATGTGGAGCCGATGGGCGAGGAGACCGACTTCACCGGTCGCACCCTCCGCGGCTGGGAGTACGACGGCGCCGTATACCCCGTGACCACATGGCGGCAGATGCTCACCGGAGTCGTCCGCCTGCTCGCCGGGCGGGACCCTTCCGCAGTGCGCCGGTACGCCGCGACGACGACGAAGTTCCGCACCCGCGCAGTGCAGGACGAGCCCGAGAACGGGTACGTCGAAGTGGCCCCGGGACTGGACGCGTTCGTGCGGACCAGCACGAGTGACAAGATGAGAACCCTCCGCGGCCTCTTCCACTCGATGGGCCTTGACGCGGACGACCTGCTCCTCCACCTGCAGCCCGACGGCGATGGTGGGGGACCCGACGGCGATGAGGACTGAACCATGACCGAACTCTGCCCGCCACTGGTCGCCGACGACCTGCGCCGTGCGCTGACCGACTTCCTCGTCACCACCTTCGCGCTGTCCGACGACGACGCCCAGGCCGGCCTGAGCGCCTTCCTCGCCGACCCCGCCGACGGCGTCTTCAAGGGCCCCTACCTGCGCACGAGCATGCCCTTCGCGCCGGCGCCCGCCCGCTCCGAGCACGCGCTGGCGTGGACGCCCGCAGGCTTCCGGCCCTACACCCACCAGGCCGCCGCCTTCGAACGGCTCGACTCGTCGCGCCCCGGCGGCCCGCAGCCCACCCTCGTCGTCACCGGCACCGGCTCGGGCAAGACCGAGTCCTTCCTCGTGCCCATCCTCGACCACGTGATCCGCGCCAACGCCGCAGGCGTCACCGGCATGAAGGCGCTCGTCCTCTACCCGATGAACGCCCTTGCCGACGACCAGGCGGGCCGGCTGGCCCGCATGATCACCGGCGACCCCGCCCTGCACGGGGTCAGGGCCGGCCTCTACACCGGCGACGCCGCCTCGGGCTCGGGCACGGGCGGGCGCACGCGGGTCACCGAGCGCGGGCTCATCAGCGACCGCCGGATCATGCGCGACGACCCGCCCGACATCCTGCTCACCAACTACAAGATGCTCGACCAGCTGCTGCTGCGCGCCGACGACCAGCACCTCTGGGCGGCCTCGGCCGACTCGCTCCAGTACCTCGTGCTCGACGAGTTCCACACCTACGACGGCGCCCAGGGCACCGACGTGGCGATGCTGCTGCGCCGCCTGGCCTGGGCCCTCGACGCCCGGCGCGCCCGGCCCGCCGCCGGCCCCGGGCCGCTGCGCCCCGTCGTCCCCGTCGGCACCTCGGCCACCCTCGGCGGCGACGACGGCGACGACTCCGACCGGGCCATGCGCGACTTCGCCCGGCAGGTCTTCGGCGAGGACTTCGACGAGGGCTCGGTCGTGCGCGAGAGGCGCCTCGACCACGAGGAGTGGGCCGAGGGCGCCGCCGACGAGATCGACCGCATGGGCGTGCGGCCGGTCACCGTCAACTCCGTCACGGCCGCCCGACTCGCCGACGAGGTGCGCGGCCTGCCCCTCGACGACCGCTGCCGCCGGCTCCTCGCGGGCATGTACGAGTACGCCGACCCGAACATCAACGACCGGCGCTACCAGTACACTGAGCAGCAGCAGCTCCTGCTCGCCCGGGCCCACCCCTTCATCGCGGAATACCTGCGCGCCACGGAGGGGGCCGCCTCCGTCCGCGACCTCGCCGAGGACCTGCTGCCCGGCGGCCCCGACTCCCTCGCCGCCCGCAGCGAGTTCCTCCTCGACCTGCACGCCGCCCTGGCCCACCTGCGCACCGCCCTCGGACGCGCCGCCCCGAGCACCGAGACCCACCTGTGGATCCGCGAGCTCACCCGCATCGACCGCGAGGCCGCCAGCGTGCCGCGCTTCCGCTGGGCCGACGACGGCGTGCCCGAGCAGACCGCCCCTGCGTTCCCCGCCGTCTACTGCCGCCGCTGCGGGCGCAGCGGCTGGGGCGTGCTGCTGGCCACCACCGGCACCGACCTCGCCGCCCCCGACAGGGACAGGACCATCCGCGGCAGCCACGCCCGCCGCGAGGGCCGCTTCCGCGCCCTCATCAGCGCCTCCCGCGAAGGCGCCCTCGACGTCGCCGAGAACGGCCGGACCCCCGGCCTGGCCTGGTTCGACCCGGGCAACCGCACCTTCGCGGCCGCCCCCGATGCCGACGACCCCGCCTACCTCGACTCGCGGCTGCTGCCCGTGCTCGTCCTGACCGGCCGGGACGCCGACGCCCGGTCCGCCAAGGACCAGTGCCCCAGCTGCGGTGCCGACGACGCCATCCGGTTCCAGGGCTCGGCGATCGCCACACTGCTGTCGGTGTGCCTGTCGACGCTGTTCGGCGAACGGGACCTCGACCCGGGCGAGAAGAAGGCCCTCGTCTTCACCGACTCGGTGCAGGACGCCGCCCACCGCGCCGGCTTCGTCACCGCCCGCTCCCGCGCCCTGGCCCTGCGCACCATGCTGCGCGCGAGCCTGGACACCGCACCGCGCGGCCTCGACCGGCTCGTCGACGCCGTCATCGACGCCGCCGGCGACGACCCGGGCGCCCGCCACCGGCTGCTGCCGCCGTCCATGGCCGACAACGAGAAGTTCGCGCCCTACTGGGCCGGCGGCGGGCGCGCCGCGCCGTTGCAGCTCGCCGACACGGTGCGCAAGCGCCTGCTGCTCGACGCCTCCCTCGAGTTCGGCCTCGCCTCGCGCTACGGCCGCACCCTCGAGCAGACCGGCTCGGCCTGGGCGCAGGTGGACGCCGGATCGTCCGCCTCGATCGGCGCCCTCGCCCGGCGCGTGCTCGCCGGCCAGGCCCAGCAGCAGCTCGACGACGCCCTGACGAGCCTCGACGAGGCCACCCGCGTGCGCTGGGTGCGCGGCGTGCTCGAACGCATGCGCATGCAGGGCGCCATCGACCACGAGTGGTTCGGCCGCTTCATGGAGCGCGACGGAGCCCCCTACGAGATCTGGGGCGGGCGCCGCCCCAAGGACGCCATGCCCGCCTTCACCCCGTGGCGCTCCACCCCCGCCTTCCCGCGCCTGGGCAGGCCCGGGCCCAGGAGCCTGCTCGACCCCGTCACCGTCGCCCAGTCCTGGTACGCCCGCTGGACCTCCCGGGTGCTCGGCGTCGACGCGGGCCACGCCGGCGTGCTCATGCGGGCCCTGTTCGGCGCCCTCGAGGAGGCGGGCATCGTCGTCGGACGCGCCATCGCCGGCGGGGGAGCGGGCGACCGGGTGCTCGCCGTCCCCGCCCACCGCATCATCGTGGCCGCCACGCCCGACGGCCGGGCCGACCGGGCGATGATGCTGCGCTGCGACGTGTGCCGCACCCGCCACAGCGCCGGCCCCGACAGCGTCCGCGAACTCGCCGGCGGGCCCTGCCTCGTCGGGCGCTGCCCGGGCCGCCTGTCGGCCGAGCCCGTCGACCCCGACAACTTCTACCGCCGCATGTACCGGGGCGGGCGGATGGCCCGGGTCGTCGCCAAGGAGCACACCTCGCTGGTCGCGGCCCCCCTGCGCAGGCGCTACGAGAGCGAGTTCAAGAACGGCGCCGCCAACAACCCCGCCGCCCCGAACGTGCTCGTCGCCACGCCGACCCTCGAGATGGGCATCGACATCGGCGACCTGTCGGCCGTGTTCCTCTCGTCGCTTCCCCGCAGCGTCGCCAACTACGTGCAGCGCGTCGGCCGGGCCGGCCGGGCCAACGGCAACGCCCTCGACGTGGCCCTCGTCACCGGCCGCGGCGAGCACCTGCCCCGCCTCAACGACCCGGCCTCGCTCATCAACGGCGCGGTGCGTCCGCCGGCCACCTACCTCAACGCCGTCGAGATCGTGCGCCGCCAGTTCGTCGCCGCCCTCGCCGACGCCCGCGCCCGCGAGACGGGGACGAGCCCGGGCCGGGCCGACGAGACGATGACCCTCGCGCCGGGCGGCCTGCTCGCCGACATCGTCGAACGCGCCGAGGCCGACCCCGACGGGCTCGTCGGGCACTTCGCCGCGGGCTTCACCGGGCTCCTCGACGACGGCCTCGTCGACGAGCTCCGCGAATGGGCCCGGCCCGCCGCCGGCCCCGGCACGAGCGGCCTGGCCGAGTACGTCGGCCGGGCGGTCGACCGCTGGCGCGACGAGCTCGACGAGCTGCGGAGCCGGCGCGAGGAGATCGAGGAGGCCCTGCCGCACCTGCGCGACCTCGCCGCCGGGGCCGGCGAGGGCGGCGACGAGCAGAAGGCCGTCCGCGAGGCCGATGCGGGCCTGAGATACCTCGCAGGGCGCATCACCGAGCTGCAGGAGGACTACTGGATCCAGCCGCTGGAGCTGCACGGGCTGCTGCCCAACTACACGCTCATCGACGACCAGGTCGAGCTCGACGTGCAGATCACCTGGTTCGACGAGGACGAGCAGGGGTTCAGGAACGAGCCGTTCACCTGCACCCGCGGCTCGGCCCGGGCCCTGCGCGAGTTCGCGCCCGGCGCCACCTTCTACGTCGACGGCCGCCGCATCCAGGTCGACAGCGTCGACCTGGGCAGCCGGGGGCAGTACCTGCGCACCTGGGCGCTGTGCCCCGAGTGCGGCTACCGCGAGGACGTCACCGGCGGCCGCGCCCAGCCGGCCAGGTGCCCGCGCTGCGACGGCACCGGCATCGCCGACACCGGCCAGCAGTACCAGGTGGTCGAGCTGGCCCGCGCCTCGGCGCAGGTGAGCCGCGACGGCTCGCGCATCGACGACTCCGACGACGCCCGGACCGTCACCGGCTTCACCGTCGTGCCGATGGCCGACGTCGACCCGAACGGCGTCGCCGAGCGGTGGTACTGCGCCGACAGCGGCTTCGGCGTCACCTACGCCCAGCGGCTCGACCTGGCCTGGCTCAACCTGGGCCCGCGCAGGCCCGGCCCCACCCGCCGCATCGGCGGGCACAGGGTCGAGGCGCCGCTGTTCCGCGTCTGCGAGAGCTGCGGGCACCTCGACCAGGACTCCAACACGAACTCCGCCGCCGAGCACCGGCCCTGGTGCCCGCACCGCAACGACCCGGACGAGCACGCCCGGCAGATCGTCCTGAGCCGCTCGCTGGTCACCCAGGGCATCGTCCTGACCCTGCCGTGGCGGGTCGTCGCCGGCGACCTCTTCGCCATCCCGAGCCTGCAGGCCGCCCTGCTGCTCGGCATGCAGAAGGCCTTCGGCGGCTCGCCCGACCACCTCGACGTGGCCTCCGTCAAGGCGTCCTCCGGGCTGGGCCGGCCTGCTGTCGACGCGCTGCTCATCCACGACGCCGTGCCCGGCGGCACCGGCTACCTGGCCGACGTGGCCAGGCCCGAGAAGCTGTGGGAGATCCTGGCGAGGGCGTACGTCGCCGTGCGCGACTGCCCCTGCCAGGACGAGGGCCGTCTGGCCTGCCACCGTTGCCTGCTGCCCCACGCCGGCCTCCAGGACCTCGACATGGTGTCGCGCCTCAGCGCCGCCCGCAGCCTGCGCGCACTGCTCGGCGGCGACGTCGAGGCCGACACGCCGCCGCGATGGCGGGTCACCGGGGACGCCCCGCAGGTCGACCTGGACGACGAGTCCTTCCTCGAGAAGCGCTTCCGCCGGGCCTTCACCCGCATGGTCGAGGGCGCCGGCGGCTCCTGCCGCGAGCAGGTGGGCCCGCGGGGCAACATCATCACCGCCTCGTTCGGGCCGCTGGCCTGGCGTCTCGAACCGCAGGTGGACATGCTCGGCAGCAGGCCCGACTTCGTCCTGCGGGGCGCCGGCGTGCCCGACCTGGCGATCTTCACCGACGGCTTCGCCTTCCACGTCGCCGTCGGCCGGCTCGGCGACGACGCGGCGAAACGGCAGCGCCTGCGCGACGCCGGCGTCCCGGTGCTCGCCGTCACCATGGATGACGTCAACGCCTTCGAGACGGCCCGGGCCGGCCGGGAGCGCCTCGAGGAGCCGTTCTGGTTCGACGAGCAGGTCATGGGCCGCGTCAAGGCCCTGCCCTCGCTCGGCTTCAACCAGGGCACCCAGCAGGCCGTGCTCGACGGGCCCTTCGGCATCCTGCGCCACTGGATGACCGCGCCGGGCGAGGCCCAGAACGACCTCGAGGCCTTCGGCTCGGCGGCGCCCATGTGCCTGTTCACCAGGGGCGAGCCGTGCGCCGTCGGCGACGATGCGGCCATGCCCCGGGTCGCCCGCGAGCTGCTCGTCGGTGCGCAGTCGCAGGGCTCCTTCCGCGGGGCCGACCCCGACGCCCCTCGGCCAGCGGCCGCTCCGCCTGTCGCCGGGCGGTCGCAGGGCTCCTTCCGCGGGGCCGACCCGGACGCCGCGCGCCCGCCGCGGGATCCTGATGGCGTGCGGTCGCAGGGTCCCAATGGTGCGCGGCCGCCGGGCCCGGTCGGCGGCGCGGAAACGCGGCGTCCGGTTGGTGAGGCGGCGCATGGTTCGGCCGGTGGCGCGGAGGCGCAGGGCACGGCTCCCAACGCCTGGTGGTGGCGCGACGGCCCGCTCGGCGTGCTCGTGCGCGCCACCGGCGACCGGCAGGTGCGCATCGGCGCCGTGCTCGTCCTCGACGACGGTCCCGAGGCCCTCGAACAGCCGGAGTTCAAGGACGCCTGGCAGCGTTGGCTCGGCTTCTCGAACGCGCTGGCGCTGCGCGGTCCCACGCATCCGACGTGGATCGCCACGGCCGGCAGCCTGGCGGCGACGGGCGCCGGGGCCGTCCCCGCCCAAGCCGTGGCCGCGCAGGGCGCGGCGGATGCGGCGCTGGCTCCCGAGTGGCTCGACATCCAGCAGGAGCTGGGCGCCGAGGCCGGCTTCTCGCCCGAGTTCTTCGGCAGGCTCGCCGGCGCCGGGCTGCCCGTCCCCGAGGTGGGCGAGGAGCTCGGCCCGGGCATCCCCGTCGACCTGTCGTGGCCGAAGCAGCGCGTGGCCGTCATGGTCGAGCCCGGCGAGCAGGACGTCGGCGATCTCGCGGCCGAGGGCTGGCGGCTGCTGCCCGCCGACGCCGCACAGATCCTGAAGGCGATGGGGGTCCTGAAGGCGATGGGGGAACATCATGGTTGAATCCTTTATCATTATGAGCAAGCAGGCCACCAGGCTTGACAACTCGCTCAAGCAGAAGGCCTACACCTTCCTCGAGAAGCTCGGGAAGGACGACTCGACCTCGGGCCTCCACATCGAACCCATCGAGAGGGCCGCCGACCCGCGGGTGCGCACCGGGCGGGTCGACCGGAAGTACCGGGCGGTGCTCTTCCGGCTCGACGCCGACGGGAAGCGCTACTACGTGCTGCACGGCATCTACAACCACGACGACGCGATCGACATCGCCCTGCGGACCAGGCTGAGCCTCAACCCGGTCAACGGCATGCCCGACTTCGACACGGCGGAGCGGACGGACCCGGCCGGCGCGGGCGAGGGGCCTCGGGAGCGGTCCGCGGCGGTTCGTTCGGGGGAGTGCTCTTCAGCGGGCTCGTCCTCTGCTGTCCGGTCTGCGGGGGGCTCACTCGCGGCGGGTTCATTCTCTGCGAGCTCGTCCCCGAAGGACCCGTCTTCTGCGGGCGAGGGGCCGGGGGGCGCGTTCCCGGAGGGCCTGTCCTCTGCGGGCACGGGGCTGGGGGAGCGGTTCCCGGCTGGCCCGTCCTCGGCTGTCCCGTCTTCGGAGGACCCGTCCTCTGGGGACACGGGGCCCCGGGAGCGGCCCGCCGCGGCCCGGGCGGAGGAGCGTTCTCCGGCGATCATCGCCACCGTCGACGAGCTCGTGAACGGGCTCGGCTTCAGTCCCGAGCTCGCTGCCCGGGCCGTCGCCCTGCCCGACGAGGACGCCCTCATGACCCTGGCAGTGGAATTGGAGGGCTGGCGCGCCTACGCGCTCATCGACCTGAGCGCCGGGATGTCGATCGACGACGTCCGCAAGGACCTCGGGCTCGACACCGGCGGCGCCGTCGAGGACACCGACGAGGCGATCGTCGACAGCCTGTGGGCCCCGGCCGCCCGGATGGAGTTCGCCGTCATCGAGGGGGTCGACGAGCTGCGCGCCGTCATCGACGGCGGCGACTTCGGCGCCTGGCGCGTCTTCCTGCACCCCACCCAGCGCCGCTACGCGGAGGGCCGCTGGAACGGGCCGTTCCGGCTGACCGGCGGCGCCGGCACCGGCAAGACCGTCGTCGTGCTGCACCGGGCCGACTCGCTGCTGCGGCAGAACCCGGATGCCCGCGTCATCGCCACCACCTTCACCCGCAACCTCGCCGACGAACTCGGCCGCGGCCTGCGCGTGCTCAACCCCGGGCTGACCCCCGCCAGGGGTCTCGGCCGTCCCGGCGCCTACGTGTCGGGCATCGACGCGCTCGCCACCGCCGTGCTCAGGAGCGCGGGGGAGAGTCTGGACGAGGCGACGGCAGCGGTGCTCGGCGCCGGCCGCACGGACCTGTCCGGGCGCACCAACGAGCAGAATGCCTGGCGCGAGGCGCTGGACGTCGCCGGTGAGGCGCTCGCCCCGCGGCTGCGCAACACGGCGTTCCTGAGCAGCGAGTACGAGCAGGTCGTCCTGCCGAATCTCATCACCGACGAGGCCGGATACCTCAGGGCGCGGCGCGCCGGCCGCGGGGTGCGGCTCAACCGCGCCGCCCGCAAGGCGGTGTGGGCCGTCGTGGAGCGCTACCGCGCCGACACCCGCCTCGCCGGGACGATCAGCCACGCCGAGGCCGCGGCCATCGCCGCCGCCTATCTGGAGCGGACCGGCCCGCTCGCCGACCACGTGCTCGTCGACGAGGGGCAGGACCTCTCGGCGAACCACTGGCGCCTCGTGCGTGCCCTCGTGGCCGACGGGGCCGACGACATCTTCATCGCCGAGGACTCCCACCAGCGCATCTACGGCGCCCGCCTCGTGCTGTCGCGCTACGGCATCGGCACCCGCGGCCGGTCGCGCCGACTCACGCTCAACTACCGCACGACCGCCCAGATCCTCGGCTGGGCCACGAACGTGCTCGAGGGCGGCCGCTACCTCGACCTCGACGAGGCCGAGGACAGCGTCGAGGGCTACCGCTCGGCCCGCAGCGGGCCCCGGGTGCGGCTCATCAGGGCCGACACGCTGACCGACGAGCTCGACAGGGCCGCCGAGACGATGCGGGCCTGGCGGGACGCCGGGGACACCGCCCCCGAGACCCTGGCCGTGCTCGTCCGCGCCCGGAGGACCCGTGACCTCGTGGTCACCGGGCTGGCCGAGCGCGGCGTCCCGGTGACGCCGGTCGACCAGGGCGGGGTCAGGCCCGGCCGTCCGGTCGTCATGACGATGCACCGGGCCAAGGGCACCGAGTTCGCCAAGGTGCTGCTCTTCGACGTCTCCCGGGGTTCGATCCCCGCCGCTCTGCGCGTCTACGACTACGACGAGGCCGAGCACGACGACGCCATGCTGCGCGAGCGCTCCCTGCTCTACGTCGCCGCCTCCCGCGCCCGTGACGAGCTGGTCGTCGCCTGGAGCGGCGAGGCCAGCGAGCTGCTGGGGCGGTAGCCGGGCCCGGCGCTTCACTGAGGCTTGTTCACAGGAGTCGCTCGCAGGAGCGTTCCCCCTTGTCAGATCTTTGTCCTGTCGTGCTGTGAATGAGCCTCACTGTGCGGTGATCGCTCGTCAATTCGCAATCTCCGCACAGTCAGCGCCACCCCGGGAATCTCCCGGCGGACTCCGGGAAGCTTATTCAAGGCTCTTGGCGAATCCGACTCTGGCTGGGTGTTTCCCTTGATGGCGCGCTTGTTTTGGACAATCCTTGAGGTTTATTCGCGGCGTCGACAGAGACGATCGTGACAAGGAGTGGCACTTCTGTCGAGGGGCCCTGTGAATAAGCTTCCTCCTGTCATCGGTCTGGTTCGGTGAGGACGGAGACGAGTTCGATGACGGTGATGGCACGAGTGCCGGCGGGTCGGGTGACGGTGTCGGTCCCGGATCGGCCGGCGGCG
>ERZ773075.649-NODE-649-length-24626-cov-3.87725_pt1 | contig 24626 bp, 24 predicted proteins | sample MGYA00580614_ERZ773075 | MGnify/ENA primary metagenome ERZ773075 (study PRJEB29015, sample SAMEA2738021) | human oral metagenome | biome: human oral; feature: human-associated habitat; material: dental | place: China | collected 2043 ... | reverse complement strand
TCTCCGGCGCATTCTTCCGCGTGTTATCCGCGTACCGCGTCCAGCTTTTGGACGTGGAACAGTCACTGTTTAGGGGGCGACTCAATCTAGCTGCCCTGGTGGGCATCAATGCCGACCGCGCTGACACCCTTACCGAAGGGCTGACCGAAACTCTCAAAGCATATGGTCAGAAAGTCACCGTGCAACTTAAAGGTGACCTGCACTTTGCACGCCCCTTATCGACGCACGCGGTGGTTGTTCTCGGCGCCCCAGTCACTGCCTCACACATCTCCCGTATCGGCCAAACACTGGCCGACTACGGTGCCAACATTGACACCATCCGTGGTATTGCCGACTATCCAGTGACCGGCCTGGAACTGAAAGTTACCGTCGCTGACCCCAAACCGGGCGGTGGTGTGGCACTGCGTAAAGCACTAGCGGAACTCACCCGCGAGATTGGGGTGGATATTGCCATTGAGCGCGCGGGGTTGGTGCGTCGTTCAAAGCGCCTGATCTGCTTTGACTGCGATTCCACGCTGATCACCGGTGAAGTGATTGAAATGCTCGCCTCCTACGCGGGCAAAGAAGCCGAGGTGGCTGCGGTGACCGAACGTGCTATGCGTGGCGAACTGGATTTTGAGCAGTCGTTGCGGGAGCGTGTGGCCACACTGAAAGGCTTGGACGTATCCGTTATTGACCAGGTTGCTAATGCTATTCAGCTGACCCCTGGCGCACGCACCACCATCCGTACCTTGAAACGTATGGGGTATAAGACGGCAGTGGTATCTGGGGGTTTTATTCAGGTCCTAGAGGGATTGTCCCAGGAGCTGGAATTGGATTACACTCGCGCCAACACGCTGGAAATTGTGGATGGGAAACTCACTGGCCGGGTGATCGGCAAGGTGGTGGACCGCGCGGCGAAGGCGGAGTTTTTGACGGAGTTTGCTGAGGATTCCGGCATGCAGCTGCATCAGACCGTGGCCGTGGGCGATGGTGCCAATGACATTGACATGCTTTCTGCGGCTGGGCTGGGTATCGCGTTTAACGCCAAGCCTGCGCTTCAGGAGGTTGCGGACGCCTCGGTGAACCATCCTTTCTTGGACGAAGTGTTATACATCCTGGGTATTTCCCGCGATGAGATTGACGAGGCGGACCTAGACGATGGGTCGTTCCGCCGCGTCCCGCTGGAGCAGTGATGGGCCCCACGTTGCTGCTGAAAGCCCACGAGCGCCTGCAACGCTGCATGGCAGACGATCGTGACGGAGAAAACCCGGATGATCCGTCGACCGTGCAGTCCATGCCGATCATCCTGAACATTCCCAAGGTGAATCCACCAGTGAAAACGGACCTGCTAGAGGCTGCGGCCAAGGCCACGGTGGCGTGCTGTTTAGACGACCGTGCGGGCGGCGACACCGCCTACGCTGAGGCGTTGCAAAGTTGGTATGGTGCGCGGATCCGCAAAATCGCCCGCCGCGCTCGTAATACCGCCTGGGATAATGTGCATGATGTGCCGGGGGTGACGGTGGAAAGTGGGACGGCGAAGGCCCGTGCGTGCGTGCCCACGGCGGTCGTCGATACGCATCCGCTGGTGTCCCGATTGCAGATCGGTGGCACGGACCTGCCTGACGACGCCCCGGGACCGCTGCGGCTGGACGTGCCGACGGTGTTTGTGCAGCGTGACCTGGGTATGACGCTGGGGAAGGCGGCGGCGCAGGTGGGGCATGGTGCGATGTTGCTGGCTGCGGCGATGCCGCCCGAGTGGGTGTTGCAGTGGGCTGAGCACGGGTTTGATCTGCAGGTTCGTGAGATTTCTGCGGAGGAGTTTGACAAGCAGTGTGCGCGTGCCGATGCCGTGCCAGTCCGTGATGCCGGGTATACAGAGGTTGATCCGGGGTCGTTGACAGTGGTTGCTGTTCCCACTCCATAAATATAGCTATTGTGCAGCAAATTAATTGCGATGTGCGCTCATATAAGCAGTGCGGTTTTTGACCTGCTGTTTTAGCTTTGAAATTGCCTAAATAGAGGGTTGGGGAGCGCTGTGGGAACCTCTGATTTTTAGTAAAAAAGTGTCATGGTGTTATAAGTTAACATTTATGAATCCTCAAAGTTTTCCAACGCTAAATGCTCCAGATGCGATAAGTGTTGCATGGCGGCACTTCTCACGCCAATGGGTGCCGTGGGTGCTGTCAATGCTTGCTCTGATGGCGTCCATCTTTGTGCTTTTCGCCGTGATGATGGTGATTGTTTTGGCAACGGCTACGACAAAGACCGAGACCACGACATTCAGCACGACGCAAACGACGGAACCCAGCGGTGTGGGCCTTGTGGCAATGGCGATCTTCTACATCCTTATGTGGGTTGTTGCCGTTGTCTACTCGATTAATAGCTATCGAAATGCCTTCCGCGTAACCCAAGGCGAGACCATTGCGGTGGGGGATTTCTTCAAGTTCTCAGGTCTGGCGACTCCGCTTATTGTGAGTATTCTCTGTGGAATCATTACCTATATAGGTATGTTGCTATTCGTCATCCCTGGTATCATCGCCATGTTTGCGCTGATGTATGTTCCTTTAGCGGCTGTCATCAATAACTCTACCGTGGGTAGGGCATTTTCTGAGGGGTTCGCGGCGTTCAAAAACAACATTGGGCAATCAATTCTCCTTGCTGTGCTCCTTGGCCTGATCGGCTTTGCAGGCTCTCTGGTATTGGGCATCGGTAACCTGGTGACGATTCCCCTGATAAACATCGCATTGGTTGTTGGCTACCTCATGGTGACAGGGCGTAACCTTGTCGTAGCGAATTAGCGTCTAAGGTTATATGACTGTGAATAATCCTCAACCTTATCCTCAGCCCTATGGGCAACAGTCGTTTGGCCAGCAGCAGTCTGGTCAGATGGGCATCGAAACGCTGAACATGTCGGATGCACTGAGCATCGCATGGAATCACTTCACTAGGCAGTGGGTGCCGTGGGTGCTGTCCTCGGTGATCGTTGCTGTTCCTTTTGTCATCATGTACTTCGCGTTTGTGGGGTGGATCATCTCAATGGAGGAATCCACAACCAGCTCTTCATACTCAAGTTATGACAGCTACGACAGCTACAACAGCACCACCACCGAGCCTGCCTTCAACCCATTCGCCCTGGGTGGGATCTCTATAGCTTTCATGCTCATCATTGTCGTGGGCATGGTGCTGTTCGTGATCTTCACGCTGAACTCCTACCGCAATGCCCTCCGCATGACCCAGGGCGAAGTGATCAAAACCACCGATTTCTTTAGGATCTCAGGTCTGGGCAAACCCTTCCTCGTGCAGATTGTGATGGGTATTGCTACTCTGCCAGTGGCGCTGCTTACGTTCGGATTAGGGGCCATTGTCTTGGCCGTCATGTGGATGTACGTGATGGTTGCTGCCTTTGCGAACCCTAACGCCAGTATTGGCGAGATTTTTGGTGACGGTTTCAGGGCGTTTAAGAACAATATGGGACAATCGATCCTGCTGGTAGTTGTGTGTTACCTCATCAACCTCTTGGGTGGCACGTTGGTGGTAGGCACGCTAGTGACTGCACCTCTTCAGATGATTGTCCTTGCCGTCGCTTACCGTATGTGCAAGCAGATGCCCATCGTCTTGCCGCAGGGTGTGACAACAAGTCAGGACACACACGCAGGTGGATATGGCCCGGGCGCTCCTGGTTCGCAAGCCCCTGGCACACAGCCTTGGTACGACCCAACTGGTGGTACCCAGGGCGGATATAGCCAGCCTGGGTATGGCCAGCCAGGTTATAACCAAGCAGGCTATGGTCAAACAGGATATGGCCAGACCGGCTACCCGCAGCCTGGTGGAAATCCGCAGCAAGGCGGCCAGCAACCCCCGAACCAGGGCTATGGTTACGGTGGCCAGCAGGGCGGCAACGATCAAGGTGGAGGTCAACCTGGGACCGGTTGGCAACCATGGAATCAGCAGTAGCGGGAACGTCGACACTGAATGTCACTGATGCCATCAGCATCGGGGTGAGGCATTTTGGTCAGCAATGGATCCCATGGGCGACATCCATGGGAGTGGTGCTATTGATACCTATAACTTTTATCATTCCCATCATCCCGGTGTTCGATGCTTTAGCTGTGCAAGACTTTTTCGATGTCCCCACCAGAGTCGGTATGGTATTTGACCAAGTTCTTCCTTGGCTGATTTTGCTTCTAGTTTGCGCGTGCGCGGTGGTGGTGCTGGTTTTCTGGCTGAATTCCATGCGTAATGCTTACCGACAGTGCCGGGGGGAGACAATCACATTTGGGTCGTTTTTCACGCTGCGCGGCCTGCTCATCCCGTTCTTCACGCTGCTATCTGTGTTCCTGATTGTTCAGGTGGGGTTAATGATGTGCACAATCCCTGGCCTGATCGCCATGGTGCTGCTCATGTACGTCCCGTTCGCAGCGGTTGAACCTGGCAACACGATAGCGGAAGCGTTTATCCGCGGTTGGCAGGCGTTCGTGGATAATCTTGGGAAGTCCATTGGCCTGTGGCTGCTCGTCGCTGTCGTGTATTTTGTCGCTTATTTAACCTATTTTGGCTTGTTGCTGGTCTGTCCTGTCGTCCAGCTCATCATGATGGTGGCGTACCTGATGTGTGTGCGACGCCCCATCGCGTTGGGTGTGATTCCGGCGGGGACCTAAGGCAGCCCTAACGCTACTGCGACTACACTGAAACCGGCTACGGGTAACACGCTACTCTGGCCGGTTTTTCATGTGATGTGAGGAGCGACAATGACGACGGAAGCGCCCAAGACTCAGAAGAAGCCTCGGAAGAAGCGCAAAAACACTGGTTGGGTTCCCGACCAGCATGGTGCGTGGGTAATGGTGACGGTTCCGCTGCTGCTGGGCGTGGGGCTGGCTGGACCGTCGTGGATTCATCTTCCGCTGGCCGTTGCGTGGATGACCGGCTATTTTGCGTTCTTCGCCCTAGGGCTGTGGGTGAAGGCGAGGGGTCCGCGTAAGGCCGCTTTTCGACGTCCCCTTGCCACTTACGGCGGTGTGTCTGCCGCGGCGTCGATAATCGTCGTGGCGATGCACCCGGCTGTGGTGCTGTGGGGCGTGGTGTTTGCTCCGCTGGTGGGGGTTGCTGTGTGGGAGATGTATCGGCGCAGGCCACGGTCGCTGCTGTCTGGGGAGGCGACAGTGCTGGCGAGTTGTGTGATGGTTCCGCTGGCGTCCAGCGTGGTGGGGGCAGCCCTAGATGCGCGCCTATGGACGATCACGGCGTTGGTGGCGTTGTATTTTGTGGGGACGATTCCCTACGTGAAAACGTTGATTCGTGAGCGCGGTGACCATGTGTGGTTTGTCGGCTCGGTGGTCTACCACTGCGTCGTGACGGCGATTGCTGCAGCCCTATCGGCTGTTGGGTACGCGTCGTGGTGGACCGTTGTGGTCTTCGCGGTGCTCGCTGTCAGGGCATGGTGGATGCCGTGGTCGGTGGCGCATCGCGGCAAAAAATGGACACCTAAGGTTGTGGGCCTGTGGGAAGGCGCGTCAACACTTGCCGTCGTCATTGTGGCATTGCTGAACAATTAAAAACGGAAATTCCGCACAGGCACCGGGGAGCCTTGAGTGAAAGCAGATTGCAATTGCGGGGAATTGTAAGCCTTCGGTGGCATTAGCTGGTGGTCACTGGCGATCTTGGCGTACACCACGACATCGTGAAAATCGCCACGAATATATTCGCTATCACGGGCCACGCCTTCAAATACGAAGCCATTTCTTTCCGCAACAGTGCGCGATGGCGTGTTATCCAGGGTGGCGCGAAGTTCAACCCGGTGAATATAGTTGTTAAATGCGTGATCCAGCACAAGTTGCAGCGCTTGTGTCATGGTGCCGCGCCGCCGCGCCCAGGGGGCTGTGCTGTAATCGGCAAGCACGTTGCGGTTCTTTTCCGATTGCAACTTCAGCATAATATTCCCAGCGTAACGGCCTGGGTTGTCGGCAAGTTCAATCGCCCAGACCAGGCTTGATTGTGGCCTGCTGTGCTTGTTAATGAACTCCACCGCCATTGAACGGCTGTATTCAAGGGGGATGGGAGTAAAACGCTGCATTTGCGGATCTATTGCTGCCTCATAAACAGCATCCGCGTCCTCTATACGCAAGGCGCGGAGCGCAACCCTCTCATTGGATAGCGGTGTGAACGGTATTGGCCAAGAAAAATCACTCATTGGCTCACCGTACAACAGAAAACCGGGCAAAAACAGACCTTGGTGGGGATAAATAAATCACCAGGGAATGACCGGGAAATTAGTGCATAAAAAGGTTTTATACCACATTTTCAGCACCCCCAAAAGGGGGCGTGGGCTTCTCACTTGCGGCTAGAATATCGGTCGGTATCAATTTAGCTAGCAACTAGTCTACGTAATGCTGCCGTCACAACAGCGATATCACTTGTTGGCCACAATGCTGGCATAGAACTGCGCAAAAACCCACCATAACGTTTCGTGGCAAAACGACTATCCAACACAGCCACCACACCACGATCCGTCACATGCCGCAGTAAACGCCCCGCGCCCTGCGCCATCAACAACGCCGCATGCGTGGCGGCAACCTCCATAAAACCATTTCGACCCTCCGCGTCGGCAGCCTCCTTCCGGGCCTGCAGCAACGGATCATCAGGACGCGGAAAAGGAATCCGGTCAATCACCACAAGGGAACACGAACTCCCCGGCACATCCACGCCCTGCCACAGTGACAACGTGCCAAACAAACAGGAATTCTCATCCTTGGCAAACTTGTCCACCAACACCCCAGTAGAATCATCGCCCTGGCAGAAAATATCAAAAGGCAACCGCGCCCGCATCGCCTCCGTGGCCTGCACCGCCGCGCGCCGGGAGGAAAACAATCCCAGCGTGCGTCCACCGGCGGCAGTGATCAAGCTGACCAGCTCGTCCAAGAACTCCTCCGACAGACCATCACGCCCCGGCTGGGGAAGGTGGCGGGTGGAATACAAAATTCCCGACTTCGCCGGGTCAAACGGGGTGCCCGCATCCAGGCTGTCCCAACTGCCTTTTGGCAAGCCCCAGCTGGCGGCCATGGCGTTGAAATTGCCGCCGATGGTAAGGGTCGCGCTGGCCAACACCACTGTGTTGTCAAGAAACAGTTGGCTGTGCAGCAGCCCAGCCACCGACAGTGGCGCCACCTTGAGGGAGTCCCCGCGACGGTCATCACGGGTCAGCCACACGACGTCCCGCTGCTTGGCGGGATCATCCTCCGCGAACACTTCCAGCATGCGAATAATCGAATCGTGCAGTTCCTGCAGGTGTGCCGAGAGGGACGTGCGTTCCGCGTTCTTCTCGGGATCATTGGTTGCCTCGCCATCCGGGGCGGTGGCAATGGCAAACCGCAGGGACGTCAGGGCGTCGGTAAGCGCGCGCAGCGGGGGTTGCACCTGTTCGGGGAGGGTTGTCCAGCGGCCGTCGTCGCAGGTACCCAGGGCGTCGTCGAGTTCCTTGGCAAGGTCGGTCACCTTCACGTCGTGATCCTTGGTGCCGCCCAGCTTCCCGGCGCGCTTGGCAGCCAGGGTGAGGGCGGTGACGGACAGGTCGGCGGTGGCGACGGCGGTGATGCGGCCGTCGAGTTCGTGGGCCTCGTCGATGATCACCACGTCATGCTCCGGGAGGATACTCACCTCGGAAAGGGCGTCAATGGCAAGCATGGCATGGTTGGTGACCACCACATCCACCTTCTGGGCCTTGCGGCGGGCCTGCTCGGCGAAGCAATCCTCACCCTGCGGGCAGCGGGAAGACCCCAGGCATTCCCGAGAGGTGACGCTGACCTGCCGCCACGCGAGATCCGGCACGCCCGGGTTGAGGGTATCGCGGTCGCCAGTGTCGGTGTCATTTGCCCAGTCGGCTAGGCGCGCGACCTGTTTGCCCACCCAGGAGAGGTCTTCCTCTTCGATGAGGGCGTCGGGGTCCTCGTCGCGGGCGAGTTTGTTGAGGCAGAGGTAGTTGGACCGGCCTTTGAGAATGGCGAAGGTGGGGGCGCGCTCCAGCAGGGGTTCCAGGGCCTCGGCAAGCCGTGGGAGGTCGCGTTCCACCAGCTGGGTTTGCAAGGCGATGGTGGCGGTGGACACCACAACCGTGGTGCCGGTGGCCTGGGCGTGCCGAATAGCGGGGACCAGGTACGCCAGGGACTTGCCGGTGCCAGTTCCGGCCTGCACGGCCAGGTGTCGTTGAACATCCAGGGCGTGGGTCACCGCCTCCGCCATGCGCTGCTGGCCCGTGCGGGGGCTGCCGCCGAGGGCTGCGACGGCGGCTTCCAGGAGCTCGGCGGTGGTGGGAAGTGCACTGAGTGGGCGGGTGGATTGGGATGAGCTCAACGCTGCGATAACCGCCTAAAACCCAATAAAGCGTGTGGCTAGTGCAGGCTCGTCACGGGAGAGTGCCAGTCCTTCCCAGGGCAGGGTGACCAGCTGGGCGGCCAGATACTCGCGGGATTCCTGCAGGCTGGGCAGGCCCTCCAGTACGGAGCCATTGCGCATGAGCGGCACCGTCAATTCGGTGGCTGTCAACGTGCCGATGGTGGGGATATCGTTGGCAAAGGGGTATACGACCTCTTCCACGGCGGTGCCAGTGTTGCGGCTGGTACGCACAGCGCGCTTTGCGCCGCCGTAGCTGGCCTTGTTGCGGGAGCGCTTAGCCACTGGGCGGCCTTCCACCTCCACCAGCTTGTACACCATGCCCGCCGTCGGTGCGCCAGAACCGGTGACCAGTGACGTGCCCACACCGAACACATCGACCGGGTCGCCACGCAAACCGGCGATGGCAAACTCATCCAGATCAGACGACACCACAATCTTGGTGTTGTGCGCGCCCAAATCATCAAGCTGTTTGCGAACCTGCCTGGTCAGCACGCCCAAATCGCCCGAGTCGATGCGCACGCCCCCAAGCTCAGGCCCTGCCACCTTAATGGCCGTCTCCACGCCCTTGGTGATGTCATACGTGTCCACCAGCAGTGTCGTAGAAACCCCTAGGGACTCTACCTGCGCGCGGAACGCCGCCTCCTCATTCGGGGTGCCGTCCTCGTTGACGTGCACCAACGTCCATGCATGTGCAGCCGTGCCCGCCGCAGGAATGCCGTAGCGGTGCGCCGCCTCCAGGTTCGACGTCGCGTCAAAACCAGCCAGGTACGCCGCCCGCGACGCCGACACCGCCGCATACTCATGCGTGCGACGCGACCCCATCTCAATCAACGTGCGGCCATCGGCAGCCGTCACCATACGGGCAGCCGCCGAGGCTATCGCCGAATCCGAATTCATGATGGACAAAATCACCGTCTCCAGGATCACGCACTCGGCAAACGTGCCGCGCACCGTCAGGATCGGCGAATGCGGAAAATATAAATCCCCCTCGCGGTAACCATCAATATGGCCCGAAAAATGGTAATTCCGCAGGTAATCCAGCGTCGTGTCATCCAGGAACGACAAGTTGGCCAGTTGTTCTTCCGTAAACACGAAGTCCTGCACCGCGCGCAACACACGCGCCGTGCCCGCCACAACGCCGTATCGACGCTCGTTAGGCAACCGGCGGGCAAAAACCTCAAACGTACACGGGCGATGCGCCGTCCCATCCGCCAACGACGCCTGCAACATGGTCAACTCGTACTTATCCGTCAACAACGCACTCGACCGGTGCGGCACGTGCGGACTTTCGGCAGTCGAGGCGTCGATAAGCGAAGCGTCAAATGTGGTATCAGTGGTTTTTTTCGAAACGCCCTTCGGGGGGTGTGTCGTGGAATTCTCGGTGTTCACAAACACAAAGTCTAGCGAGTTTTCCCCTCAGAGGGAGGCAACCAGGTACCCCAGAACCCAACAAACCACTACTGTTGGGGCTATGAGTTCACCCGCAGCTGTACCCGTTGAATCACAACAGGTCGAGGTAGTCACGAGCGAAAACCTCCCCTGGATGTGTATCGTCTGGGACGACCCAGTCAACCTGATGAGCTACGTCACCTACGTCTTCCACACCATCCTCGGCTACGACAAAAAACGCGCCCACGAGCTCATGATGCAAGTACACACCGAAGGAAAAGCTGTGGTCAGCACCGGCGAAAAAGACAAAGTTGAAGGCGATGTGAAAAAACTCCACACCGCCGGCCTCTGGGCAACCATGCAACAAGCAGGGTAGTCAATGTAGTAAGGTACAACAGTGCAAGCCTGGAAACGCAAGAAAGCCCTCATGCGGGCACCCAAATACACCACCACCTTCGAGCCCATGGAACGCGAAGTCCTGGGGGAACTTGCCGCCACCGTCGCCGAAGCCCTGATCCACCGCTGCCAATCCGTACCCAAGGATGAACTCGAAGAACTCACTGGCATTCGCAGCGGCCACAAAGAGGCCCCCATGGACCCCTCCCTCGCGCGGCTTCTCCCAGACTTCGAGCGCGCCGGGGACGAAGAATACGAGGGCGACAATTCCCTCCTGCGCTCCATCCACGAAAACGACATTTGCCGCAACAAGCTAGAAAACCTGCAAGTAATCACCGAAGCGCTCGGGCCGGACGGCAACGTGCAGGTGGTATTGGATGAAACGCAAGTGCACGCCTGGCTCGCCGCCATCAACGATATTCGCCTGTATATCGCCTCGGGAGAGATCCACAGCGGCATCGATGGTGGGGTAGCGGCGCGCGAGGATCAGGAAATGCTCGTACAATGGCTCGCTTATAACCAGGAGTCCTTATTGGAAGCACTAACACAGGAGAAGTATTCCGGGTGAACTACCAATACCAACAGCCCTACGCGAGCCAGCCTGGGGATGGTTACAGTCCCTTCGGTGGCGCTGGCGTGAACAGTGCCAGTGGATTCGGCGGTCTCGGCGGCAACCCGGGTGTTCCAGGCACCCCTGGCGCGCAACCAACGCAACGATGGCGGCAAGTCCAGGAGAACGGCCACACCAGGCTTTTTACTGGTGTGACCTTGGCCATCGGTTACGTCGTGTCCATCTGGCTCGTGTTCTTTATCAACACCGGCCTGGGCAACAGCCTCAGCTACTACGGCATCCACCCCCTGGACCTGTCCTCAGTGTGGCACGTGGTCACCGCGCCGCTGTTGCACCTGAACCTGCAACACATCATGTCCAACACCGTGCCCGGCGCGATTTTCGTGTTCCTGATCGGGCTGTCTGGAAAGCGGACGTTTTGGGAGGTGACGCTGTTCTCGCTGGTTGTGGGCGGCGCAGGCACGTGGCTGTTCGGCGGTGTGGGCACCAACCACATTGGTGCCTCTGGGCTGATCTACGGCTGGTTGGGCTACCTTGTTATCCGGGGTTTTGCTAACCGCAGCGTGTGGCAGATTGTTATGGGGCTGTTCCTGGCGTTTTCCTACTCAGGTTTGATTTGGGGCGTTCTGCCCACGGACACTGGCGTGAGCTGGCAGGGCCACCTATTCGGCGGAATTGGGGGAGTACTCGCCGGATTGGTTATTACCTCTGATGACCCACCGCAGACGCAGCAGCGCCGTGCTCAGGGGCCTACCGGGAGGTAGGGCAGTGTTAGTTACCTCTCGCCGGCAATAGGTATAATCATTTTTCCGAGTTTTTTCCTGAGTTGCCGAGCGGGAGGAGATGGCTGTGCATTCAAGACTAGGCTTGCTGGGGTTGGCCGCAGGAGCGCTCGTCGTCATCGTGCTCATCAGCGTGGTCACTATCGCCCTCCGCATCTCAGCCTCGCACAACACCAGTCCAGGAATCGCCGCATCCACGGCGGTCCTATCCACCCGCCCTGCCCCCAGCACCCCACCGCAACCAGGAACCAATGGAACCGGACAATCGGCACGAACCCGCGCCACTGAGACGTCGACACGCGCCCCCAGCTCCGTGCCCAACACCGCCCTGCTTGTCGACGGCGTGCGAGCGCCGGCAGGTGCCGACTACACCAAGGCGTACGTCAACGGCCCCACCAGCGCCGAATTTGGGCGGAACGTGCTGGAAAAATACGGACCCATCGCCCGCGGGCAGGGCGAAAGCACTGTCGAACTGGACGTTCACAGCCCCGTCACCGGTAAAAACTATCGCATGACCTGCACCAATGGTGGGAAAATCGTCTCCTGCACGGGAGGCAACAACGCGCAGGTATTCCTCACTAGGTAGCGCAGGTGAGTAGCATTGGTGAGCATGGCGGAACGAAACGCACCCATCGGCATCTTCGACTCCGGCGTCGGCGGACTCACCGTCGCCCGGGCCATTGTCGACCAGCTGCCTGACGAATCCATCATCTACATTGGCGACACCGCCAACGGCCCCTACGGCCCCCAACCCATCAGCCGCGTGCGCGAACACGCCACCCGCATCGCCGACGAACTTGTCGCCCGCGGCTGCAAAATGCTCGTCATCGCCTGCAACACCGCCTCCGCAGCCTTCCTCCGAGATGCCCGCGAGCGTTACGACATCCCCGTGGTTGAAGTCATCCTTCCCGCCGTCCGGCGCGCCGTGGCCACCACCCGCAACGGGAAAATCGGCGTGATAGGAACTCAAGGAACCGTCAACTCCGGTGCCTACCAAGACCTCTTCGCAGCGTCCCCCCACGTCACCGCCTACGCGCAAGCCTGCCCACGATTCGTGGACTTTGTGGAACGCGGCATCACCTCTGGGCGGCAAATCCTAGGAATCGCCCAAGCCTATGTGGAGCCCCTGCAAGCTGCAGGTGTGGACACGCTGGTACTCGGCTGCACTCACTACCCGCTGCTCTCTGGCGTTATCCAGCTTGCCATGGGTGAGCATGTGACACTTGTCTCCAGCGCCGAAGAAACCGCCAAAGACGTTGTGCGCATTCTTAGTGAGAATGACATGCTGGCAGAGCGTGACGGTGACGGAGCCGAACCAGCGGTGCGGAGCTTCGAGTCCACCGGGGACCCAGCTTTGTTTGCCCAGCTAGCCGACCGATTCCTCGGGCCTCATGTGACACAAGTCAGCCAATTGGGAGCTGTGTAATATTCCTTGCAAGAAGCCGTCTGAGAAGGGAAAAAAGTTCCCCAAACCATATGCGGCATGGCACAGTAGCCCTTATGAAGTTGACGATCCTCGGATGCACCGGAAGCCTTGGCGGTCCCGACGGACCCGCCTCAGGCTACCTCCTCACGGTGGACCGCATGCCCGCGCTCCTCATGGACATCGGACCCGGCGTACTGGCAAAAATGCAGACAGTGCACCAGCCGGAGGATGCCCACGTTGCCTTCAGCCACCTTCACCCTGACCACTGCCTCGATTTCCCCTCACTCATGGTCTGGCGGCGATTCAGCCCCTCAGCCACCACCGACCGCCGGCACATGTGCCTCGGGCCGCGTGACACCCCAGTGCGCTTAGGGCGACTCTCCGCCGACACGCCCGACGGCATCGACGACATGTCCGACACCTTCGCATTCAATGCCTGGACTGATGGTGTGAGCGAAATGGTCGACCGACTCACCATCACCCCCTATGCCACCGTCCATCCCATCGAATCATACGCGCTCCGCGTCGAAGAATCCGGGGTCAACGCCGGTGTGATTGCTTATTCCGGCGACTCAGGCTGGACTGACAACCTCATCGACTGCGCCCGCGGTGCCGACATCTTCATCTGCGAAGCCACCTGGGGCGCAACCAGCGAAGGAAAAACACCCGACATGCACCTCTCCGGTGCCGAGGCTGGGCGCATCGCCCGCGAAGCAGGCGTGGACAGGTTGGTTTTGGTCCACATTCCGCCGTGGGGCGATCCCTTGGGGGCTTTAAAGGCCGCCCGCTCCGAGTTTTCCGGCGAGGTGATTGTGGGGACGAGCGGAATGGAGTTTGAGGTTTAGGTTGGCAGAGCGCTGAGGAATTACCCCCGCGCGGAAACCCGCAGCCGGTGGTGGGCGTCGAAAAGCTTGAGGTAGGCGAGGTAGAGCACGGCGAAGCAAGCAGCGGTGGTGGCGGCAGCGATGACAAACATGATGACTATCTGGTAGCGCACGGCCGTATCGGGGGAGGAGCCGCCGAGGATCTGGCCGGTCATCATGCCGGGGAGGCTGACCACGCCCATCACCGCCATGCTGTTGAGCGTGGGGATCAGCGCGGTGCGCAATGCGCTGGTGAAGGCGCTGTGGCTGGCCTCCCAACGCGTGGCACCCATGGCTAGGAGTGCGTCTATGCGTTCGCGACTGTGGTGGAGTTCCGAGGTGTAGCGATCCACAGCCAGGGAGACACCGGTCAGACCATTACCCAGAACCATGCCCAACATGGGAATGAAGTACTGCGGGTCGTACCACGGGTGCACGTCCACAATAATGTGCAGCGCCAGGGCGGTGAGGAGAAAAGAACTGCACATGATGGCAAGGAAACAGTCGAGAAGCAGGCGCGGGTAAGGGTATTCAGGGCGCTTGCTGGCGGCCTGCGAGGCGAGGAACGCCATCAACACCCCAATCGCCAGCACCACCACCGGATTGTGCAGGGAAAACACCCATCTCAGGATCAAGCCGACCAGCAGCAGCTGCGCCGTCATGCGCAGGCCGGAGATGAGGATGTCTCGACCCAGACCCAGGCGAAGCCGCCACGACAACCCGAGGGTGAGCAGCATCAACCCCGCCGCCATAGCGAGATGCAGGGTACTAATTTGTTGAGCCACTGCCGCCTCCCAATGAATACTGATCAGTGGCGATGCGCTTCTTCGCCTCATCATCATGCCCAACCCACAGCAACGCCCGCTCACCCGATGCGGACCACGCCACCACATAATCCTCCGTGAGTCGCGCCAACTGGTGGTCCAGGGCAGCCGTGACCTCATCCAACAACAACACCTGCGGATCCAGCTGCAACGCCCGCGCCAGCGCCACCGACTGCTGCTGACCACCCGATAGCGTATCGACGTCCTGACGCAACAGCGCCGCATCCCTCCCCAACGCCTCCAACAATTCCGCCGCCCTGCCTTCATCCCACGCTCGGTGCTGATGCACCCCAAACCCAAACGGCTGTGCCATTGCATCCGAAACCGTGCCCGGTGTGAAACTCGGGCGCTGCGGTACATACATCACGCGGGAACGATACCGGGGCACACCCCACTCGGCAGGGGTTTTACCGTGGAGCCGACACTCACCGTCGCTGGGATCCAAACCCGCGACGGCGCGGAGGAGAAGGGACTTACCGGAACCGGAAGGGCCGTCGATAAGCAGGCGGGAACCAGGGGAAACAGTGAAGCTAACGTCCCTCCACACGGGAACCATGCAGGTAAGGTGCGAAACAGTCAACACGCCACTGATAGTAGGCTAAAACGCATGACTTCATTCAAACGAGCCGACGGCCGCGCCCAAGACGAGATGCGACCCATCCGCATCACCCGAGGATTCACCAACAACCCCGCAGGCAGCGTGCTTGTGGAATTCGGCAACACCCGCGTCATGTGCACCGCCAGCGTGGAAGAACGCATCCCGCGCTTCAAATACGGCTCCGGGGAAGGCTGGCTCACCGCCGAATACTCCATGCTGCCCGCCGCCACCCACGAACGCATGCCCCGCGAATCCATGAAAGGCAAAGTCAAAGGCCGCACCCACGAAATATCGCGATTGGTTGGCAGGTCCCTTCGGGCGGCCATTGACCTACGGGAACTCGGGGAAAACACCATCGCCATCGACTGCGATGTCCTGCAAGCCGACGGCGGTACCCGCACCGCCTCCATCACCGGCGCGTACGTCGCCCTCGCCGACGCCATCGCCGAACTGAAACGACGCGGCGTGGTCACCGGAAACCCCCTGCTCCCGCCCGTTGCAGCCGTCTCCGTTGGGCTTATCGACGGTCACGTCTGCCTCGACCTGCCCTACGAGGAAGACTCCCGCGCAGATGTGGACATGAACGTCATCATGACCGAATCCGGGGAATTCGTGGAAATCCAAGGCACTGGCGAACACTCCACCTTCACCCGCGAACAACTGAACCAGCTTCTCGACGCCGCGGAAAAAGGCTGCCGCGAAATCATTGCTGCGCAGAAAGCGGCGTTGGAGGGTGAGCTTGGTGGCTCGGGTGGTGTTGCGGGTGGTGGCGCTGCGGGTGGTGGCGCATGAAAATCCATGTAGCCTCACGCAACCCCAAGAAACTCCGGGAACTCGCGCGCGTGTTGGATGCCGCAGGGATCGACGGGGTCGAACTCGTTTCCACGGCCGACGTTGCGCCCTACGAAGAGCCCGTGGAAAACGGTCGCACCTTCACCGACAACGCCCTGATCAAAGCACGCGCCGGGGCAGCTGCAACCGGGCTTGTCACGCTGGCAGACGATTCCGGGCTGACCGTTGACGAGCTAGGAGGCATGCCCGGGGTGCTTTCCGCACGCTGGTCAGGCCAGCATGGTGACGACGCCGCAAACAACGCACTGCTGCTCGCACAAATGGCGGATGTGCCCAACGACCGTCGAGCAGCCGCCTTTGTGTCCGTGTGCGCGCTGGTCACCCCGGACGGTGCGGAATATGTCTCCGAAGGTGTGTGGCCCGGGCTTTTGCTGAGGAGTGTTGTTGGGGAAGGCGGTTTTGGGTACGATCCGATCTTCGCTCCCCTAGACGAGGCAGCGGGCGGGCGCAGCTCCGCCGAACTAGCGCCCGAAGAAAAAGACGCGCTCTCACACCGCGGCAAAGCGCTCGCAGGGCTTGTTCCAGTGTTTAGGGAGTTGGCGGCGGGGTAATTGTACTGACAAAATTATGTAGGCGTCAGTAGGTTGGCCCTTATGGGTATGTTGGGGCATCCGGTATTGTGGGTTGATCCCAACGTACTCAAAGCATGTTCAGGTGTGCTGTCGGATGCAGTGCTTAATATGTAAAAACGGTGTTGTCAGAGGCGGTTGGAGGACAGGCAGGTACGGTATAACCGACGGCATCGGCCAAATTCGGTATATGGTTGAACGAGTAATCGCGAATATGAAGACATGGCGTATCTTACATGCCGATTGCAGGGCGCCGAAAGAGAAAATCGTGATGGTTATTAATGTGGCGCGGAAATTGTTATTCTTTCACACCCCTGAATAACCCTCATCCCTTGAGGGGGAGGTGGCCTTAAAGCACTACAATGCACTTAAACAGGTAAACTTATGTCGGTCGCGGTCATCAAGATCGCTCAGAGTGCAGTGGTGTTATTGTCACTACATTATGACTCTTAGTGATTTCGGTCAAGAAAACCCCTAATTCCTAAAAAATCGTATGATTCGAACTTTTCAATATTCCCCAATTAATAGAGGAGATATCCACATCGCTATACGATGGTATCGTAACGCATTCAACCCTAAACCCGGGTTCTAAACACATTTCACGGTCGCCAGCACCTTGCTCATAACCAAACATCACCCACCCGCCATATAAACTTTTTAAAAATGATCGAACATCCTCTCCCTCGATATCATTACCAAAGGTCGCTTGAAATTGTTGAATTATTTGACTATTTAAATCATCACTGTTAGTTATTACCACCTCTCCAGCAGGATGATCATTTGCAGGATAGTAGATCGAAAGAAATTCATCAACTGTAACAGGTAGATATATTTCAATTATCGCACCAAAATCAGGCTCCAGCAAATCATTAAGAGCTTCAATGAAATCAGACAAACCTTCAAAATCTTCAGGGTTCGTCGCGTGTGTTTTGGTCATATCTTCCCACCAATAAACCTTAACACTATCATTGTTTAGCCATGTGTCTATATCATCTTTAGTGCAGTGATCGGCAAAAACAAAACACCTGGAACCGGGGTGTCCTTCTATGTATTGAAGCACATAGTCAAAAGGAGCATAAATAGATTCTGGTGGCGAACATAGTTCGTAATGCCAATAATCTGTTGAAAAATTTGGATTTTCCATAATGTTGAACGGATTTTCTATCGATTAACCTTCATTAGTTGAATAATTTTTTAAATTTTTATCTTCTTTCAGAAGTTCTAACGCATCTTCTGATATATATAGCCTTTTATCAAAAAAGGACCTCAGTCCGCTGTTGCGCATAGAACGTTCACATGTTTCAAAACCGTTATATACCCCTTTCACTACGTCAACAATTTTTTTCCTCTTCCATCCATTTGGGCAGGCATCAAGATACGTATAGATCGCTGCTACATCAATACCGTTTGCCTTCGCATAGTCCAGCAGCTTTTGCTCAGCATGAAGATACAACCGCTCATGCCAATCGAGGCCCTTCCACTCCGCTGGACTACCTAAGGTAACGATATTCAGCCCAGGATAATCCGCAGGATTCAAGTTATGCGCAGCGCCTGACGCGAAGTACAGATTTCCTTCCTTATCCATCATACCAGCGACGTTAAAAACGCCTCGTAGACTTTCATCAGAGTTTCTGATGGAATGAACCTCACTAATCATCTTCGAAATGAGACTCGGGTAGTTGGGGCATGCTTTGAGTGCGTCAGGGTCCACCCACAACACTGGATTAGCCACATACCCATACGGTGTCGCTGGATTCGGCGTCACCCCCAACGGATCCTGGGAACCATACACCCCAGACCACGGATCATAAAACCGAAACCGGTTATACACCCACCCCGACTCTTGATCCTCATATTGACCAATAAACAACAACGGCGAATCCACACCACGCCAACAGCGCCTACCATACAACGACTGGGTCACCCGCCCCGCCACCGAACCATCATCCGGGTCAATAAGTTCCTGCGGCGCACCCGCCAAATCCGCCACCAACGCATAAAACACCGCATCCACCTGGTGCTGCGACCACCCACACACACCACCAGCAGAACCGTCAGCAGTGTCACCAGCAACAACACCACCCGTGGTTTGATGCAGATTAAGCTGACCCACCATCACCCCACTAACAGGATCAGTCACCCACACCCGACCCACCACAGGAACCTTATCACCACAAGCACCAACGCTGCGGTGGTTGCTTTCTGGGTGCCCACCAGCGGCCATAGCAGCATTTATGCCATAGTGACCAGCAACACAAGCATCAGCAGCAGTCTGCACATCAACGCTGGTATCAGCAGCAGGCGTGACCATATACTCAGCCACCAACTGCGACCCCGAGTACACAAACACCCACCGCGAAACCACCAGTAGCAGCATCCACACACGTTTTCGCCACCCTGCGACCTAGGCCATCATAGGAATACCACCACACCACTTCTGGTGCATCCGACGACGAAAACCACGACACCTGACCAGTCGAACCAACATACCCAAACCGTTTGACCACCGACCCCACCGACGTCCGCCTCGTCACGGTCTCCACGACCCGGCCCAGCCGGTCATACCGGTACGAGGTTTTCCCCACCCGGGTCACCAACGTCCCCCGAGCATGCACCTTCTCTACCTGTGGATGTTCCAGTCCTGCTTGCGCATGGTGCGCGGCACGCGCGGATTTAGCCAGCCCGGCAGGAGGCGGGGCGAAATCCGGGGCCGTAATCGCCTCGACCATCCCCGCAGCACTAAACCCATACACCTCCACACCAACACCACCGCTTTGCGCACCCTGAACAGCATCAACGCCACGCGCATCAGGCATTGCCGGTGTGCGGGACACACCAGTGACCCGCCCCATAGCATCCGTATCAAGGGCCACCGTCCCCCGCAGCACATCCTCAATCACACTGACCTGATCAGTGGCCTCCCACGACCACCACCGACCAGCCACCACACCCCCAGCAGTGTCAGCAGCCATAGACTCAACCACCGGCACCCCAGGTGATTTCGCACACACTCCTGCGGCCGGTGTCATAGTGGTGACCACATCCCCAGTCACCCGACCCCGCTCATCCCACTGCCGCGTCCTGGTGATCGCCCCCAGCTGCCAGCACAACGTCCGCGACAACACATCATGGTGCAAGCCAACCTGCCCAACCAACTGCTCACCAAAGCGGATATCAATCCCGCCCTGACCAGCAGAGCCCAAACGCACCTCCTGCCGAACCACCTGCCCGGTCGGCAACGCAATCGCCAACACCCCAGCATCCTCATCCTGTAGCGTGCCCGCACCAAAACGCTCCCCCGAGGGCAGGGTAATCGTCTCACCCATAACCTCACCTGTATCAATGTAGGCATAGTCCACCACCGCATCTGGCGAGGTGACCTGGACTAACCTGCCAGCTGTGTCATACAACCACGAGGTAACCCCCGCAGGGCTATCCTGGCGAACAATATTGCCTACCACGTCCCGCCAGATGGTGGTGCGCTGCCCTACGGCGTCGATACTGCTGGACCATCCGGCACGACGATTCGTCTCATACCGGGTGATATGCCCATTGTAGTCCCGCTGGCTTGTCATCCTGCCGCAGAGGTCATAGTCAAACCACCAGTGTCGCCCATCAGCATTAATAACCTCCACTGGCTGCAGCTGACTGTTATAGACCACCGAGGTGGTCTGCCCTGCCGAATTAGTCACCACCTGCGGGGTATCAAACACCGTATAGGTGGTGGTGGTCACCGCCCCGGACTGATCGGTGGTGGCAATAACATTGCCCTCCCCGTCATAGGTGGCATACGAACAAGACCCATCCGGGTAGGTCATCCGCCAGGGCCACCCTTCCGGCGAGTAGTCCACCCGAGTGACCGCCCCGGTAGCATCCATGGATTCAACCACCCGGCCCGCAGCATCGCGTACCACGCTAGTGCGACGATCCTCCGCATCGGTGGTCGCGATCACTCGGCCTGCGTCATCGCATTCGGTAATCACCGCGCCGTATTGCTCTGAAGCAGAGGCAATTGGCACCACACCACCCGGGCGCCACTGGTAGGCGAACTCTAATCGACGCCCACCCGGGCCCATCATTGCTGTCACCAAACCAGCAGCATCCACCTCATACTCCGTCACTGCACCATCACGACCAGTAACCTGAGCAGGCACACCCCACGGACCCAGCTGAACATGCTCTGTTCCACCGTCGGCAAACACACGTTTTGTAATACAGCCATTGTCGTCATAATCAATACGACTGACCCCACCATCAGCAGCGATAACCTCAACAATGGCGTGATACTGATTGTGGCTGTAGTCTTCACATGCCCCATCTGGTGCAATCACACGCCAGACATCACCAGCAGCTGTTGAACGATACACAGTGGGACGAATATCCCCCAACACCTCATCGTGAAGCCACTCGTGCGGAACAGTCCACTGATCATCATCACGAACACCGGTGCGACCGGACCCGGTCAGCCCAGCCCCCACAAGCCCGCCCGAGGTAAGTGCCTGCACCAGCGGGAGTGCTTGAAGTTGTTTGATGCGCTGGTCAATAACCTCATCCCCCATAAGACGCGGATCCCCGGCAAGAGCAACTGCAGTCTCTATGGCAACGCAGACTTTGCCGCCTTCTGGCGCATCCGATCCAGTATCATCCAACCACACAGCGGCATTGGCAAGCACACCACCTGTCCCAGCCTGCGCTACCACCCGCCCGTGCTCGTCAAACTGATACTTATAGGTCACACCGTTTCGGTCTGTCCAACCGCAAATACGACCACCATCATCATAGTGATACCCCAATGACCCATCCGCTGAATTAACAACGCGCCTAAGACGACCATGAGCGTCATACTCATAGGACACAAGCCTGACAGGTTCTTCTGTGTGATGATCAACATGGGTTAAATAAACATCAGCCAGGCGTGCGGTGCGCCGATCCCACCCCAAGCGCACAATAGTGCCGTCGCTGCGGCGAATAGTGGACATGAGTCCACTGGAGGCATCGTAATCGTATTCAATCCAGTGGCCTGTACGGTGCAGTACCGAACTAATACCAACCTCAATACCACTGCCAATAACACCTGCCAGCGATGATTCAGCAACACTACGTCCAAATTCATCAGCAGCACCATCATAGTTAGCCACTTCATCAGCGATAGGAGTGGTGGGACGCACCAAGGACTGCTCGGCTGTGATCGAAAAAACATACGTCAGGCCAGCGGCAATATCACGGACACGATAAGCACCATCAACAAACGACAACAGCCAGGGTCGGCCATCCGCGCGTACTTCAGAGCCATCCAACGGAGCCAGTGGGAAGGTCAGCAGAGCACCATCCGGGGCGAGCATTAAAATTTCATTGGTGCATATTTCAATGCGGCAATCAATGCGTGAAACCCACTGCGGGCCCAATGCTCGGCCAATAGCGTGACCGCTGTTGCTATTGCGATCAATGATCAACGGCAGTATTCCATCAATCGACACATCCGTCTCATAGTCGATCAGCACACCGGTGGACATATCCACCGGATCCAAGCCAAGTTTCCGTAAGGCACCACGTGCCAGTTCCGCTGTCTTACTGGGAATGGCAATTGCTGTGGCCTTGACACTAGCTAGCGATGTCTCGATACCTTTAGCCAGACGCGCGCCTGCTGCTCCTAATTTCCCTGCTTTGCCTAATTTAAGTATTTTAGCTCCTGGTATGGAGGTGACCACGTCAAAAGCTAGAGACTGCCAACTACCGTTTCCTGTTGCCACCAACCCAGCTTTAAGAAGCAACCCAACAACAGTAGCGATACCGCCAAATAGTTGACCACCAGGGAAGAAGAGCAGAACAGCACCTATAAGCAGGAGAGCTTCGGACACAAACTCGAAAGCTTTGACTTTGTCCGTGGCAATTTCTTTGGCTTTAGCAACAATCTTATTCCACTGCTCACGATGATAGTCAGCATTGTCTCTGAATCTTTTCCTGGCTTGCTCATCAACACGCGCGGCCGCAGTATGCGTTTCTGCGGTGAGATGATCTTTAATCCCTGCTGCTTTTTTCAGGTCTGCCTCCCATATCTCCCGGGCAGCCCGGTAATTATTAAGCGCAATGACCAAGGCATCCTCAGCCATTGCTGCCGCAGTGTTGGCTTTAGTCATCGCAGCAATGGCTCCCGGGGCGGCAGGAGTCGCCAACAACGGCGTGCTCACTAAGGACACATTAAAGGCAGTAGCTTTCGCAGCAAGAGCATTTTTTTGTGCAGTTTGCCATGCGTAGAATGCTTGCTGCACAGCTTGATGATGACCACTCGCAACCATGGTGAGGTTGCTCATTTTTGCTAAGCTGTCAACCAACGCATCATGGTAATACTGGATGGCGTTTGCTGTTCCAATATGGGCATGTCCAGTTATTTCTAGGTTGGTTGGGAAATTCGCCCCAAGAAGCTCTGAGTATCGTTCCCCTTCATCGCCTAAAAATCCAATGTCATGCATTGTCTTGATTTTAGCGGCAGCATCCAGAGAATATTCGCCAAATTTTTTGAAGTGATCGGCCCTTTGTTGGATCATTTCAGGTTCGCCGCCAATGGTAAAATCTTTGTGCTTATATACTAAAAAGGGCAGCAAGGGTGTGGGAATCATGGCATAATCCTATTAGTGTCTTTTTTATTCAGTATTGTTCAGGGCGTCACGAACGCCATTACGGAAGTTTGAGGTGTCTACACGCACTGATTCCAACGCTGCTTCCACACTGTTGAGGATGGTGGTGACTTCTGTTGCTGCGGTCTTGAACTTCGCCATCATCTCGTAGTATTGGTCGGCTTCGGTTGCGATCCAGAAAGGCTTGAGGGCTTCCACGGATTTTCCTATTGACTCAATAATTTTGTGAAGTCTATCCATGGTTGTAAGGATGCCAAATTCTGATTTGCTTGCGGTTTGTTCATTAAAAGCATAGATGCTTGCTTTAGATGTAGAGGCGAAACGTCCTTGTTTCCCTTCCATCGCCCCGGCTAGCTCTAACATTCCAGAAGCTTTGATTTCGTCAAGGTCGCGGGCAGTGTCAGCGATTTTTTTGGAGACTTCACCTAGTAAATTCGTGTTTTCCAGTATTGTTTCTCGCGAGCCGTTCCAGGTGGTTTCAAATTCCCAGACGGCATTTACCATTGTCGCGCCTGACACGTGGTCAGCGCCCAGCAAAGCAAACTGTGGTTCCAGTGAAATTATTAATTTTCCGGATTCTGAAATTTTTTCCAAAGCCTCTCCGACATCATGGAGTGCGTCAAGGGGGATTTGGATGTGTGGAGTTCCCATGCGTATGTGCCTTTTATTTTTTTGTATTGATTTTTATTTGGTGGGTTTTATAGCATGTCCCCGGAGGGCATATCCATGCCGGAGAATCGATTTTGTATCTGCTGGGTCTGGTCCGCGTCCCCTGTTTGGTAGATGTTGCCTGCGGTGTCCATACGACCTGTGAATTGTTGCAGGGTGTCATCTATTACTGAGATTAACTCGTGCCACCGTGCGGTCATGGTGTCCCAGGACTCGAAGGAGCTCCCTTTCCACTCTCCGCGTAAAGGTTCGATGACGTTTAAAAAGTGGGTGGATTCTTGTTCTAGTTCGACGCTGTAGCCGCGTAGTTGGTCTATGTGGGAAGCCACTGCGTTGTGATCAACTGTGAATTTTGCTGGGTCGGTCACGCGTTGGCTCCTTATGATGGATGTTTCGTTTTGATTACTGGATCGTAACAAAAGGATTAACGCGTATGCATGTATTCCGATGAAAATTTTCTTATTTTTGCATAGAAGCTTCCCGAGGGCATGGTGTCACAGACTGCCCAACGGGGTGATATTTAAAGAATACTGCCAGGTCAGATACATTTATGTCGGTAATTGGGCGTCGGGGCACGGTACAGTCAAGCGGGTACCCCTGTGTGGGGTGGATGCTGCTGGTTTGGTGACAGCGATGATGGGTTCGGGTGGGCGTCGATAAGAGTTCGCCTACTAGTGGTGCCCTG
>ERZ773075.648-NODE-648-length-24646-cov-44.6449_pt1 | contig 24646 bp, 21 predicted proteins | sample MGYA00580614_ERZ773075 | MGnify/ENA primary metagenome ERZ773075 (study PRJEB29015, sample SAMEA2738021) | human oral metagenome | biome: human oral; feature: human-associated habitat; material: dental | place: China | collected 2043 ... | reverse complement strand
GCCACCCAAGGCCACCCACCCATCACCCGCCTAACCAACCTCCCCGATCAGTACATCTAGGTAGTGCGACCGGGCAGTAGTCTGACGCCCATGGGGGACGGGCTCCGCAGGTGTTTCTCACTTCTTTCGGAGTCTCTGTCGCCCGAGGAGGCTGAGGCCATGGAGTCGATCTGGTCCAAAAGCAGATTCACAGCTGCGCGGGCAAGCCTGGCGATGGGTTGCTGGATAGTGGTCAGCGCTGGTAGGGCGCGGCGCATCGCAACGGTTCCGTCGAAACCGATCACCTTGAAGTCCTCGGGAACTCTCAGGCCCTGGTCTTCCACCCACTCCACCACCTGCGCGGCGGTGAGATCATCGGTGGCGAAGACCGCATCAACATCATCTGCAACGAGCTCGAGCCGCTCACGGATGAGGCCAGGGCGCTCAGCATCGGGGGTGTTGAAGTCGACGGTGAGGACCACGGGCTCGATATCGGCTTGCTGAAGCACCTGACGATATCCTTTTTCCCGCAGGTTGTGGGTTCCTGTGCGAGACGTCAGCAGTGCAGGACGGCGGGCTCCCCGTTTGAGCAGGTGCTCAGCAGCGATGCGGCCGCCTGCCTCGTTGTCGCAGCGGACATTGGGCACGGTGGGGGAGAGGTCACGGTCGACACTGACTACAGGCAAATGAATCGACCTGTAGTCGGCCAGACCGTCGTTGTGGGCGCTGGAGATGATGCCGTCCACCCGATGGGAGAGGAGAAGGTCGAGATATTCCTGCTCTCGATCCGCCTTACCCATGGAGTTGCAGACGAATGTCCTGTAGCCGCGGTCGGCCAGAAAGTCTTCGACATGCTCGGTGAGTTCACCGAAGAAGGGCAGAGCGACGGTGGGGACGATCAACCCGATTGACTGTGTCGACTTGCCGTGCAGTGCCCTTGCGATCTGATTGGGGCGGTAATTGAGTTCCGCGATCGCCTCAGCCACCCGCTCCCGTGTCTCTTGGGAGAGGTAGCCGCGGTTGTTGAGCACGCGGGAGACTGTAGTCAGCGAGACGCCCGCAGCCTGGGCAACATCAGCCAGTGTGGGTTCGCGGTGTGACTCCACGAGTGGGTCCTCAAGCTCCTTAGTTGGTCACGGTGAGTGCGATCTGCTGCCAAGCATATGCCTCAAGGGGCTCGTTACCCAACTGACCTGCGTAAACGTGGATGGAAGTGTTACGAGGCGGGAAGGATCTCGGCGTAGAAGGGGATCATGGCGCGAGCCATCTGGGCGTGTCCGGCGTCGTCGGGGTGGATCTGGTCGATGGCCAGGCGGTTGTCGTCGCCGTTGATGGCCGTGCTCAAGGCATCGGTCGAGGTCAGGCCCAAGGATGTGGCCTTCTCATGGACGAGGCGGTGGATGGCCTGGAAACGAGGACCAATCTCCAGGGAGGGGAAATAGGGGGCGACGATGACCGGCGCGCCCCGCAAGCGCGTGGAGATGAAACTGAGGTCATGATCAATTGCTTGCTCGACCAGTTCACGCTGAGAGGGGAGGAAGGCCGCGTCGTTCAGACCCAGGCTGATCGTGACGATATTGGGCTCACAGCGCAGAACCGCTTCCAGCCAAGTGGTGTCACGGCACGACGGCGAGCGCTGACCTCCGGGCAGATGGCCTCCGCGGCGCGCGAAGAACCCGAGTCCGTCCGCTGCCAGGTTCACTTCTCGCCATCGCTGATGCTCGCACACCAGGGAGGTCCAGCGGTTGCGGGGATGGCTGAGGGCTCGCCAACCGGTGGTGATGGAGTCGCCGAGGAAGACAGCAGTGGGGAAGTGGTCGGAGTTCGGGATGGTGGACACGGTTCACGACTGTAGTTCGCAAGGCTGAGAGGAACCAACGCGGCTCAGTGGGGTGGGCTGCCGGAGGGCGTCGTCTTCGTCCTTCGCCACGTCCTGCTCAGTCAGAACGCCGTCCTGCATGGCCAGGACCCGATCGCATACGGGAAGCAGCCGCTCGTCATGAGTGACCATCACCGTTGCCTTGCCCAGCTCATGGGTCTGATCTGCGAGCAGATGGGCGACGTCCTGAGCTCGTCGAGTGTCCAGGGCGGCGGTGGGCTCGTCCGCCAGAATGATGTCTGGGTCGTGGTAGAGCGCCACCGCAATGGCGGCGCGCTGGCGTTCACCTCCGGAGAGCTCGGAAGGATAAGCGTGTGCTCGTCGAGAGATGCCAAGCGATTCCAGCAGGTGGTCACGCCTGTAGTTGTCATTCTTGGTGCGTGTGACCCGGCTATGCATGGCGAACTGGTCGTTGAGCCTCAGGAAGGGCACCAGGCCTGAGGCCTGAAGGACGAATCCAATACGTCGGAGCCGGATCCCGGCCCGGCGCTTCTCCGGTAGGGCGGAGAACGGCTCGCCCGAGATGGTGACGGTGCCGCTGGAGGGGGTGCGCAGGCCACCCATGACGGTCAGGAGGGTTGACTTTCCCGAACCGGATGGGCCCAGGATCCCTACCAGTTCGCCGGCGCGCAGCTGAAGATCGGTGCTGTGTAGCGCGTGAATGGTCTCATCGCCCTGGCGGTAGTCCCGGGTCACCGATTCCAGGGACATGACTGGGGAGGCTGTTTTCGGCGTTGTCATGAGATGGCCTCCACGGGGTCAATGCGGGTGACGACCCGCACGGAAATCAGCCCGCCAATGACTGAAACGAGAACGAAGGCGGCGGCGATGAGAAGGTCAAGAAGACCGGAGAGCCTGAAGGGGACGGCGCTGGGCAGGATCAGGGAGGTTGCCACCGTTAGAAACAGCCCGACGCCGATCCCTACCGCCGACAGCACGAGTGTCTGGGCGCAGCCCGAACGGACGAGATAGCCTGTGGGCACGCCGCGCGCCTTGAGAATTCCCAGGACTGGTCTCTTCTGCAGGGTTAGCACGTAGATGAAGATGCCCAGCACTGTGGAGGCGATGATGATCAGTGAGCCGATCATGAGGCTGAAAGTGAGTACCTGTGCCGAGTATCCGGGCAGCGTCCGGATGAGTTCCTCACTGGTGAGGATCCTCAGACCCGAATCCTGAGCGGACTTCATGGCCCGGCTGTCACCGGTGAGGTCGGCCTTGAACACGACGGCGGAGACCGCGGGTGACAGGCTGGTGGGGCCGTGCTTGCTCAGTGCCTGCCCATCCAGGGTGACCACAGGGGCCGATTGGAAGGTCGTGTCGTGGGTGAAGCCGACGATCGTCCAGTCGTGATCGGAGCCCAGGAGACGGATTGTATCCCTGGCCTTGAGTCCTTTGGCCTGCAGGGAGTCGTCCACGAGGATCTCCTTGAGCGGATCGGAGATCGTGTGACCGCTTGTTACTGCCGGGCTGAGTTCTCCGTCCAGGTCGATGCCGAAGGCGAAGACGTCGTCCCGCAACGCCTCGCCGTCCTTGTCCGTGACCCCCTCGGCCTGGGCGACGGCGGCGGTACTCATAAGGGTCGATGCCGTGGTTCCGTTGTCCGTGGCCAGCGTCTGGGCGGTGCTCAGCTGCTCATCGCTCAGCCGAGAAGCGGAGAGGTTCTCATTCGAGGCGTCGGTGATGGCGACGCTTCCCGAGTTCCAACCATCGATTCCGGCGCGATAGAGATGAGCCAGACCAACGGCCAACGACGCCAAGAAAAAAGTGAGATAAGCCACCAGTGCGATAACAGAGATGATGAGTCCGAAGCGAACAGGTTCGTGGCGGATCTCGCGTAGCGCGAGGAACATTGGACTCCCTGAGGAAGTGGTCGCAGGGCGGGCCAGCAGACCCGCTACGTGGAAGGCTACACCGCACCTCGTATTCCTTGCGATTAGATTAGAAGGGGTGTCGAGCTTCGAGCGAACCGTTATCGCTCCAGCGAGAATGACATAATGTACATTATCGGTGGTGAGTGAGTGGGATTCGCTCTGCTTCGGCGTCGTTCGACGGCATCCGGCACAATCGTCTGTGTGACTGGTGGAAGGGCTGCTGGACAGACCATTGCCGACACGCATGATGCCATCCGCGTCGTCGGGGCTCGTGAGAACAACCTGCGAGGCGTCGACGTCGTCATCCCCAAGCGCAGGCTGACAGTGTTCACCGGCGTGCCCGGCTCGGGCAAGAGCTCACTGGTCTTCACCACGATCGCTGCGGAGTCGCGCCGTCTAGTCAACGAGACCTACCCGGCTTTCGTTCAGGGGTTCATGGACACCGGTGCGCGTCCCGATGTCGACCGTCTCGAAGGGCTGACGCCGGCGATCGCCGTGGATCAGGAACGCATGGGAGCCAATCCGCGCTCAACCCTGGGCACCGTCAGCGACGTCGGAGCTCTGCTGAGAGTCCTGTACTCGACGCACGGTGAGCCGCACATCGGCTCACCTCAGGCCTTTGCCTTCAACGTCCCGTCCGTCACCGGTGGCGGTGCGCTCACCACGCAGCGCGGCGGCCGCAAGGTCGTCGAGCGCAAGACATTCACCGTTCAAGGCGGGATGTGCCCTCGATGCGAAGGCATGGGGCGGGTCTCAGACATCGATCTAACGCAGGTGCTCGATGAGACGCTCTCACTGGAAGACGGTGCGATTACCGTCCCCGGATACGCAGCCGGCGGCTGGCAGGTGCGCAGCTTCACCGAGTCCGGTCTCTTTCCGACAGGTGCGCCGGTAGCCTCCTTCACACCTCAGCAGCGAGAGGATCTGCTCTACAAGGAGCCCACGAAGATCAAGGTCGGCAGAATCAACATTACCTACGAGGGGCTCGTTCTCAGAATTCGTCGGTCAATCCTGTCCAAGGAACCGCAGGCGCTGCAACCTCATGTTCGCGCCTTTGTGGACCGGGCCGTCGTCTTCAAGGACTGTCCACAGTGTCATGGGACCCGCCTGTCCAAACCGGCCCGCAGCTGCTTGATCGACGGAACATCGATTGCCGATGCCTGCGCCATGCAGATCTCGGATCTGACGCAGTGGGTCACTCGTCTTCAGGGAATTCTGACCGGTGCCGCTCCCCTGCTGGAGAACCTGAAGGACATGCTGGAGGCCTTTGTGCGCATTGGACTGGGCTATCTGTCACTGGACCGCCCGGCCTCGACGCTCTCAGGCGGAGAGGCCCAGCGCACCAAGCTTGTGCGCCACCTGGGCTCGGCCCTCACCGACGTCACCTACGTCTTCGATGAGCCCAGTATCGGACTGCACCCACACGATCTCCACCAGATGAACGAGCTGCTACTGTCACTGCGGGACAAGGGAAACACCGTGCTCGTCATCGAGCACAAGCCCGAGACGATCTCGATTGCCGACCACGTGGTGGACCTGGGATCGGGTGCGGAAACCCGAGGCGGTCGGATCTGTTTCGAGGGAACGGTCGAGCAGCTACGCAGCGCCGACACTCTCACCGGACGCCACCTGGCGGACCGAGTACGGCTCAAGAGCAGCCACCGCTCCCCCACGGGAAAAATCGAGATTCGCGGTGCCGCCACGAACAATCTTCGCGACGTCGACGTCGATATTCCCCTGGGAGTACTGAGTGTTATCACAGGCGTGGCGGGATCTGGCAAGTCGAGTCTCATCCACGGGCACCTCTCCCCCATCGATGGAGTGGTGACAATAGACCAGGCCCCGATCAAGGGCTCTCGACGCTCGAATCCGGCCACCTACACCGGACTGCTCGATTCAGTTCGCAAGACCTTTGCCGCAGCCAATAAGGACAAGGGTGCGAAACCGGCGCATTTCTCGGCCAACTCGGAAGGAGCCTGCCCGGTATGCGGCGGTACAGGCGTCATCGAGACGCGGCTGGGCTTCATGGACACCGTCGAGTCCCGTTGTCAGGCCTGTGAGGGGCGCCGTTTCAAGGACGAGGTGCTCGCCTACCGGCTGGCTGGACGCAGCATCGCTGATGTCCTGGACATGAGTGCTGAGGCGGCGCTGACCTTCTTCTCCCAGGGTGAGGTGCGTCTTCCCGCGGCGACCAGGATCCTGTCACGACTGACCGATGTGGGGCTCGGCTACCTCCACCTCGGCCAGGCCCTGACCAACTTGTCCGGTGGCGAGCGCCAGCGGCTCAAGCTCGCTGTCCACCTGGGCCAGGAAGGCCGCGTCATCGTTCTCGATGAGCCGACCGTCGGGCTGCACCCGGCTGACATCGAGTCCATGCTCGCACTCCTGGACCGCCTCGTGGACTGCGGACGCACCGTCGTCGTCATTGAGCACCACCAGGCCCTGATGGAGCACGCCGACTGGATCATCGAATGGGCCCCGGAGCCGGTCACGACGGCGGTCGTGTCGTGTTCGCCGGAATACCGGCGCAGATGTTGGCGGACCGAACAACTCTGACGAGCCAATACCTGACCCAGTACGTCGAGCAGGAGAATGACGATGCCCTCGAGTGAAAGAAAAGGGGATATATACGCTGACGCGGCCCAGGCCTACCAGATCCGCCCGGCGACCATGGCGGATTCCCTCGCTATCCGCCAGATCCGCAATGCCGCAGTGCGGGAGTCCCTGGCCATCTGGACCAGCATTGAGCAGGACCCTGCCCAGGCCGAGGCATGGCTGGCCCCCATGGTCCAACGCGGAACGGCACTCGTCGCCCATGTGGACGGCAAGCCTCAGGAGATCGTCGGGTTCGCGGTCGCCGGTGCATGGCGCTCCTATGAGGGCTACGCCCGCACGGTCGAGGACTCGATCTACCTGTCTCCAGCCGTTCAAGGGCATGGCCTTGGCCCCAGACTTCTGGTCGCACTGATCGAGGCCTCCCGGGCGGCTGGGGACCGCACCATGATCGCTCTCATCGAAGCCGGCAACATGGCCTCGGTACACCTGCACGAACGCTATGGTTTCACCATTGTCGGCACTATCCCGCAGGCGGGTGAGAAGCTCGGACAGCTTCTCGATCTAACCCTCATGACCCGTTCTCTGAAAGGACCCACGATGCATAGTCAGCAATCCGTCGATAACAGCCGCTCTCGGCGGGTGAGTGGGGCTGAGTCCATCCAGCTTCAGCCGGAGGAACCCGCCGTCGCTCAGTGGCGAGTCAGCGATACCGATGACTTCGTCGCGCACCTGCTGCATCTTGTCGGTACGCCGCAGGGAAGGCCTGCGATCATCGCGGTCGACGGACGAGGCGGATCCGGTAAGACGACGCTCACCCAGGCAATAACCGTGGCCGTTCCCGGCTCCCAGGCCTTCCACCTCGACGACCTCATCTGGAACGAGCCGCTCTACGACTGGGACCAGCTGCTCGTCGACACCTTGACCCAGTTGCGTGAGGCCGGCTGCCTCGACCTCGTCCCGGACAAATGGCGGGAGCACGGCCGCGAGGGCTCCATCCGCGTCCCGGCCGGCTCTCCCCTGGTCGTCGTCGAGGGAACCGGAGCCGGTCTGCGCGCGGTCAGCAATCTCATTGACGCGCACGTCTGGGTCCAGACCGGAGACGACGTGGCCGAGCGCCGCGGCATCAGCCGCGACATCGCAGAGGGCGTCAACGGCAACGCCGAGGAGTCGGTGCGCTTCTGGCACTGGTGGATGGCCGGCGAGCGCATCTTCTTCGCCAAGGACCGCCCCTGGCAGCGCGCAGACGTCATCGTCTCCGGAGACGCCCCGGCCGGCGTGGAGCCGGGAGAGGTCGCCTGGACTCCGGGGCCACTCCTCCCCCGCTGAGGCGCACAGCCGCCCGCCGCTCAGGCTGGGCTCTCAGTCCCCCAGCGCCGTCCCCACGGCGCGAGCGGCCTGGATCCACTCGTGGTCGGCCGGAACGAACTTGGTGTGACCGGCCACATCCTTGAGCGGCACCAGCTCCGTGCCGTGACCGCGGTCGGCCACCATGACGCCGTAATGGCCCTCAGCGATCGCATCGGCACCGGCCACGCCCAGACGCGTGCCCAGGAGACGATCCGCTCCGCAGGGTGAACCACCGCGCTGGACGTATCCCAGGATGGAGACACGCGCCTCCAGTCCAGTCAGGCTCTCCAGCTGCTCGGCCAAGGTGAAGGTGTTGGCGCGGTGGGATGCCTCCAGGCGTTTGACGCCCCGCTTGGCCATCGCCTTGCGCTCAGGACTGGAGGCGTCCTTGACCAGGGCGCGGGCGTGCTCCAGCTCGGCGTGATCCGTCACCGACAGTGCCCCCTCGGCCACGGCCACCACTGAGAAGGACGACCCGTGGGAGCGGCGTCGTTCGATCTTGTCCGCGATCGCGTCCACCGAGTACGGAATCTCGGGCAGCAGAATGACGTCCGCCCCACCCGCGATACCAGCGCCCAGGGCTAGCCAGCCGGCTCGGTGCCCCATGATCTCGGTGAGGATGATGCGGTGGTGGGAGTGCGCCGTCGAGTGCAGCCGGTCCACGGCCTCCGTAGCGATCTCCAAGGCCGTGGCGAATCCGAAGGAGGAGTCGGTGTGGACGATGTCGTTGTCAATGGTCTTGGGCAGGTGGATGACGTTGAGGCCCGCGTCCATGAGGCGCTTGGCGTTCTTCGCGGTTCCGCCACCACCGAGGCACACGAGGGCGTCAATCCCGTCCTTCTCGCAGTTCTCCACAATGGTGGGCACCATGTCGCGCGGCTCGCCGTCCACCATCATGCGATGCACCTTGTCCCGGCTGGTTCCCAGCATGGTTCCACCAGTGGTGAGGATCCCGGACAGGGCGGCGGGGTCGAGCTCGGTGAAGCGGTTCTCGGCCAGGCCTCGCATGCCGTCCCGGAAGCCGATGAGCTCCCAGCCGTGCTGCTGAATCGCCGCCTTTCCAAAGCCTCGGATCGCCGCGTTGAGTCCTGGGGCGTCGCCGCCCGCCGTGAGAATGCCGATGCGCTGAGCCATAGAGCCAAGTATGCCGTGGTCCGGTGCCACGTACACGCTGTTAGCCTCGGTTAGCCTCGGTCCCCGCGGTCTTTGCTGTGGTGTTTCAGCCGATTCGGACCGACGACGTCGTGTGCGCCGCCAACCGGTATCATCATTATCCTGATCGCGTCCAAGCCGGTGGGAACAATTCGCCCTCCTTCGGTGTTGACGCACCGGTGCCCTTATGCTCCCTCCGAGTCAGGACACCGAGAGAGACGAGCCACGAGGAGGCCACAAGCATGGCAGACCGCGCACTGCGAGGCATGACCATCGGCGCGAAGTCGATGGAGTCGGAGGACGGCGTCGAGTTCGCTGAGCGGATGATCGTCAGCTACGAGTGCCCGATGGCGCACGTCACCAAGATCCCGATGTCCACCGAGGCGGAGGTGCCCCCCACCTGGGAGTGCCCCGAGTGCGGTCAGCCCGCCGCCCGGCGCGGTGAGGACGAGCCCGAGCCTGACGAGCCCAAGAAGACTCCGCGCACCCACTGGGACATGCTCCTGGAGCGTCGCAAGGTCGAGGAGCTCGAGGTCCTTCTCAACGAGCGCCTCGAGGCTCTGCGCAGCGGTGAGGTCTACCGCGAACGGGTCAGCGGCTGAGTCTCCTGAGGGCTACTGAAAACTGCATGGTTCGAAGAGGAAGGGCCGCCCCCAGCAAGGGCGGCCCTTCCGACGTCGGTGTTGGTGAGGTATCAGGCCATCTGAGTTCAGGAGCGCTTCTGACGGGACGAGGCCGACGGGCGCTGCTGCTGGTAGCCGGCGGCGGCCCGACGGCGCTTGTCCCGCGCTGCACGTAGCCGGCTTCCGGCGACCTTGGCGGCGTCGAACAGCTGGCCGGAGCGCTTTGCAACGCCCCAGCGCGTCACCAGTGACAGCTCCTCGGTGAAGATGCCGCCGGAGAGCTTGGACTGTCCGGCCTCCCGCTCCAGGAAGGTGATGGGCATCTCCACGATGCGCCCCCCGGCCTCGTCGACGAGCTTGGTCATGTTGACCTGGAAGCCGTACCCGAGGGCCTCGACCTTGCTCAGATCCATGCGGCGCAGGATGGAGGCGCGGAAGACCCGGAAACCGGCGGTGGCGTCCTTGACGCGCAGCCCCAGCATCGCGTTGATGTAGAGGTTCCCGGCCTTTGACAGGGCCACGCGCTTGGCATCCCATCCCTCCGTTGCGCCGCCGGAGACCCAGCGCGAGCCGATGACGAGGTCTGGCTCGTCGGCCATCTCGGCGCGTTGGATGAGCAGCGCCAGGTCCTCGGCGCGGTGGGAGCCGTCGGCGTCCATCTCGATGATGAGCTCATAGCCGGCGGCCAGCGCCCAGGAGAATCCGGCGAGGTAGGCCGGGCCCAGCCCGTTCTTCTCCGAGCGGTGCAGGACATGGATGTGGGAGTCCTCGTCGGCACGGGTGTCGGCGTAGTCGCCGGTGCCGTCGGGGGAACCGTCGTCGACGACGAGAATGTCCGCCTCGGGAGCGTGCTTGCGGACCCGGTCCAGTGCCGAGGGCAAAGACTCTATCTCGTTGTAGGTCGGAATGACGACGAGTGCCTTCACTTATTTCTCCAAAGTTGAGTGCGGGTGGCGCCAAGGCTGCCTGAGATATTCCGAGGGTATCCGAGATCAGCAGCGACGCCGGTGAACCCGAGCCGTCGTCTTCCACCGCGAACGTGCCTGACTCAGGATACCGGCGCTGAGCAGCACACCCGCACTGACGAGGAGTGCGATGCCGGGGGCGGAGCCGAGACGGTCGGCGATGGTCTGGGAGCTGCGCAGCGGGATGTCGGCCACCAGGCTTGCTTGTGTGTAGGGCCGGGTGACCTGTTCGATCTCGCCGCGGGGGTTGATGATCGCGGTATAGCCGACGGTGGAGGCCTGGATAACGCTGCGGCCGTGGACCACTGCCTGGACGCGCCCCTGGGCGAGTTGTTGGGCGGCCTCACCGGAGTCGAGGAAGGAGGCATTGTTCGTCGGGATGATGATCGCCTGCCCGCCCTGTTCGACGCCGTCGCGCAGGGCATCGTCGTAGGCGACCTCGAAGCAGATCCCCATCGCGAAGGTAACGTCTCGGCTCTGGGTGACGGCGGGAACCGTCAGGGTGCTGGGCCCGGTACCGGGCAGCATGTCTACGCCGACGCGATCAACCTGGGTGGTCAGGCGCCGCACGAGGGAACGGGCGGGAATGTACTCGGCGAAGGGAACGGGCCGGTGCTTGCGGTAGTAGGCATGCTCCGCCTGTCCAGCGGTGTCCCCAGGATTCCACACGAGGACGTCGTTGTAGCGGATGTTGTCGACGAAGGGAACGGCGCCCACAAGTACCGGTGCCTGGACCGCCTGGGCGGCCTCATTGACGATTGTCGCCGAGGCCGGGTAGTCACGCGGGTCCAGGTCCGCGGAGTTCTCTGGCCAGACGACCAGATCAAGGCTGCCGGGGCCGGTGTCGGAGGCCAGCTTCCTCGTGGCGGTCGCGTGGTTGCCGGTGACCTCCAGGGCTCGGTTGAAGGCGTCCTCGAAGTCGGTGGCCACATTGCCCTGGACTGCCCCGACACGAACAGTGCCGTTCTCAGCGCGGGTATCCACCGGAAGGGCCTGGGGTGCGATGAGCACAGCCGCGGCGATCACCGCGGAGATGACCGCTGGGACCGTGCGACGCTCGTAGATGGTCTGAGCCGCGTGAGCGAGGCACGCTGCTGCCAGCGCTACCAGCAACCCCACCCCGGCGCTGCCGATATAGGCGGCCGCCGGCAGCACCGGGGCATCGGCCATGGCGAAGGCCAGACGGCCGAAAGGGAAACCGCCTAGGGGCCAAATGGAGCGCAGCTCCTCGATCCCCGACCACAGCAGGGCGAAGGCAAACACTCCTGCGGCGCCGTCGGGCACACCGCGCAGTAGGCGCCGGCCGCGTGATGAGCTCTCGGATGGACTCTGAAGCCGTGAAAGGCGGCTCACCAGGGACCAGGCGCCCCCGAGCCCGGCCAGGTAGAGCGACTCGAAGGCCGTCAGTGAGATCCAGCCCATCGGGTTCCCCATCCCCACCTTCGTGAAGTACAGCAGGGGTGTGAACATGCCGAGGCCATAGAGCAGCCCCAGTCCGGTGCCGGGCCAGAATCCGCGTCCTCGGACGAGAAGCATGAACACTCCGACCCCGATGAGGGCCGCCCCCCACAGGTTCATCGGCGGGAAGGCGGTATAGGTGGCCAGACCCGCCAGCAGCGCCACGGCGGCGGGGGCCGATCGGCGAAGCCAGCGGGTGGTCCAGGAGAGCACTGTCACGCAGAGAAGCATAAGGGCAACATGATGTCGTCTCGCCCAGTGAGTGGCTGGAGGCGGCGGTTCGTGGAGAGGATCCCCACAGCCTCAGTCGTTGCGTCGCTCCTCGATCCCCAGGAGGCGGTAGTACAGGGGATGGCAGGCTCTCAGCGCGAGACCCGTCAGCACCAGCCCGACGACGATGATGCCAAGTGCCAGCGAAGAGGCGCCGGAGACCGGAGAGGTTCCCGTCAGGAGTGAGGCCATGAGAGTGCCAAGACCAGCACCGCCGAGAACAGCGAGAAGGAGCGGTGCATAGGCCTCCATCCACATGACGCGCAGGCCGTAGCTCGCGGGGGCGCCCATGCGCCGCAGGCTGCGGGACTGTTCCGCGCGCTCGATGGTGCCCGAGGCCTGAGTGACGAGGATGGACGTGGCTGTCAGAACGAACCCGAAGGCCAGGGTGATGAAGGCACCTTTCTCAAAGTCCCACAGAACACCGTAGACGTAGGCGTCCGCCGTCGCCCCAGTGGCGGGGCCCGAAGGCATGTATGACATGAAACTACCGATGAAACCACCGATGAAGGACAGCAACCCCATGGCGGAGACCCGGTGCCACGTTGCGGTAGGGGCGGCTTGGATCCGGCGAGCGGTCCATCGCATGACCGGGCCGCGCAGCCGGGCCAGCCCTCGGGAGAGCAACTGGGTGAACCATGACCCGGCCAGGTCGAAGACGGCGATCACCGCCACGATCATGGAGCAGATGATGAAGGCGTGATACCGCTGTGGCGCCAGTTTGGCGACCAGCGGAGCGCCGAACAGCGTCACGAAGAACACGACGACGCGCCAGACACCGGCGCGCGGCCCGTTAGCGCGTCGAGAAACGCCCAGTGGTGAGATCCGCACCTGACGCAGACCCCGCCAGGCCGAGGCCTGGCCGACCACAATGACCCCGAGCAGGACGACAACGAGCATCATCGGCGGCAGGATCATCTCACCGGCCGTGATCCGGGTGCCCATGACGGTGAGGCTGCTCCAAGCAGGAAGCGTGACCAGGTAGACGACAGTGCCGATGACGGCGCCGGCCACTGACTGGACCAGGGCGTCCAGCAGGGACATGCGGGTGACGTCCGCCCCGGACAGGCCCACCAGGCGCAGGACCGCCAGTCGCCTCTCACGGCTGCGGGCTCCCAGGATGGCGGCGCTGGAGGCCAGTCCCACCATGGCAGGGACGAGCATGGCGCATGCCAGAAGTGAGAGGATAGTGTACTGCTGCCCCACGAAGCCGTCATGGCCCGCTTTCTGGGCTGCATCAACCCATGCCTGGGTGCGTTCGGGGTGTCTTCCGCGGCTGTGGAGCATCCAGGTGCCCCCGGCGACGGTCAGGGCAGCGCAGGTAGCCACGGTGTATGCCAGAACGCTGGCCAGGTACAGCAGTGCCTCCCCCTCGCGGGAGGCGAGGCGCGCACGGGTGAGACGAGCGGTGAGGCGGGCGAGGACCAGAAAACTGGGACGGGAGCCCCCGCTACTGGACGAGCCCGCCACGGGCGTGGAGACGGCATTTGAGGCGTTCATCGAGGTGCTCATCGGGTCACCCCCGACTGCGTCGCTCCTGCGGGGCGGTTGGCCGTGTTGACGTTCAGGAGACGGTCGGAGTGAACCAGCCCGTCACGGATCTCGATGAGGCGTGAGCACCAGCGTGCGACATTGACATCGTGCGTCACCACGACCAGCGCCGCACCTGCCATGGCGACGGCTGCTGTCAGCAACTGCATCATCTCATGACCGGTCGCCTGGTCCAACGCGCCGGAGGGTTCGTCGGCGAAGATGGCGCGGGGACTGCTCACCAGTGCCCGCGCGATCGCCACACGTTGGGCCTGCCCACCGGACATCTGAGCGGGACGACGGCTCCTGAGCTCCACCAGTCCGAGCCGGGCGAGCATGTCGTCGGCGGCGCGCAGCGCCGTGCGCGTCGAGGTCCCGGTGAGCATGAGAGGAAGCGCCACGTTCTCCCGAGCCGGCAGCTCGGGGATGAGCTGGCTGTCCTGAAAGACGAATCCCAGCTCGCGCAGTCGCAGATGGGATCGCTGCGCATCAGTGAGACGGGAGATCTCGGTGCCCCCGAAGCCTACGCTCCCCTGATCCGGGACGAGAACTCCGGACAGGCAGTGCAGCAGGGTCGACTTGCCCGAGCCCGAGGGCCCCATGATCGCGACGCTCTCACCTACGGAGACGTTGATGCTCACGCCGGCCAGAGCCGTCACCGTACCGAATCGTTTGACAATATCGCTGGTGGTGATCAGTGGTGTGCTCATGTCTCTCATTTCATCGTCTTCTCGGCGCGATAGCGATAGTGCTCGCACTGCTGTCGAGGTAGTGCTGGGTATACCTCTTAGGCAGCCGATGCCCGGCCTGCCAGCTCAGGCGGACGGGACACGGTACCTTGGAGGCGTGCAGCTCAGGTTCTCTCCGCGATGGCTCGGCAAGGTCAGACCCACGCATGAGGCCGTTGCCGCCCGACGGATCGCTGAGCTGACGGCCTCCCGTCGGGAGATCGTTGCGGCCTACGAGGTCGAGCGCCGCCGTATCGAACGCGATCTGCACGACGGCGCTCAGCAACGGCTCGTCGTCGGGCTCATGAAGCTCGGTGAGGCACAGCTCTCCCCCGCCGTCACCGCGGATCCCGCACTCGCCGCTCTTCTGGGCGAGGCGAAGTCGGCCATCGCCGGCGGGCTCGAGTCGCTGCGCACCACAGTGCGCGGCATCCACCCCCAGGTGCTCACTGATCTCGGCCTGAAGGCTGCTCTGACAGACGCGGTGGATCGGGCAGACAGGACCGGCAGGACCGTCAGAATCGTCTGTCCGCACCCTCTGCCGACGATGCCCGAGGGAGTGCTGGCCGCGGCCTACTTCTTCGCCCTGGAGGCGATGACCAACGCGCTCAAACACGCTCCCGGTGCAGAGGTGACGGTCCTGCTGACCGTGGACAAGAGTCTGAGGGTCTGCGTAGTCGATACCGGGCCTGGCGGAGCCCGACTCCAGCCTGGTCACGGCCTGGCGGGCATGAGGGAACGGCTCGCGGCCTTTGGTGGCGAACTCCTGCTGACCAGTCCTCCGGGCGGGCCGACACGGCTCGCGGCGCACCTGCCGTTGCTCCTGGCCCGCGGGGAGAGCGGAATCAGCCCAGACAGCATGAACAGATCAAGCGGTACCGGCTGCGTGGAAAGGTGGTGGGAGCTATGAGCATGGCCCCTTCACTGGTGCTCGCCGACGACTCGGCCCTGCTGCGCGAAGGCCTGGCGGGCTTGCTGGAACGCCAGGGTTATGACGTCATCGCCCGGGAGAGCAGTGCCCCGGGGCTGGTTGACTGCATCAATCGCCTGGACGGCCAGGGGCGCCTGCCGGACGCCATCATCACCGATGTCCGCATGCCGCCGTCCATGAGGAACGACGGCCTGGAGGCCGCACTGGCCATCCGACGCCGCCACCCGGCCGTGGCGATCATGGTGCTCAGCCAGTACGTGTCGGCGACCTACGCCCAGCAGCTCTTCGCCGCGGACGCCCCGGTGGACGCCGGCGGGACGGGCTACCTGCTCAAGGACAGGGTTTCGGAGGTCGCCGACTTCCTGGGGTCCCTGCGGGTGGTTCTGGCCGGAGGCATGGTCACCGACCCGGAGGTGGCCCGAGCCATGGTGCGAGGCTCGCGCTCGGGCCTGGCAGACCTGACGCCGCGCGAGCTGGAGGTGCTTGAGCTCATGGCGCGGGGGCTGTCGAACGGTCAGATCTCGGCGCAGATGATCGTGTCGAGGGCCGCGGTGGCCAAGCACGTCTCAGCGATCTTCCTCAAACTGGGACTGGATCCCTCGGAGGAGAACCGACGGGTACGCGCCATTCTCGCCTTTCTCGGCGATGAACTCGGCCAGTAGCTCTCAGTCGGCAGAACGGCGGCGGGACAAGGCGTGGTGCACAGGCTGCCAGGCCAGCGCCAGCAGTGTGCCGATGATAGCCCCGATGAGGCAGGACATGGCCGTCCCGGTGATCCAGGACAGGACCGGGTTGTGGGTGAGTTCCTCGGCCCACTCGATGGCGTGGTGCAATGGGTGGAAACTGACCTTGGCGAGGTTCACCGCCAGAATGTGACCACCGACCCACAGCATCGCCACGGTGCCGATGACCCCGATACCACGGAAGAGCACTGGTGCTGACTTCACGATCGCACGGCCGAGAGCCCTCACAGCACTCATGCGGCCCTGTTCGGCCAGGTGCGCTCCGGCGTCATCGAGCTTGATGAGGGCGGCGACCAAGCCGTAGACGGCGAAGGTGATGAGCAGAGCGATGAGGACGAGGACGATGATGCGTCGCAGGGACGACTCCCCCTCCACCTCTGCCAGGGCCAGCAGCATGATCTCGGTGGACAGGACGAAGTCCGTGGTGATGGCCTGACGGACGATCTGGGCCTCGTCGACCGGGCCGGTCTCCTCCTGGACGTGCCCGGTGTGGAGGAAGCGCTCGAGGATCTTCTCCCCGCCCTCGAAGCACAGGTAGGCGCCGCCGATGATGAGCGCGACGGGCAGGAGCCACGGCGCCACAGCTGTCAGCAGCAGGCCGATCGGCAGGATGATGAGGAGCTTGTTGCGCAGCGAGCCCAGCGTGATCCGCTTGATGATCGGCAGCTCTCGGTCAGCGGTGATGCCGGTGACGTACTGGGGCGTGGTGGCCACGTCGTCGACGGCTGCCGCGGACACTTTCGCGGAGGTCTTGACGGCGATGGAGGCCGTGTCGTCAACGGTGGACAGCGTCAGCTTGGCGAGCGTGGCGATGTCGTCGAGAAGGGCGAAGAAGCCTGACATGGCGTTGTGGGTCCTGTCGTGCGGTGTATCGGCCGGGACGAGACTACTAGCCGTGACGCCTCGGAGTGGGATCAGACGGCGGACCAGCTGACCACTCCCCGATTGAGGTCCAAGGAGGCCTCGGCGGCTCGCAGGGACAGCTCGGTGACGGCTCTCGCCTGCTCAGGGGCGGCATCCGACGGTGGTGAGAGACTGGCGATCTGGCCGACGACGTCGAGCAGCTGCTTGCACCAGCGCACGAAGTCCCCGGCCGTCAGCTCAGTAGTATTCAGGATGTCTGCTAGCTGCGCGCCATCGCACCAGGCCTGGACGGACCCGGCCAGCGCCGGCTCTGCGCCCGAGGATGCCTCGATGCGGGCCAGGGACTCCAGATCGTGAATCCGGTGCGAGATCCCCAACTGTGCGCGCAGGCACTGGCCGAGGCGGGATCCGGGCGCCACTGGTAGCCCGATCGACTGGGCGCTCAACCGAGGCTCGTAGACACAGGCACTCAGGGCCCCAGCGAGCTCAGCGGCGCTGAGGTCCGCGAAAATACCCGCGCTCAGGCACTCTGCGATGAGTAGGTCCCGCTCGGCGTAGATCCGTGCCAGGGCCTTGCCGGCGCTGGTGACCCGCAGCTCCCGCTCCGGGTGGCCCCGGTCCACCGGGCGCAGATAGCCCAGTTCGAGCAGCACCTCGCACACGGCGTCGAAGAGGCGGGCGATGGTGCCGGTACGGGTCTCAATGCGTCGCTGCAGACGCTCGGCCTCGGCCCGGGCCCGCGACCACTTGCGGCCGATCCTGGCGTGCTCCTCCCGGTCGGGGCACCCGTGGCAGGGGTGGGAGCGCATTTCGTGGCGCAAGCGCTCGAGGTTCTCAATCACGCTGTTGCGGCGGGCCTGCGCGCGGCCCGAGCGGGTTCGTGTGCGCCTCGTCACGCTCTCCAGGTCTCCGGAACGCAGGGCGTCCACCAGGCGCTGGACGAGCCGGTCCCGGTCCTTGGGCCGGTGCGGGTCCACCGATTCGGCCACCCTCAGCGCGCCCACCCGCATGACACCGTCCGGCGTCGTGTCCGGGGTCAGCGCGACCACTCGCGAGTCCTCCCCCAGTACCGTGAGGGTGGGTGTCCCGGTGCGGTCGGCACCGGCCTCGAGGACGATGCCGTGGCGGTGGCGTCGGCCCTTGCGAAAGACGACAACGTCGCCGCGCCCCAGCGCGCTCATGGCCCGTCCCGTTTCGTTGCGACGCGTGGAGGCCTTGTCCCGAGACAGGTCTGCCTCGGCGTCGGCGATGGCCTGGCGCAGGGCCGCGTACTCACGAAAGTCGCCCAGGCGGCAGGTCATGTCCTTCTCCAGGGACTCCAGGCTGCGGCGCTTGCGGCGCGCCTGGGCGGCCAGCTCGACGACGCCGCGGTCGGCCTGGAACTGGGCGAAGGACTCCTCGAGCACTTCACGCACCCGTGCCCGCGACATGCGCTCGAGCAGGTTGACGGCCATGTTGTAGGTCGGTCGGAAGGCGGAGACGAGCGGATAGGTGCGGCGGGAGGCCAAGGAGGAGACCGTGGCCGGCTCGACGTCGTCGGCGGCCAGGACGACGGCATGGCCCTCGACGTCGATGCCGCGGCGTCCGGCCCGCCCCGTCAGCTGGGTGTACTCCCCCGGGCTGAGAGCGACATGGGCCGACCCGTTCCACTTGCGCAGTGACTCCAGGACCACGGTGCGCGCGGGCATGTTGATCCCCAGTGCCAGGGTCTCGGTGGCGTAGACGACCTTGACCAGACCCGCGCTGAAGAGCTCCTCCACCGTCTCCTTGAACACCGGCAGCAGTCCCGCGTGGTGGGCCGCGACGCCACGTTCCAGGGCGTGGGCCCAGAAGTGGAAGCCGAGGACTCCCAGGTCTCCGGCGGGGATGTCGGCGGTGCGCCGCTCGATGACTTCCCGGATACGCGCCGCCTCGGCCTCGGTGGTCAGATCCACCCCGGCGCCCACCACCTGGTGAACGGCCTGCTCGCAACCGGCTCGGGAGAAGACGAAGACAATCGCAGGCAGTAGTCGTGCCCCCTCCAGGGCCGTGACGACCTGCAGCCGCGAGGGCGGTTTCAGCCTAGCCGTGCGAACTCCGCCCTCTCCGCGGCGAGGCGCGCGCGTGCCACGCGCTGGACGCTTCCAGGGTTGTGAACCTCGGGTGGAGTCGCCACCGGAGGCGGCGGCGCGCCGGGCCTGCTTGACGGCCTTGAGCAACTCGGGACTGATCGGGGGCTGCCCCATCTGTCCCGACTGCACCGTGTTGGCGCTCTCAGCGGCTTCTGCGTCATCCGCTGGGCATGAGTAGAGGGGCAGGAGCCGGCGCCCGACCATCATGTGCTGGGTCAGTGGGACGGGGCGCTTCTCGGAGACGACGACAGCGGTCTTTCCCCGCACCTGGCCGAGCCAGTCGCCGAACTCCTCGGCGTTGGAGACCGTGGCGGACAGGGAGATCACCTGAACCCCGGCCGGAAGGTGAATGATGACCTCCTCCCATACCGGTCCGCGGAAGCGGTCGGCCAGGTAGTGGACCTCGTCCATGACCACGAATCCCAGCCGATCCAGCTCACGGGAGTCCGAGTAGAGCATGTTGCGGAGCACCTCGGTGGTCATCACCACCACGTCTGCGCGGGGGTTGACCGAGGTGTCACCGGTGAGCAGCCCCACCTGATCCTCTCCGTGCCGGGCGACGAGATCCAGATACTTCTGGTTGCTCAGTGCCTTGATCGGCGTGGTGTAGAAGGTCTTGAGGCCCTGGGCCCGGCCCAGGTGGACGGCGAACTCCCCCACGACCGTCTTGCCGGCCCCGGTCGGCGCTGCGACGAGGACACCTTCTCCTCTTTCGATGGCCGTGCAGGCCTCCTCCTGGAACGGGTCGAGGGGGAAGTCATAACCTCGGGCGAAACGGGTGAGCTCGCTGCTGGCTGTGGCCTGTCGACGGCGAGATGCGGCGTAACGCTCGGCTGGTGAGCTCATGGGCACACTCTAGGGCTCAAGTCGTCCTGGGCCGCCAGGAGTAGCCGTACGGCGTCGGGGACCGCCTCGAGCCGCAGGGGCAGTTCGGCCAGGGGCTCGCCATCGGCAAAGGGGTGCGGAGGAGGACGCAGACCCCGATCACGGCCGGTGCGCTCGTCCAGCGCTTCGATGGTGACGACACGGCTGCGCTCGATGTGGACGGCCGAGTCAGTCAAGTGCGTTCCCTTGAAGAGCCGAGAGAACAGCGACACCAGGTGGGGGCGGCCTACGGGATCCAGGCGCAGAACCTCGAGCAGACCGTCGGTGGGGTCGGCATGCGGCGCCAGGTCCATGCCACCACCGATGTAGCGGGTGTTGGCGGCTGCCAGCAGCAGCGCGGGCCCCTCCCAGGTGCCCTCGTCGCTGGTGACTCGGTAGCCATAGGGTGCCAGCGCTGCGAGCTCGGCCGTGAAGGCGCGCACGTAGCGTCCCTCGCGGGCCGGCCAGGTCAGGGTGTTGGCGCGGGCGTTGACGGCGGCATCTAAGCCGGCGCTCACCACGGCCAGGGACCAGCGCCGCTGCGGGGCGAGGAGCGTGCCGTCGGGGCGGGAGGCGTAGATCGCGTCGGTCGCTATGACGGCACCATTGCCGGACAACGCTTGGTTGATGATGTGGGCGGAGGCGGCGGCATCCCGGCTGGGTAGATCGAAGTGCCTGGCGATGTCGTTGCCGGTTCCGGTGGCAACGATGCCCAGCGGCACACCCGTTGTGGCGACGATGTCCACTCCCAGGTGCACCATGCCGTCCCCACCAACGACGACCAGAGCCTCGACCCCGTGGCTCGATCCGTCCTCAAGGAGAGCCTTGCCGGCGTGACGCGCCTGTTCATACGAACTGCCGCGTACATGGAGGACCTCGTGCCCGGCCTCACGTAGGACTCTGCGGGCGACCTCATCGGCAGCCGAGTGACGCCCACGGCCTGAGGATGGATTGGAAAGTAGGGCGATACGCATGAAGAAAAGTAGCGAGAAAGCAGTGGGAGGAACAGCGGGTCCCGACAGCGCCGGGTGCTAATCGGCCAGTGCGGCCTCCAACTCGGCGTCGAGCTCGGCGCGCTTCTTCTCGACCCGCTTGTCATGCCGGATAGAAATGAAGCAGGCCAGGAAGTACAAACCGGTGATGGGAAGCGCCATGAAGATCATGGACCAGGGATCCGGTAGCGGATTGGCGAAGGCCATGAAGGTGAAGATCCCGACGACGGCCCAGCGCCAGCCCTTGAGCATCGTTGTGCCCTTCATGATCCCTAGCATGTTGAGGGCCACGAGGAGTTCGGGCAGGAGGAAGGCTAATCCGAAGACGAGGACGAGCCGCATGACGAAGGACAGGTAGACACCTGCATTGATAAGCCCTGCAGTGGGGCCGGAGGGAATGAAACCGGTGAGGATGGCGACCGCGTGCGGCATCACCCACATGCCCAGGGCCGCGCCGGCGGAGAACAACAGGAGTCCTATAACGCCATAGGTCCAGGTGTAGATCTTCTCCTTGCGGGTCATCCCCGGCCCTACGAAGGCCCAGAACTCGTACATCCACAGCGGAGCAGAGAACAGGACACCAAGCCAGATCGAGACCTTGAGCCTCATGTCGAAAGAGGCCAGAATCGTGTCGAAGTTCAAAGTGAGATTGGCGCCGTGGGCATTGGCCGCCTCGATTGGGCGAGTGATGAGGGAAAAGGCCTGCTCATAGACCAGATAGCCCACGACCGACATGACCACGACGCCCAAGGCCGAGATGAAGAGCCGGTTGCGCAGCTCGCGCAAGTGGTCCCCGATGGACATGCGCGCCTCTGGATTGTCCTTGCGCCTCGATCGCCTGATACGAGGTAGCTTGGGCACCATGGCCTCCTTCGACTTCGAGCCACCGGCTATCGCCGGACAGCGTCACTTCTGGGATGAACCCTCAGTATTCTGCTGAGCAGCCTGACCGGACTGGGTGGGCTCCGTGTAGTACGTGCCCTCCTGAGGCTGCTGCTGGAGCTGGGCCTGCCCCTCCTTGGAGTCATCGTCGCGCAGCTCCTTGATCTCCTTCTTGAAGACCTTCATGGACTGGCCGACACTCTTGGCAATGTCCGGAAGCTTGCTGGAACCGAAGACGATCAGCACAAGAACAAGCAGAACGATCATGTGCCAGACTTGAAATCGCATGGCGCTACTCCTAGATGGTAGGGGCTTTCGATACCGGCTGAGTGTAGCCTTCCCGGCGGGCGCCTCTGAACGACCGCTCCGCCGGTTCTCCCCAAGGCGGACGGATCCGGCATCAACACCCTTCAGAATTGGTGTCGTACCAGGTCAAAGCCTGTTTGGCAGCATCGACGGCGTCTTGGGCGAGGTTGTCAGGCTCGACGGCGATGAGATGGCGGCCGACTGAGAGGACCAGACCGATGAGCCAGGTGCGGTCGCGCCCCTCGACAACGACCTTGAGCCCACCCTCCGTGGTCTCCTTCTGGGAGATGCATGGAATCTGCTCCACGAGCCAACGTCCCGTTGGGCGCAGAGTCAGTGTGGCCCGGGGCCTGTCCCCCTCAGGCCGACTGGTGTCATGCCGTTTCTTGGCACGCGAGGTGCGATGCCGGATTGCTGGGACGTCGAGAACCTGGACCGACTCGATCCGGTCCAGCCGAAAGCTGCGCTCGGCCTTGGCGCTGAGGCACCAGGCCACGAGGGCCATATGTGATCCATCACTTTCCAAGGTGATGGGGTCGACATCGCGCTCGGAGCGGGTGTCGGTGGCGGAGACGTAGGCCAGGTGAAGGCGGCGCTTGTCCTGCAGTGCGGAGCGCACGGCGGCCAGGACCTGAGCCGTACGGCCGGGGTTGCCGGAATGGTCGTGGTGGTCGGCAACCGGACCGGATGAGAATCCGGCTCGTGCTGCGGCATCGTCAACGGGAGCGCCGGTGGTGAGCAGCGCGGAGATCGCACGTTGGGTGGAGGAGAGTACTGCGGCGGAGGCATCGTCGTCGGACAGCAGGTCGGCGAGGACCCTGAGGGCCAGGAGCAGGGAGATCGCCTCCTGACGGGTCAGACGAAGTGGACGATCCAGCCCCAGCGGCTCTGCGAGCCGCAGGCGACCGGCGTCGAAGTCGGCGGCATCGAAGTCCACGAGGTCCCCGTGCAGTCCACCAGGCAGGCCGGAGACCCATAGCGTGTTGACGTCCCGCTCAATGACAGCAGGGGTGACGCCGAAGTGCTCGGCGGCCTCCTTGATGGAGACACCGGGGTTATCCGTGACCCAGGCGGACAGGGCGAGCAGCCGAGTGAGCCGGTGGGAGGCGGGAACACGAGGCATCGTCAGTTCCCTCCTGGTGCGGCCAGCGCAGCAACGCCTCGCAGGTGGGCGAGAACCGCTTGACGCAAGGCGACCGGGGAGAGGACCACTGCGGCGTCCCCGAAGGCGGCGACAGTTCCGGCGAAGGAAAAGGGATCCTCGTACTCCACGGCGATGAGGTCGCGTCCCATCAAGTGCGCGGGCAGCTCGACCTGCGGTGGCTGGGTCGGATCGAGGTGCGCCCCGGCCAGGCGCAGCCCCAGGGCCCTGCCTGGGATCGCGGCGATGAGAGCGCGTCGGCGGGTGGGAACGTTGGCGGGCAGCCGGGTGAAGGCTCCGGGATGGCTGTGGACAGCGACCGGTCCGGTGATACGGGCCAGGCGAAAAGTTCGCAGCCCGATCTCGGTTCCTTCTGGCTTCTTTGAGTCCATGACGTCTTCTGCGTCAGGGGCGGTGGGGAGCTCGACGGCGTCGAGGTACCAGGCGCCCTCGGCCAGGCGCAGATGGTGGGGCTCGACGGTACGGGCCCGGGTACTGCCCGAGCGAGCGGATGCGTAGTCGAAGGTGACTATACGACGTTCATCGACCGCGGCCACGAGCACCTCGGGGATCTCATCTCCAGACAGGTCCGCGGTAAGGGTTGGCAGCTCCGTGGAGCTGCTTCCTGCAGAGCCCTCACTGACGGCCCTTAACTTGGTCAGTGCTCGCCGGGCGGTGGCGGGCAGGTCGCCGTCGCGCCAGGCGGAGGCAGCCAGACTCAGGCAAGCGGTCTGTTCGGCGCTCAGGTGCAGCGACGGCAGGATGTAGTCCTCTTCGTCAATCCGATAACGGGGCTCATCGGGATCACCGGTGGTGGTCACCTTGACGCCGAGTTCGCGCAGCGTGTCCTTGTCCCGCTCAAGCTTGCGGCGGGCTGAGATCGGATTGGTGGCCTGACTGCTCGAGGCGTATCCCGGCACACCGGCCACGAGCTCCTCGGCGCTGAGCCCGGTGGCGGTGTTGCGCAGAGTGAGCAGGAGGCTCACCAGGCGCTCCTCAGTACTGCGGGTCTGCTGGCTCACGGTGCCCCAGCCTAGGAGAATCGGGCGGCCTGCGGCTTGTGACGCGCGTACCCCGATACTCTGCCGCCATGATGTGGCGCGACGGCGTAGTGAGCGGGACCAGGACGATATGGGGTTCCGCGGGGCGCTCCTGCGCAGAGCTGGAGGTTGAGATCACGGGGGCCCCGGATGGTGCGATCAGTCTGCTTCCTGGTCAGCATGTCCGCGCAGTCGCCTACGAGGCCCTCATCGGTGCGCCCACCGTTGGGGAGCGGGTGAGGCTGGAGGTCTCAGCCCTCGACCGCGCCCTGGGTACAGGTGGGCATGCCATGGTCAGCGCCCGCCTGGATGTCCTTCCCCCCGACCCACCGCGCGAGGGGCACCTCGTCAAGGCCCGTTACATGCCCGACCAGGTCATGGTCACCGGCGTCGACGAGCAGGGCACCACCCACC
>ERZ773075.646-NODE-646-length-24658-cov-70.5921_pt1 | contig 24658 bp, 18 predicted proteins | sample MGYA00580614_ERZ773075 | MGnify/ENA primary metagenome ERZ773075 (study PRJEB29015, sample SAMEA2738021) | human oral metagenome | biome: human oral; feature: human-associated habitat; material: dental | place: China | collected 2043 ... | reverse complement strand
GCAACTACAAGTACCCCGAGGGCTTCGACCCGGAGACCAACGAGTGGCTCGAGGGATACGACGCCCAGCGCGAGGCGTGGGAGGCCGAGTACGCGGCGGCTCACGCCCGTTGGGAGGCCCACAAGGCTCAGGTCGCTAAGGCCATGGAGGAGGAGCAGGAGTCTGGCGCGCCGGCTGCCCCCGCGGGTAACACCTCCTACTCCTCGGCTGCCTCCGAGGCCTCCGGCACACTGGCCTCCGACGAGGCGCTGGCCGCCCTGCGCGAGAAGCTCACCGGCAACTGAGCAGGCAACTGCATCTCGTCACTGATCAGGATTGATCGCTGACATCCTCTGAGGGTCTCTGCCTGAACCGTGGGCAGAGGCCCTCAGGTGCTGGTGCCTTCTCCCCATCGCCCGGATGGTGCCGGCGTGCGAGGCTGTAGCCGAAGCAGGTGCTCCCTGCCCAGCAGGACGATTCGTACGCGACGACCGATGGAGACTTGATGCGCTATTGGGACGACATAGCCCGTGCTCTGGAGGATGTCGACCCCGTCTGCCCCAGTCGTGCCAGTGCGGCGGCCCTATGGAAGACGATCACGGCTGACGGTTCTGAGAAGCCGGATCCGCAGGAGTCGCCCGAGCGTATGGCGCAGGTGCTGTCCACCGTCGACCGGGCGTGGCTGGTACAGCTCGGCCAGGATCCGGACACGAGCAAGGAGAGTCTTGACCAGGCGATCTCCTTCTGTCAGGACATCAGGTCCGCCCACGGGTACTCGACGCTTCCACTGCGCTATGCGCGGGTGGAGCTCTCCGCTGTTCTCGGGCTCAGGGATGAGGCTCTCGAACAGCTTCGCGAGGCGAGACTGTTCTCCTTCGGTGAGACGACCGATACTGGTGCGGTACTGGCGACCGCCCGTATGCATGACGACTATTCCGGCGTCATCAGCACGACGACGGCAGCGCCGAACCGTGCCGAGGCCGATCCTGTGGAGACGGCGCAAGGGCTGGGTGCTGTGCTGATTCCCTATCTGGCGCACAAGCGGCTTGTTGAGGCCGAGGACGCCTTCGCGTCCCTCAGCCAGATCCAGCTTCCCGACGTTGTCGCGCTTCAGTCCTTCGGTGACAGGCTTGAGTACCTCGGTCTGTCCTCACAATGGCAGCGTGCCATCGCGCTGATGCGTCACACCCGTGTGAAGGGCGTGTCCGAGGCCTCGGCCTGGCGGTTGATGAACACGGCCGTCGGGCTGGCGCTCGTCATGAGGGAGGCGAACAGATCCGACTACGGCAACCGTGCTCTGGGCGCCTCATTGAGCTGGAAGACTCCATGGGGGGATTTGGAGCTGACTGCCTGGGACACGGTAGCGCACGCCTACGACATGATGACCAGCTTCGCGCGTGGAATCGCTGTTCGCTTCGATGCCCGCAACGGCAACAACGGCGTCTCATACCGGATCGAGATGAGGATGGCGGCGGAGGCCGCTGGGTTGGCCAGTCGCTCTTACGGGACAGTGACAAGCGCAGTGCCGGCGGACCGGTCACGGCTGCGCAACCAAGGGGCTCTGCTCAAAGAGGTGCGTGAGCTGCTCACCCTGTCGCGCGGTTACGGGATGGACTCGGTGCGTCAACGCGCCATGTCGACGGCGGAGGCCGTGAGCGCCTCGCTGTCCGAGGTCGTCGACGACTCGGCCTTGGAGCTGGTCGTTGACCTTCGTCTGGCCTTCGGGCGGCTGCTCGCCGCACTGGGTGCCAATGAGCGAGCGGAGAAGGAGCACCTCGACACGGCGGAGCTGAGTCTGAGCCAGGGATGGACGGAGACTGCCTGCGCGGCGCTGGCGCTGGCGTCGCACGCCGCTCAGGCGCGTGGTGACAATGCCGCCAGCCGCCAGGCATGGCAGCAGTGCCTGGACGCGATGGCGAGCTGGCCCATGAACCGGCCGGGGGAGCGGTGCGGGATACTTGCCGACGCCGTCGGCGACCCCCTTATCGCGGTTCAGGTGCTTTCCGCTCTGGCAGAGGTGCTTGTGGAGGGCGTGGAGGATGACAGCTCACGAGCACCGATCGTCCGAGAGGTCATCTCGCGAGCGTCGACCCAGGTGTCGCGCTGCGTGCGTCCTCCGCGTCGGGCGGCTGAGTCTCTGGCACGGGTTGAGGAACGCATCGCCCCCTATGGCCGAGGACGAGGGGGAAGAAGGCGGCCGGGCTCAACCGCAGCGGCGAAGGCCGGTGAGGGGGACGTCCCATAACCCGGCTGAGGGGCCACTTCTGTTGCTGCTCCCCGGGAGGAACGCACTGGCTTCGGTCAGGCAGGGCACGGCATGATGGGGGCATGCGCCACACACCTGCAGCCCGGACCGTTCGCCGTCCCACGGATCGCGCTCTGCGCGTGGGACTCACCGGTGGCATTGGTGCTGGTAAGTCGACCGTCGCCGCGCTGCTGGAGGCTCACGGCGCGGTCGTGACGAGCGCTGACGAAATCTCTCGCGACGTCGTCAGTCCGGGCAGTGACGGTCTCGCTGCTGTGGTGGCGGAGTTCGGGGAGGAGATCCTCGCCCCCGACGGCTCTCTCGACCGCAGCGCCCTCGGGCACACGGTCTTCTCCGACGAGCTGCGTCGTGCGCGCCTGGAGGAGATTCTTCTGCCTCTCATCGCTGCTGAGGCCTGGGCACGGATGGAGACGGTTCCGGCCGGGCAGGTAGCGGTCTACGACGTTCCACTGCTTGCCGAGGGCCAGATGCAGGACCTGTTCGACCTTGTTGTCGTTGTGGAGACCAACCTCGAGCTGCGTCTGGAACGACTCGCCAGGCGAGGTATGAAGCGCGATGAGGCACTGGCCCGTATCTCCTCTCAGGCGACTGATGAGGAGCGCCGAGCCGTCGCCGACATCGTCCTGTCCAATTCAGGATCGATCGATCAGCTGAGTGCTGATGTCGACAGGCTCTGGAGCACCCGGATCAAGGAGTCGGAAACCATCTCCTGACCACGGGGGAGGTGTCCCCATCGGCGACCATCGAGCAGGCTCCTAGAGTGAGACAGGGCGCGGCGGAGCTCCAACCGCCGTCGGGTCAGACGTGTCAGCCCTACGAAGAGGAGTCGTCATGCCGCGACCGCCAATGGCCCTCCCCACTCGTCGGAACCTCGTCATGCTCGGGGGCCTTACGGGACTTGGAGTGCTCACGGGTTGTAGCACTCAGAAGTCGAGCCCGGAACCGAGTGAAGAGCCCAACGAGTCGCTGTCTAAGAAACCAGTTCTGTACCTCTACCCCACGAAGACAACGGAACTCTCGGTGTCCCTGGACTATGACGGGACACTGACCTACACCTATCCGACGCCACAGACGCAAGCGGATGGTGCCGTCACATGGCACATGACGGCATCTCCCGACGGGGATCTCACCGATGTCGCCGGGCGACACTACCCGTCACTGTTCTGGGAGGGGGAGGGGCCCATCGGCGGAACTCAGAACGATGGGTTCGTCGTTGAGGCAGACACAGCCACCGGCTTTCTGGAAGAGAAGCTGTCCATCCTGGGACTGAGTGAGCACGAGACGGCCGAGTTCATCACCTTCTGGGGGCCGCGAATTGCCGAGCGGGGCAGAGCCCTGGTCACCTTTGCCACTGATGAGTACGTTCGCAAAGCCGTCTACCGCTTCACAGACGTCTCCTCCGGCGCTGATGCTATCCCGGACACCTTCATCAGGGTCTACGTCATCATCGGTGACGTGCCTCAGGAGGCGGTCCCGGAACAGAATCTGGTTCCTGCGCCTGCACGGACCGGATTCACCGCCGTGGAGTGGGGCGGAACCGAGAGATAGATAGAACCGGTAGGTGTGGTCAGCCGGGTCAACGGCTGCGCCGGGAGGCTGCGCGGGCTGGCCCGAAGGCACCGACGACGGTGGCGGAGAAGGCGACGATGAAAGCCATGAAAGATCCTTGGACTCAGGGGATGAAGACGGGGCGCAGAGGCGGGCCTAATGAGTATCCACATGAACGTGGAACGGGACGACCCGGCGTCCTGCGGGGACCACCGTAATAGGCGAACTCGATTGGAAGATTCCTTCCTGGATACAAAGACGTATCTGTGTGGTGACAGCCGGATCGCAGGATGATGAACGAGCCGACCGCGCGATCAGAGGTGTCAATGGTGTCGGAGGGACCGCGTAGCCTGAGGGCATGCGTCCCGTTACCGAGCTCCAACGCGCAGCCAAACCCTTCGAGGTCATCAGTCCCTACTCACCCAGCGGGGACCAGCCCACGGCGATCGCCGAGCTGACCGAGCGCCTCCGGGCTGGGGAGAAGGACATCGTCCTGCTGGGCGCCACCGGTACCGGAAAGTCCGCGACGACCGCCTGGCTCGTCGAGCAGGTCCAGCGCCCCACCCTCATCCTGGAGCCGAACAAGACCCTGGCCGCCCAGATGGCCGCCGAGTTCCGCGAGCTGCTCCCGAACAACGCGGTGGAGTACTTCGTCTCCTACTACGACTACTACCAGCCCGAGGCATACGTTCCTCAGACGGATACCTTCATCGAGAAGGACTCCTCCATCAACGACGAGGTCGAGCGCCTGCGCCACAGTGCCACCAACTCCCTGCTCACCCGCCGCGACGTCGTCGTCGTGTCCTCCGTGTCCTGCATCTACGGACTGGGGACTCCCCAGGAGTACGTGGACCGGATGACGCCCCTGGAGGTGGGCCAGCAGATCGACCGTGACGAGCTCCTGCGGCGCTTCGTGACGATGCAGTACATTCGCAACGACATCGACTTCACCCGCGGAACCTTCCGCGTGCGCGGGGACACTGTGGAGATCATCCCAATGTACGAGGAGCTCGCCATCCGCATCGAGTTCTTCGGTGACGAGATCGAGGCTCTGGCCACGCTGCACCCCGTGACCGGCGACGTCATCGACACCGCTGAGCAGGTGTTCGTCTTCCCCGCCTCCCACTACGTGGCCGGTCCCGAGCGTATGCAGAAGGCTATCGAGGGCATTGAGACCGAGCTTGCCGAGCGTCTGGCTCAGCTCGAGCACGACGGCAGGCTCCTGGAGGCTCAGCGCCTGCGCATGCGCACCACGTACGACCTGGAGATGCTGCAGCAGATCGGCATGTGCTCGGGGATTGAGAACTACTCCCTGCATATCGACGGGCGCGAGACCGGCACCCCGCCCAACACCCTCCTGGACTACTTCCCCGAGGACTTTCTCCTGGTCATCGACGAGTCCCACGTGACTGTCCCCCAGATCGGGGCCATGCACGAGGGGGACGCCTCTCGCAAGCGCACTCTCGTTGACCACGGGTTCCGCCTGCCCTCCGCGCTGGACAACCGGCCCCTCACCTTCGCCGAGTTCGAGGACCGCGTCGGCCAGACCGTCTACCTGTCGGCCACCCCTGGAGACTATGAGACCCAACGCTCCGATGGCGTCGTCGAGCAGATCATCCGGCCCACCGGGCTGGTGGACCCCAAGGTCGTCGTCAAGCCCACCGAGGGCCAGATCGATGACCTGCTCGAGGAGGTGCGCACCCGTGTCGAGCGCGAGGAACGGATCCTCGTGACCACCTTGACCAAGCGCATGGCCGAGGACCTGACCACTTATCTCGCCGAGAGGGGCGTGCGCGTGGAGTACCTGCACTCCGACGTCGACACCCTGCGACGCGTCGAGCTCCTGCGCGAGCTGCGGATGGGCCGCTTCGATGTGCTCGTCGGCATCAACCTGCTGCGTGAAGGTCTAGACCTCCCGGAGGTCTCGCTGGTATCCATCCTGGATGCGGACAAGGAGGGTTTCCTGCGTTCAACCCGCTCCCTCATCCAGACCATCGGGCGCGCTGCCCGCAACGTCTCCGGTGAGGTCCACATGTACGCCGACACCATCACCCCTGCCATGGCCGAGGCCATTGAGGAGACCGAACGGCGCCGCACCAAGCAGCTGACGTACAACACCGAGCACGGTATCGACCCGCAGCCACTGCGCAAGAAGATCGCCGACGTCACCGACATGCTCGCCCGGGAGGACGTCGATACCGCCGACCTTCTGGCTGGCGGCTACCGGGGGCACGAGGACTCCTCGGTGCGAGCCCGGCGCAAGCATGCGGCAGAGGCCACGGTGCGCGAGAAGCTCGCCGGGGCGGCGCAGGGAGACCTCGTTGAGCTCATCAACGAGCTCACTCAGCAGATGCACGCCGCTGCCGAGGACCTCCACTTTGAGCTCGCCGCCCGGCTGCGCGACGAGATCCAGGATCTCAAGAAGGAGCTGCGCGCTATGCGCGCCGCCCAGTGAAGCACCGGTCCGGAAGTACAACCGGACCATTATATTAGAGCTTTAGTCCCGAATGGCCGTCCTGTATAAGTGTCGTGAGGCTGGAATGACTTGCTCTCTCGAACGAGTTTCACTGCGTCGTCCTGCGGGTCTCGTATGAATATGCCAACTCTATTCAGGCGACAGACTTTCTATCAATGAGTCGTTCTCGGTTGTCGGCGTCGATGGGCAGCCGTACCGTTGGAACCCGTACCCGTCGCGTCGTGCTCGCAAAGGAGCGAGAACTGGACATGAGCACTACAACTACAGACACCGGCGTCACAAGCGTCGGAGGCGAACAGCTCTCAACCCAAAGTTTCACTGGCCGCCCTGACCATGGGCGTCTTCGGATCCCTGTACGGCGTGTGGCTGCTCTACTCCGCTGGCCTGGCCTACCTGCTGTACACCGCGATCTTCTACCTGCTGGGCGTGCCGTTCTTCGTGTGGACCCGTCGCGAGCAGAAGGCGAATCTTCACCACTGCCGAGTGGGGACTCGTCGCACTGTTCACCGCCGTGGCCGTCTACGCCGTCTACAGCCTGGCCTCCGGCACCTTGTCTCTCTGATATCCCAGTGAACCACTTCGGCGGTGCGGGGACATACTGTCGCCACCGAGAAAGAGGAATCAATGATCGATCAGAAGCGTGGAGTGTACTCCGAGGTCGACAGGCTGCGCAGAGTCATGGTGTGTCGTCCCGGACACTTCCACGAGCACCTCACCCCGTCGAACTGAATCGTCCTGGGTTTGATGGAGGTAGTGATGACACGGAGGGATCACTGTCATGGGACTCAAGGAAGTATCCCGATGAGCTGCGCGAGCGGGCCACGAGGACGGGCGTTGGAGGCGTTGGCTGACCCGGCGCGGGCCAAGGGCGCGATTCGTAGGATCGCCGAGGAGCTTGGCGTTCACCCCGAGGCTCTGCGCACCTGGGTCAAGAAGGCCCAGGTTGATGGTGGTCTGAGGCCGGGCACCACCGCTGACGAGGCGCAGCGGATCAAGGAGCTGGAGAAAGAGGTCCGAGAGCTGCGAAGAGCCAACGCGATCCTGGAGATCGCGTCGGCTTGTCTATCGCGGCGGAGTGTGAGCGCCCGTCCCGTTGATCTGCCAGTACATCGAGACCAAGAAGGAGGAGTTTGGGGCCTGGCCGATCTGCAAGGTGCTCACTGGCGCCGGAGTCAAGATCGCCCCGAGCACGTGACTCACGCAGCCAAGACCCGCTCCCCATCAGCCAGGTCGTTGCGCGACGAGGCCCTCAAGGCGGAGATATCCAAGGTCCACAAGAACCAGCTACTCGGTGCTGGGGACCCGCAAGATGCACGCGATGCGGGGCCGACCCGAGATCGCCGAGCGTCACGGTGCCGGTCACGTGGCCCGCTGTACCGCCCGTGCGGCCCATGGGCGACCTGGGCCTGCGCGGCGTCAGACGCACCAGGTCCCCGCGCACCACGCGCAGCGCACCGCGAGAGCAGTGCCCGGCCGACCTCGTCAAAAGGCATTTCAGCGCGTTCAGGCCGAACGAGCTGTGGGTCGCCGACATCACCTACGTGCGTACGTTCTCCGGGTGGGTCTACGTCGCCTTCGTCACCGATGTCTTCTCGCGGCGAATCGTGGGCTGGCAGACCACCTACCGGCCAGCGTGCACCGACCTGGCCCTGGACGCCCTTCAGATGGCCGTCTGGCAGCGGAAACGAGCCGGTGCTGACCTGACGGGCCTGGTGCATCACTTGCGACCGTGGGGTGCAGTACAGGTCCATCCGCTATGGGCAGGCTCTGGCCGACTGCGAGGCGGTCGCCTCTGTAGGCTCTAAGGGGGACTCCTTTCGGCTTCGCTCTGGCCGAGGCGCTCAACTCGCTGTACAAGGCCGAGCTGATCCGTAACCAGGGACCCTGGCAGGACATCGACGCCGCCCGTGGTCGCCACCGCCGAGTGGGTCCACTGGTACGGGCACCACCCGGCCACACTCCGCCATCGGGATGCGAACCCCCGCCGAGCACGAAGCCGCTTGGGCACCCGACCGCCACCGCCAGGAACAATCACAACCGGCAACCACCGGAACCAGATAAACCAGCCTCCACAAAACCCAGGGCTTGACACTGCGTTCCCTTTACGGCAAGCTGGCCGATCATGGGAACCTGCTGGTGGTGGTCGATCAGCCTGCCACCATCGGGGCCCTGGCCGTGGCGGTGGCTCAGGACATGGGCATCACCGTGGGCTACCTGCCCGGACTGTCGATGCGACGCATCGCCGACCGACGCCGGGCAGCGCCAAGACCGACGCGAAGGACGCTGCCGTCATCGCCGGCGCGGCCAGGAGCATGCCTCACACCCTGAGAGCCGTCAGCGCCTCGGACGAGGAGGCCGCGGCGCTGAGCATGCTGACTGGTTTCGACCTGGACCTGGCTCGCCAGGTCAACCAGAGCGCTAACCGGGTCCGGGGCCAGTGGCTCAACCCAGACCCCGCCCCGCCCTCGAGGCCGTGGTGGGGCCCTGGTCGGGCGCACGACGCCGTCTTGGAGGCCCGTCGCCGCCTGGCCCACCCCAGCCGATCTGAAGCGCGCAGGCAGGACAAGGATTGACGCCAAGCTCAAGGCCCACGGGTGCAGACGCCACACCACCTGGGCCGGCCAGATCGTCTCGGCCCTGGAACTTCAGAGTGTCACTGTCGCCGGCACCGACGCAGCCGCAGTGGTGCTGCCCCACCTGGCCAGGCAGCTCATCGCCCCACGCGCTCAGCGGGCCGATGTCGCCGCCCAGGCCGGTGGCCCTGGCGGGTGGCCCACCCTCATGTACCAGGTCCTGACCACGCGCGCCCGGGATCAGGGGTCCCGGCCGCAGCCGTCTTCCTGGCCGAGACCCTGGGCAAGGACCTCCAGGCACCGGAGCCCAGCTGGCCTCCTACGCCGGGCTCGCTCCCGTCACACGCCGCTCCGGCTCATCGATCCGTGGCGAGCACGTCTCCCACGGCGGCAACAAGAGGCTCAAGCGCGCCATGTTCCTGTCCGCCTTCGCCTCACTGCGCTCCGACCCCGTCTCCCGGGCCTACTACCAGCGCAAACGCGACCAAGGCAAACGCCATAACCAGGCCGTCCTCGCCCTGGCCCACCGCCGCATCCTGACCCTGCACGCCATGATCCGCAACCACACCCTCTACACCCCCCAACCAGCCACGAAACTACCCACCGCCGCTTGACACACCACATAGAGGCACCCCCGGATCATCTAAGGACAGGGGCAAGACATCATGCCCACAGCAGCTGGCCCAGCCCCGGACCACCCGGGACCACCAACAAGGTAACGGGAGAGAGAGGAACTCCGCCATTGATTCTGGGGTATGGTCATTGACGAGGTCTATCAACAGTTGTGTACCCGTAACGGCCCTGAGATGACGGCCGCGCTACGGTAACCTGGTCATCAGCCTCATCCGTCTCTTCCACGGCCCCCAAGCCTCCACCTTCTCAACCACCAAATCCCTAACAAGACGCCCCAAACGAGTCATCAGGCTACTCACCCAGCCAACCACCTAAACCGACTTTGCCGACCCCCTGCCTCACCGATTCACAGAGGATCTATTCACCGGGTGAGGCGAGTCGGTGCTGACCTGGGCAAACGAGGATGACTGACATGCCTGTAAATACATTAACAAAATCACACAGAACATTTCGATAGGTATAATCTATCAAATTTTAGACGTAATAGTTACGATTTGTTACGAAAATGAAATAGAAAATACATACTATTAAGGCTGCCGAAGTCGTAGCGTTGTGGCATGACCACCTTTTGGGCATACGTTCCGGTCGCTCTCATCTTCGGGATCACCCCCGGACCTGACGCCACACTTGCACTTCGCAGCTCACTGGCTCACGGCGTCAAGCACGGAGTGGCCATTGCCCTTGGAGCGGCCACCGGCTCGCTGGCGTGGGGGATCGCGGCCGCCGCCGGCGTCGCGACATTCGTCACCCAGGTACCGACGGCTTTCGAGATTCTTCGGTGGGCGGGTGCGCTCTACTTGGGGTTTCTCGGGGCGCAGTCGATCGCCAAGGCAGGAAAGTGGATCACGCCAGAGAGCCCTGAAACGCCATCGGAAACCGTGCCCGCGTCGAGGGCCTTCTGGACCGGCCTCATCGCGGATCTCCTCAATCCGAAGATGGGGGTCTTCTACCTTGCGGTGATCCCGCAGTTCATTCCCCGAGGCGGTCCTGTGTTCGCATGGTCGATGGCGCTCATGGCGATCGAGTTCGTCATCGCGATCATCTGCCTGTCCATGTACGCGGTACTCGCGTCATCCGCGAGAAAGATCCTCACTCGGGGCACAGTCGCGGCCTGGATGGAGCGAGTCCTCGGCGGCGTGCTCGTGGGCTTCGGAGTCCGCGTAGCGGTCGGGTAACTAGGCCCCGGCTTTCGCTGGCCTCTCTGAAACCTTCCTGCTTGGGAGGGGTGAGGTCTGCCACACAAAATAGACGCATCACAATTCACGACAACGACAATCAAAGGAGCGACACGTCATGAGCGACAAACTCTGGGGAGGGCGGTTCTCTTCGGACATTACCGAAGATGTACTCAAGTACACCGAAACTGTCTCCGTCGATCACCGCATGCTGGAGTCTGATCTCTGGCAGAACATCGCCCATGTCCTCATGTTGGGGCGGCAGGGCATCAACTCAGACGAGGAGACGGCAGTTCTCCTTTCGGGCCTACTTACTCTTGAGGGGAAGCGAGCTGAAGGTAATCTTCAGCTCAATGTTGAGCATGAAGATGTCCACCTCAACACAGAAAACATGCTCATCGCCCTCGTCGGTGAGGTTGGTGGCCGCATGCATACAGCGCGTTCGCGAAATGATCAGGTGCAAACCGATGCTCGTATGGTCTCTCGTAACTGGCTCCTCGACGCTGTTGAGGAGCTTGCCAAGTTCGGTAATGATCTTTTCGAATGCAGTGCCGAGGAACGCGAGATGATCATTCCTGGCTATACGCATAGCCAGGCTGCGCAGCCGATTTCTGTGGCGTTTTGGAAAGCCGCTCATGGTTTTGCGTTATTGCGCGATGGTCAACGCCTTAAGGATGCGTGGAAACGAGTAAATAACAGTCCGTTGGGCTCCTGCGCACTGGCCGGGACGACATTCAAACTCGACCGCAAATACACTGCGGAACTTCTAGGGTTCAACTCCTTTATGCTCAACGCGCTCGATGCGACCTCGACCCGAGATTGGACCGTTGAAATCGCCGCAGCCATAGCCTCTGGTGCCACCAATATTTCCCGCATGCAGGAGGAAATCGTGACGTGGAGTTCTAACGAGTATGCGCTCGTGGAAGTCCATGACTCTTTTGCCACGGGAAGTTCCATCATGCCCCACAAGAAAAATCCTGTCGTTGCCGAGCTCGCTCGAGGGAAATCTGGTCGGGCTGTTGGTGCGCTGGTTCAACTCCTTGTTATGGAGAAGTCTGTGGGATTAGGGTACAGTTGCGACCTGCAGGAGGATAAACCGGTCTACTGGTCCGCCTTGGATAGTTATCTCGAGACTGTGAAAATCTGCAGAGATCAGAACTCCATGCTCCAATTCGATCCCAAGCGCGGGGCCGAGCTGTGCTGGGACAATTTCTCTACCGCGACGGAACTTGCGAACACACTTGTCTCCGAGTTTGGCTTCCCGTTCCGGGTAGCTCATCGAATCACGGGCGACGTGGTCGCAAGCATCATCGGGAAAGGAGAGACTTTGAGAAACACGAAAATGGTCTCTCAGATCCTGTGTGATGAGCATCAGATTGACCTCGCTGAGAAGCGTCTCGTTGTCATTCTTGATCCGATGAACACCCTTCGAAGCTACCGGTCCACAGGTGCTACGGGGCCAGACCCTGTGCTCCAGCAGCAGAAGTCAGGAACTGAAGAAATTACTCGACTCCGGCAGTGGGCTCGAGAAACGAAAAACGAGTTGACCAGAGCCAAGGAACAAACGCTTTCTGAGGCGCGCACCTTAGTCGCCTCTACTACCCGACGTGAGATGGGAGCCGTGCGATGACTATCGTTCTTGCGTACTCCGGAGGTTTGGACACATCGGTCGCGCTGCATTGGCTCAAAGAACGATACCAAACCGACGTCATCGCCTATTGTGCTGACCTAGGACAGGTTGAGGACTTGAGCTCTGTTGCCGATCGCGCAAAGGCTGCAGGCGCATCCCGAGTCATCGTCGAGGATGTACAGAAGCAGTTCTTGACAGACTTCGCCATGCCAGCGCTGGCTGCCGGCGCAGCGTATGAGGGAAAATATCTCCTCGCTGCCCCACTTTCTCGCCCGTTGATTGCGCAACGTATGGTCGAGATCGCCCATGAGTGCGGTGCAGAAGCCGTAGCACACGGAGCAACTGGGAAGGGAAACGACCAAGTCCGTTTCTATACCTCAGTCCGCGCACTCGACTCGAGCATCCGTGTCCTTGCCCCCGTCATTGATTGGGAGCTAACTTCTCGCCGAAGTGAACTCGAATATGCCCAGCATTATGGAATTGATGTGGGCGCTAGCAAGACGACTCCATACAGTATCGATACCAACATTTGGGGAACGAGCATTGAGTGCGGTGAGCTCGATCGGATAGATCAATTCCCTCCTCATGATGCATGGCAGATTACGACTGACCCGCAGCACGCACCGGACAAGCCGCACGCGATACAAATCGAGTTCGATGCTGGCGTGCCTGTTTCCCTAAATGGCGAGCGTGCTGACCTCCCTGCCCTCGTGACGCGTCTTTCCGACATTGCCGCCCAGCACGGAGTAGGACGCACGGAGATTCTAGAGAGCCGCGCTGTCGGCTTCAAGAGCCGGGGAATCTACGAAAGTCCTGCCGCAACTGTGCTACATGCGGCGCGGGCAGAACTCGAGGAGCTAGTGCTTGATCGAGAGACCTTCCACCACAAACGTTCGCTAGCCGACCGATACGCCGAGCTCGTTTATTATGGCTATTGGTTCAGTGACCTCAGAGTTGCACTCGACGCCTATCACGCGAGTTTGTCGAGTCGTGTGACTGGCACCGTATCAGGTGAGTTATACAAGGGGGCCGTCCGATTTATGGCTCGCCAATCTGAATGTTTCGGAAGATATGACTTTAGTCTCGCCGATTATCAGGAATCCGATACTTTTCTCCATGAGGCAGGGGCGGGATTCGCGTACTGCTGGGCGCTGCCGCTGGTCCAGAATTTCCAGTCTGCCGAAGCTGGTAGAACTACTGAGGTAACTAGCCAATGAAGGATCTACGCAGTATTCTCTTCATTTCTGACGGCTCCCGGTGGAGTGGAATCGCAAACGAATTTCTTTGCGAGCGCTTCAGTCAAGTCGATTGGTTTGCCTGGGACTACGGTACACCTCGAACGCGAACCTTCGACAATTGGCGGGGATGTGACATCTTGCTTTCCTTTAAGGCTGATTTCATTATCCCAGATCGTATGCTCTCTCAGGTTCGCGAAGCGGCTATCAACTTCCATCCGTCCATCCCGCAATATCGAGGGATTGGAGGTTATCGTTATGCCCTCGACTCCGGGAGGGAGGATTTTGGTGCGACCTGTCATTTCGTCACCCCTGAGTTGGATGCAGGGCCGATCATTGAAGTGTCGCGCTTCCCGATTCGGGACGGAATGACAGAGCAAGAGCTGCAGGAACAGACGGCTGAAACTGCCTTGGAGCAATTCTGTCGCATCGTAACAGCGCTCCATAATCATGTTTCTCTTTTGGTTGATGAGTCTGAGGTTTGGGGTTCTCGACTCTACCTACGGGCGGAACTCAGCGAGTACCGGTTGAAAACCGACCGTCGAGTGGGAGCCGTATCTTCGACTTAGGCTACTTGAGATTCGACTCGATCAACGCCAACCTGCGCGCTGCGGGCATCGAGGTTCTGGAGATCCCCTCCAGCGAGCTCGGCCGCGGTCGTGGCGGCGGACATTGCATGACCTGCCCGATCGATCGAGACCCGGTCTACTGACCGAGCCGGCTTCGGAGTACAGACGTTACGATCATGATGGTGATGGCGTTGCCGCCTCCGGGGAACCTCAGTCGGGTGGCGACGTCATGCACCCCACACCTGCGCGACGGGCCTCTCCATGTGCCCGTACCGGTTAGCACGTTAGACTCTCGGACGTTATACACGGAGGGGAGTACTCCCAACCAACGGCGACGTCGTCATCACGGTGGCGCGGGCACACGCGGCTCTGCGTTCCCGGCGTCGCGGCCAGAGCGGCACGAGCCTTGAGCGCCGGCGCCCGTGGCGGGAGGAGACCTCCGGTACCAGTTCCGTACCGGAGGAGAATACGTGGACGTCCACATTCTGGGGTGGATTGGCCTGGCGGCCATCATCCTGACCCTCATCGCGATCGACATCGTCGGTCACGTGCGCACGCCGCACGAGCCCACCATGAAGGAGGCCGCCGTCTGGTCGGTGGCCTACATCACCATGGCCCTGGTGTTCGGTGCCGTTGTCTGGTCCGTGTGGGGCGGTGGCTTTGCTCAGGAGTACCTGGCCGGATACATCACCGAGAAGGCGCTGAGCATCGACAACCTCTTCGTCTTCGTCATCATGATGTCCTCCTTCAAGGTGCCCCGGAAGTACCAGCAGGAGGTGCTGCTCGCCGGCATCGTCATCGCCCTCGTCCTCAGGCTCATCTTCATCCTCGCAGGTGCTGCGCTCATCAATAACTTCTCCTGGGTCTTCTACTTCTTCGGAGCCTGGCTCCTGTGGACCGCCTTCTCCCAGGCCCGAGAGGGCGTTGAGGAGCCCGACGACGAGGACGAGGAGTACAGGCCCAGCGGCTTCGTCAAGCTCGTCGCCCGCGTCATCCCCATGACCGACGGCTTCGTGGGCGGCAAGGTCATTCACCGCCACGCCGGACGCACCATGATTACTCCCATGATGCTGTGCATCATCGCCATCGGCACTGCTGACGTCATGTTTGCCGTCGACTCCATCCCTGCGATCTACTCGCTGACCAGCGAACCCTTCCTGGTCTTCTCCGCCAACGCCTTCTCCCTTCTGGGGCTGCGCCAGCTGTACTTCCTCATCGACGGACTGCTCGACCGGCTCGTCTACCTCCACTACGGGCTGGCGGTCATCCTCGGCTTCATCGGTTTCAAGCTCATCGTCCACGCCCTGCACACCAACGAGGTGTGGTTCATCAACGGGGGCAAGGAGTGGCACGGCATTCCCGAGGCCTCGATCGGGGTCTCCCTGGGCGTCATCGTCACCGCCGTCGCCATGACCGTCATCGCCTCGGTCCTCAAGTCGCGGGCTGACGCCCGGAGGGCCGAGGTCACATCCTGACGTCTCAGTCGGCAGGAGGAGGACCGTCTGCTGGCCGACTCAGTACTGTCGACCTGTGAGCACTACGAACGCCCCTGAGGCCCCGGTTACCGGGCTCAGTGCTGCTCAGGTCGCAGAGCGCGTCAGCGCCGGACGGACCAACGCGTACCGCGAGCAGACCTCACGCAGCGCCTCCCAGATCCTGAGGGCCAACGTCTTCACGATCTTCAATGGGATCCTTGGCGTCGCGCTGGCACTCGTTCTAGCACTGGGTCACTGGGCGGATGCGCTGTTCGGATTTGTTCTGCTGCTCAACACCGCCACCGGCACCCTGGCGGAGATTCGCGCCAAGCGAGCCCTGGACCGCCTCGCTGTCCTGGAGACACCCCGGGCCGTCGTCGTGCGGGACGGAGCCGAGACGGAGGTGGCGGTTGGTGATGTCGTCATCGACGACGTCGTACGCCTCAACGCGGGCCAGCAGGTGCCCGCCGACGGAGAGGTTGTCGCCAGTGACGGCTTGGAGATCGACGAGTCGATCCTCACCGGCGAGTCCCGACCCGTGCGCCCCGAGAACGGCGCACACGTCATGTCCGGAACCACGGTGACGGCTGGGACCGGCCTGTTCCGTACGACCGCTGTCGGCGGGGACGCCTACGCCCACAGGCTCGCCCGGGAGGCCCGCAGGTACTCACTCGTCGTCAGTGAGCTGCAGGCCGGCACCAACCGGGTGCTGCACTGGATCAGCTGGGTCATCGTCCCCGTCGCCCTGGTCCTGGTGTGGTCCCAGCTGCGTCTGAGTGGGAGTATCAGCGAGGCCTGGAGCAGTGGTGCGTGGCGGCACGCGGTGGTGGCAGGGATCGCGGGAGTGGTCAGCATGGTGCCTCAGGGACTGGTGCTTCTCACCTCCGTCAACTTCGCCACCGCCTCCTTGGCTCTGGCCAGGCGCAACGTCCTGGTTCAGGAGCTGCCAGCTGTCGAGGTGCTTGCCCGGGTCGACACCCTGTGCCTGGACAAGACCGGTACCATCACCACCGGCCGTATCCGCCTGGGAGAGATTCAGGGGGCTGATGGAGACCAGGTTCCACTTGAGGCTCTGGAGGCCCTGGCCGTGCTCACCACGGTGGGGGAGGCCAACGCGACCGCCGAGGCGATCAACGAGGGGCTGAGCGAGCCCGAGCGGCTCGGTCAGCAGGGCGTCAAGGACGTGCTGGCGCGGTTCGGTGCAGGGACGCCGGATGGCGTGGAGTCGGTGCCCTTCTCCTCACGCCGCAAGTGGTCTGCGATCCGAGTCGGTTCCTCGAACTCTACAGAGCCCGCCAGCGTTACCTGGGTGCTTGGCGCCCCCGAGATCGTGCTGGCAGCAGACGGTCAAGACGTTCTGGAACGTGCTTGCCAGATCGCTGCGCAGGGTGAGCGTGTCGTCGCACTGGCCCGATCGCGCTCGACTTGGACGTTGGCCTCAGAGGAGGAGCCGCGGCTCCCTGAAAGTCTGGAGGCCGCCGCGATCATCGTCCTCACCGAGGAGATCCGTCCCGACGCCGCTGAAACCCTCTCCTACTTCCGCCAGCAGGGCGTCGATGCCAAGGTGATCTCCGGTGACAGCCCCGAGACGGTGGCGGCCGTCGCCCGCCAGGCAGGTGTCACCGCGCCCGACGGCGGTGAGCTCGTGGCCCTGGATGCACGTACTCTCCCGGCTGGTGCGGGCAGTGGTCGGGAGACGGATGAGGACCTGGAGCACCTGGCCGACGCGGTCGAGAGTGCCAGCGTCCTGGGCCGCGTCACTCCCGAGCAGAAGCGGGCCCTGGTGCGGGCGCTGAGGTCGCGTGGTCGCGTCGTCGCGATGACCGGTGACGGTGTCAATGACGCTCTGGCGCTTAAGGACGCCGACCTCGGCATCGCCATGGGCAACGGAGCGCCGGCCACGAAGGCGGTGGCGCGCCTGGTCCTCCTCAAGGGGGAGTTCTCCGCCCTGCCCGGGGTCGTCGCCCAAGGACGCCGCGTCATGGCAAACACCGAGCGCATCGCCTCCCTGTTCCTGGCCAAGACCATCTACGCCTCTCTCATCGCTGTCGTCGTGGCGGCCACGGCAGTCGCCTACCCCTTCCTGCCGCGCCAGCTCACGGTGGTCTCCTCGCTGACGATCGGCATCCCGGCCTTCGTCCTGGCCCTGGCCCCCAGTTCCCAGCGATACCGGGAGGGATTCCTGGGGCGGGTCCTCAGTCTGTGCGTGCCCGCGGGTATCATGGCGGGAACCGTCACCCTGGCCACCTACCTCTGGCTGACCCTCACTCATGCCCCCCGCGCTCAGGTGACGACGGCGACGACCCTGGTTCTCATCACCTGCGGTCTGTGGCTGCTCACGCTCACGGCCCGGCCACTGTCCAGCTGGCGGCTGGGGCTGGTCGCTCTCATGGGGGCGATCGTTCTCCTGGGTGTCGTCGCACCACCGGTGCGGGCCTTCTTCCTGCTGGCCTGGCCCACTCCGGGTGTGTGGTGGGTCATCCTGCTCATGGCGTGCCTGGCCATCGGCGGCATCGAGCTGGTTCACCTCGTGCGGCGTCGGATCGTGCGCGGTCGGGGATGAGGACGCCTCTACCTCGCGGCGACGAGGCGCAGCCAGCCGCTGCGGGGATGAATGCTGACATCCACCATCAGGAACCCGGCCTTGTAGGCCGCGCCGGCCAGGGCCTCACCGTCAGGGACGTGCATGTCCAGGCGGTCCGCCCAGGCCCCCGCCGCCGCCCTATCGGCGAACTCGTTGGCGATCACGAGCCTGCCACCGCGGTTGAGGACCCGGCGGATCTCAGTAAGACCGGTCTGCAGGTCCGGCCAGAAATAAGTGGTTTCGAAAGCCGTCACCACGTCGAAGAGCCCATCGCGGAAGGGCAGGCTCTCCACTGAGCTCTCCACGACCCGCAGACGTCCGGAGGCGACAGCGGCGCGGTTGACGCTCCGTGCAGTCTCGACCGCCTCAGGGGAGTGGTCAATGCCGGCGACCTCACGGCGCGTCTCCTTCAGGATCCGGGAGATGGCTTTGCCGCCCCCGCATCCGACATCGAGCACCCTGTCAGTCGGCTGGATCCCTGCCGCCTTCAGACCCCACTGGTGCAGGCGGCCGTGTCCGATGTTCATGCTGTGCAGAAGGAGGCGACCCATGAGCGAGGAGGGGCGGGAGAACTGAGACTCGGTTGGTGCGGAGGAGGGCCCGGAAGAAATCATGGGCCCATGCTCCCGGCCGGGCGGCGCGGGAGCAAGAGCCGTCAGCACATGGGATGGTGGGGGAGCGGTTCAGGCCAGGACGCCGATCACGGGGTTCCACTCGCGCGGGATGCGTTCGTTGATGTAACCGGCCTGGTGAAAGGGGTCGTCCTCGAGCAAGGCCAGCGCGCCGGCCTCGTCCTCGGCGCGCACGACGATGAGGGCGTCATGGGTGCCCACGTAGGGGCCGGCGGCCAACAGCCTACCCTCATCAGCCAGACGGCCATTGAACGCGCGGTGCGAGGGGCGCACAGCGGCCATCTCCTCATCCTTGTCGGTGACGTAGCGGTACTCGACGGCGTAGATCTTGGTCATGGTCTCAGCATAGGACCGGGAGCTCCGGCCCTGGCCCGAAACAGGAGCATCCGCATTCTTCCGGCCTCCCAGCGATGAGACGCGTCGAACACGTGTGCGATCGCGCGGTCTTGACAACAAGCCCCTAGACTCGAATCCCGTGAACGACTCTCTCATCATCCGTGGGGCCCGCGAGCACAATCTCAAGGGCGTTGACCTGGACCTGCCTCGCGACACGATGATCGTCTTCACCGGGCTTTCTGGCTCGGGCAAGTCCTCTCTCGCCTTTGACACGATCTTCGCCGAGGGGCAGCGCCGCTACGTGGAGTCCCTGTCATCCTACGCCCGACAGTTCCTGGGTCAGATGGACAAGCCCGACGTCGAGCTCATCGAGGGCCTGAGCCCAGCGGTGTCCATCGACCAGAAGTCCACCTCGCGCAACCCCCGATCCACGGTGGGCACGGTGACGGAGGTCTATGACTACCTGCGTCTGCTCTACTCCCGGGCGGGCGTCCAGCACTGCCCCGTCTGCGACGCTGTCATCTCCTCCCAGACGCCGCAGCAGATCGTCGACCAGGTGAGCTCTCTGCCCGAGGGCACTCGCTTCCAGGTGCTCGCCCCTGTGGTGCGTGGTCGCAAGGGCGAGTACTCCGAGCTCTTCGGTGAGCTGCGCGGACGCGGTTTCAACCGGGTGCGCGTCGACGGCGCCTCCGAGCGCCTCGACACTCCACCGACGCTCAACAAGCGTCTCAAGCACGACATCGAGGTCATCGTCGACCGCCTCGTCGTACGTGACGGCATTCGTCAGCGCCTCACCGACTCGGTCGAGACGGCGCTCGGTCTGGCCGAGGGGCTGGTCATCATCGAGCAGGTCGACCTGTCCGACGACGACCCCGCGCGGGAGCGCCGCTACTCCGAGAAGCGGGCATGTCCCAACGAGCACCCCCTGGCTCTGGACGAGATGGAGCCGCGCACCTTCTCCTTCAACGCCCCCTATGGCGCCTGCCCCGCCTGCACGGGCATCGGGACCCGGCTCGAGGTCGACCCCGAGCTCGTCGTCCCCGACGAGGAGCTCACCCTGGCCGAGGGCGCCGTCGCCCCCTGGTCGAGCCACCAGAAGTACTTCACCCGCCAGCTCGAGGCCCTGGGCAAGGAGCTGTCCTTCGACGTCGACACCCCCTGGCGCGCGCTACCGGCACGGGCCAGGGAGGCGATCCTGCGCGGCAAGGACTACGAGGTCAAGGTCACCTACCGCAACCGCTGGGGACGCGAACGCATCTACTCCACCGGATTCGAGGGCGTGCTCGACTACGTCATGCGCAAGCATGACGAGACCGAGTCCGACTGGTCCCGCGAGCGCTACCAGGCCTACATGCGTGAGATCCCTTGCCCCGTGTGCGACGGCGCCCGGCTCAAGCCCGAGGTGCTGGCCGTGCGAGTGGGTGGGCTCTCCATCGCCCAACTGTGTGAGCTTCCCATCAGCGAGGCCCGGGACTTCCTGTCCGATCTCGATCTGACCGGCCAGGCCGCCCAGATCGCCGGCAGCGTCCTGACCGAGATCAACGCGCGCCTCGGCTTCCTGGTGGACGTTGGTCTGGACTACCTCAGTCTGGCCCGCGGCGCGGCCACGCTCTCCGGAGGCGAGGCCCAGCGCATCCGCCTGGCCACCCAGATCGGCTCAGGCCTGGTGGGCGTCCTCTACGTCCTGGACGAGCCCAGTATCGGCCTGCACCAGCGCGACAACACCCGTCTTATCGAGACTCTCCAGCGACTGCGGGATCTGGGCAACACGCTCATCGTCGTCGAGCACGACGAGGACACCATCCGCTCGGCCGACTGGATCGTCGATATCGGCCCCGGGGCCGGAGAGCTGGGCGGTGAGGTCGTCTACTCCGGTGACGTCGGGGGCCTGGCCGGAGCCGAGGGCTCGGTCACCGGCGACTACCTGGCCAGGCGGCGTCGGATCGAGATCCCCGCCGAGCGGCGTAAGCGCGACAAGAACCGTGAGGTCACCGTCGTCGGCGCCCGCGAGAACAACCTCAAGGACGTCACCGTCTCCTTCCCGCTCGGCGTGCTGACCGCCGTCACAGGAGTATCCGGCTCGGGCAAGTCCTCCCTGGTCAACTCCATCCTCTACCAGGTGCTCGCCAACCGGCTCAACCGTGCCCGCGGCGTACCCGGGAGGCACAAGACGGTGCGGGGCGTAGACCACCTGGACAAGGTCGTCCACGTCGACCAGTCGCCGATCGGGCGCACCCCCCGATCCAACCCCGCCACCTACACCGGGGTATGGGACCACATTCGTAAAATCTTCGCGGCCGTGCCCGAGTCGAAGGTCCGCGGATACGGGCCAGGGCGCTTCTCCTTCAACATCAAAGGCGGGCGCTGTGAGTCCTGCAAGGGAGACGGCACCCTCAAGATCGAGATGAACTTCCTGCCCGACGTCTACGTGCCCTGCGAGGTCTGCCACGGTGCCCGCTACAACCGGGAGACCCTGGAGATCCGCTATAAGGACAAGACGGTCGCCGACGTTCTGGACATGACCATCCACCAGGCCGCGGACTTCTTCTCCGCCTCCTCGGTCATCTCCCGCCACCTCAACACCCTGGTCGAGGTGGGGCTGGGATACGTGCGGCTGGGCCAGTCGGCCACGACGCTCTCCGGCGGCGAGGCCCAGCGCGTCAAGCTCGCCACCGAGCTCCAGCGCCGCTCCACCGGCCGGACCATCTATGTCCTGGACGAGCCGACCACCGGACTGCACTTCGAGGACATCCGCAAGCTGCTCGGGGTGCTCCAGGGGCTGGTGGACAAGGGCAACTCCGTGGTCGTCATCGAACACAACCTCGACGTCATCGCCAACGCCGACTGGGTCATCGACATGGGGCCCGAAGGCGGCAAGGGCGGGGGAACCGTCGTCGTCACCGGAACGCCGGAGAAGGTCGCGGCCACGGAGTCCTCCTACACCGGGCAGTTCCTGGCGCCGATGCTTGAGCCGGCCGGTCGCTAGTTCTGTCCACCCGGGTCTGCTCAGGTGGGCGGCTCGAAGACAGTGGCCTGCTGTTCTCCGGTCTTCTCAGGAACTTCAGTGTTCTCCGCGCCGTCGCCGTGCTCGCGACGCTGCTCCTGGGCGTAGCGGTTGTAGAGCAGTGAGAGGACGAAGCAGACAACGCCCGCAGCCGCTAGCGAGACGACTCGAACGATCGAGTTCTGCGAGGCCATGTCGATACCGGCGAGCTTAAGCACGGACAGGAGCACCAAGGTCAGTCCGTAGTGGCGCAGGATCGTTAGACGCGCCTTGAATCCGAAGATGATGCAGGCTCCGCCGGTCAGCAGGACCAGCACCGACATGAGAACCGAGCTCGGTCCGATGTTGGTGGCCACGATGACCGAGAGCCACATGAGCACTGAGTTACCGATCGCAAGGCTCAGGCACACCTCCGTGCGCCGCCCCCAGGGAAGCAGGAGCCACGTGCCGCTCGCCCCCAACCCCAGTGCGACGGCCACCAGTGCCAACGTCCAGGCCGACGAGGTCAGGCCCTCGGCCCACGACAGCTCCAGCATGGCCATGATGGTCACAATGCCTGAGACGCACCAGGACTGCGCCGGCGCTCCTGCCAGCGAGCTGTGCGGGTCGGGCAGTGCCTCGCCATGGTGGCCCACCCGGAAGCGCGCTCCTCGGCACTGGCCGCTGAGCACTCGCAGCGGCGTGGCCTCACTGGAGACAGCGCCCAGAGCGATGAAAACGATCGTGATCAGTCCTGGAAGCATGCACAGAATCGCCCAGGCGCTCTGGGAGCCGCCCACCAGGCCGCTCGCTAGTAGTGGAGTGAGAACTACGAGGTTGAACACGATGGCGGCCAGTGTCAGGCGCAGGGCCAGGACTCGTTGTCGGACGTGTGATGGAGCGGCGGCCGACACAGGGCCCGGTATGCTGCGTGCGACTCGATCTCCGAGGCCCTCGGTCACAACCACCAGCAGTACAGAGACCACAACGGCGGCAATGAGAGACCGGATCTCACCTCGGGAGTAGACAGTTCCCGAGAACACGAGAATCGGTGCGGTGCCAAGGAGGGCCAGGGCCAGGGTCGGCTCCACTCTCCCGTCCATGATCGCGGGAAGGAAGCAGAGCATCGCGGTGACAATGACGAAGAGATACATCCGGGGATCGTCGACGATCGTCATGCCGACGAGTGCGATGGGGAAGAACGACGCCTCGTGTCCGATCGCCATGGCGCTGCGCCACTGGTCCGGACTGCGCGGCGAGAGTACCGCGAGCGCGGCTCCGACCAGCACAAGGAGACTGAGGAAGAAGGTGATGACGGTGGTGGAATGCGCAAGCTTGAGATCCACCTGTCCCATCAGCAGGTTTCGGTCAGCGACCAGCAGGGCCACGGCGGCCAGGCCCCAGTCCCAGCCGGCCGCCTTGATACCGATTCCCCACAGACGTTTGCTGGCATGAATCATCTGGCAGACCAGCAGCAGGCACAGAGCCAGGGTGATGCCGGCACTGGCGATGGTGGATATGCGTAGCATCGGCCTGATCGGGGCGAAGACAAGAGCCGTCGCCGTCGCCACCATCGATGTCACCGGATACCAGGCGGCCAGCCGCATCCGCTCCGTATTCCGCGACAGCAGCCCGCAGGTGAGGGCCAGGACCGCGACGTAGACACCGATCATCAGCCACGTGACGATGGCCGTGCTCGGACGCTGCACCACATGGTCGACCGCAAAACCGATGGTGACCAGGGCACCAATGGTCGAGACGACCGCAGTGAACAGCACACGGGTCAGGTGGGATACCACGAGGAGCACCAGTCCCCAGCAGGCCATGAGGACCAGAGCGGGTTCCGGGCTGAGCATCCCGTCCAGAAGAACGGCCCCGACGATGGAGGCGAACCCGAGTCCGCCACCGGTTCCCGTGATAGTGGCCGCAGCGACGCGGTAACGGGGCCGGCTGATTCCCAGGCGAGCGCCGGCGGTCGTCATTGCCACCGCGATCAGGGCGAGAGTCAGGATCTTGACCGGGTTGGGAATGGAGTTCCACACAAGAGCCAGGAGGCTGACGCCTGCGGATAGGACAAGTACCGCGGCGGCGCCGGAGAGCAGATAGCGCCCGAGGTTGCCCTCCTGCATCGCTCTGCGCGCCCAGCTGGGAAGCTCTCCGGCATCGGTGGCATGCACGTGACTCGTGTCAGCCAGCAGCTCTTGATTCGGTTCACTGGCGCTGCCCCTGCTAGGCGGGGCGGCTGCGTAGCCGGTTGAACCGGGGCTGGTCCAGGGCTCGGAGCCGCGCTCGTTTGCATGGCTGACTGCCTTGTGGCTCCGGACCACAGGCTCCTCGGCCCTGGGCTCGTGGGGAGAGGCAGAGGCCTGGGCCGGAGCGGGCCGGGCGGCTTCCTCGTCGTGTGAGGTCCCGTCCTCGACGGCCTGGGTAGAAGACCCGTCGAGCATCTCGTGAGGAGTCTCAGCGTCGGATCCCGGCGGATTGGGTAGTGCCCCGTAGTGTGGTGTAACGCGGTGGTTGGGCTGCTGTTGGTGGCAGCGCGGTCACCGTGTGATCCTTCGAGG
>ERZ773075.645-NODE-645-length-24668-cov-115.873_pt1 | contig 24668 bp, 15 predicted proteins | sample MGYA00580614_ERZ773075 | MGnify/ENA primary metagenome ERZ773075 (study PRJEB29015, sample SAMEA2738021) | human oral metagenome | biome: human oral; feature: human-associated habitat; material: dental | place: China | collected 2043 ... | reverse complement strand
CCAGCACCCAGCGGATGGCCTCGGCCGAGCCCTGGCGCAGCGCGTAGAAGATGCGCGGCATGACCGGGAAGTGGAAGCACATGGTGCACTCGGGAGCCTCTTCGGTGCCGAAGTACTCCACAACGTCGTCGGGCCACTGGTTGGCCTCGGCGATCGTGATGGTCCCGGGGAACTCTCGATCGAGCATCTCGCGGATGCCGGCGATGATCTCATGGGTGCCGGGCAGGTTCTCGCAGTTGGTGCCCTCAGACTCGGTCAGGTAGGGGATGGCGTCCATGCGGAAGCCGTCCACCCCGGTGCGCGCCCAGAAGCGGATAACGTCGTGGATCGCGTCGACGACCGCCGGATTGCGGAAGTTGAGGTCGGGCTGGTGGGAGAAGAAGCGGTGCCAGTAGAACTGACCACGCTCGACGTCGTAGGCCCAGTTTGACTCCTCGGTGTCCACGAAGATGATGCGGGCGTCGTCGTAGCCGGAGTCGTCGTCGGCCCACACGTAGAAGTCCCCGTAGGGGCCCTCGGGGTCCGAGCGGGAGGCCTGGAACCAGGGATGGGCGTCCGAGGTGTGGTTGACGACCATGTCGATGACGATGCGGATCCCGCGCTGATGGGCCTGGTGGACCAGCTCGCGGAAGTCCTCCATCGTTCCGTAGCGCGAATCGATGGCCGTGTAGTCGGAGATGTCGTAGCCGCCGTCGCGTATGGGCGAGGGATAGAAGGGCGGAATCCACACGCAGTCCACGCCCAGCCACGCCAGGTAGTCCAGACGGGAGATGAGCCCGCGCAGGTCCCCGATGCCGTCGCCGTCGGAGTCGGCGAAGGAGCGCAGCAGCGCCTCGTAGAAGACAGCCGTGCGGAACCACTCCGGGTCCGCGCTGATACCGGGGCGGGACTGAGCCGGCAGGACCGGCACCCCGGGGATCGGCGGTGCCACCGTCATCGGCATGGGGATTCCGCCGCTGGGGGTGGGGATCGCCGCCATCGGTGCCGCCACGGGGACCGTCGCTGATGCGGGCTGGCCGAAGGGGCTGGCCTGGCCGGCCTGCCCGGGCTGCATGGGCGCGACGGCCGGCGACGCGGCCGGAACCTCGCTGCCGGCGGGCATCGGGGCGGCGCTCATCGGGTCCGTGCTCACAACGGCTCCACGGAGAAGACGTGGGCGACCTGTCCGGCGAAGGGATCGAGGCGCACGTAGTTCTGCCCGGACCACTCGTAAGTATCTCCGGTGAGCTCGTCAGTCACCTTAACCACTGGGTGCGAGGCGTCGATCCAGCCGGGCAGGCCCAGGGCTTCCAAGTTGAGGTAGACCTCGCCGGCCCGGGCCCCGTGCGGGTCGAGGTTGACCACTGTCAGGACGACGTCGTCCCTGCCCGTGGGGCTGTGGAAGGCGTCCACCCGCTTGGAGTAGGCGATGATCTGGTCATCGCTGGTGGGGTGGAAGTAGATGTCCCGCAGCTGGCGCAGGGCCGGGTGAGCGGCCCGGGCGGAGTTGAGGCGGGTGAGCAGGTCCTCGATGCCGTTGCGGCGCGCCGCGGCGAAGTCGCGCGGCTTGTACTCGTACTTCTCATTGTCGATCTGCTCCTCGTAGCCCGGGCGGGGGGTGGACTCGGCTAGCTCGTAGCCGGAGTAGATGCCCCAGGTCGGTGAGAGCGTGGCCGCCAGAACGGCGCGCAGCTTGAAGGCGGGCACCTTCCCGTTGGTCATGAAGGGCGTGAGAATGTCATGCGTGGTGGGCCAGAAGGCCGGGCGCAGCAGGTGCGCGGTCTCCTTGCTGAGCTCCATCGTGTAATCGATGAGCTCTTCCTTGGTGTTGCGCCAGGCGAAGTACGTGTAGGACTGGTGGAAGCCGATCATGCCCAGGGTGCGCATCATGGCCGGGCGGGTGAAGGCCTCGGCCAGGAACAGCACGTCCGGGGACTCGGCGTGGATCTCGGCGATGAGCCGCTGCCAGAAGGCCAGGGGCTTGGTGTGGGGGTTGTCCACCCGGAAGATCGTCACCCCGTGCTCGATCCAGGTGTGCACGACCTCCAGGATGGCCTGGTAGATGCCCTCGGGGTCGTTGTCGAAGTTGAGCGGGTAGATGTCCTGGTACTTCTTGGGCGGGTTCTCCGCGTAGGCGATGGAGCCGTCGGCCAGGACCGTGAACCACTCCGGGTGCTCGGCCACCCATGGGTGGTCCGGGGAGCACTGGAGCGCCAGGTCCAGGGCCACCTCCATGCCCAGCTCGCGTGAGCGGGCCACCAGGGCGTCGAAGTCCTCGAAGGTGCCCAGGTCGGGGTGGATGGCGTCGTGGCCGCCGTCGGGCGAGCCGATGCCGTAGGGGGAGCCGGGGTCGCCGGGCCGGGCCGTCAGAGTGTTGTTGCGGCCCTTGCGGTTGGTCAGGCCGATCGGGGAGATGGGCGTGAGATAGAGGACGTCGAAGCCCATGGCCGCGATGCGGTCCAGGCGCTCGGCGGCGGTGCGCAGCGTCCCCGAGTACCAGGTGCCCTCCTCGCTGACCCCCGAGCCCAGCGAGCGCGGGAAGATCTCGTACCAGGCGCCGGCCAGGGCGCGCTCGCGGTCCACCTGGAGGGGGTACTCGGCGGTGGGGGAGACGTGGTCGCGCAGCGGCAGGCGCTCCAGGGTGGCCTTGACCGACTCGGCCAGGCCGGCCGCCAGGCGGTCTCCCACGGGGTTGGAGGGGTCGCGCATGATCCACACGGCGTCGTTGAGGGCCTTGACGCCCTCCTCGTCACGGCCCTCGATGGCCGTTGCCCGGTCCAGGACGCGGGCGCCCTCCTCAAGCATGAGCTCGACGTCGATCCCGGCCGGCACCTTGATGCCGGCGTCGTGGCTCCAGGTGGCGTACGGGTCCGACCAGCCCTCGACGCGGAAGCGCCAGTCCCCGGGGGCATCGGGAGCCAGGGAAGCCTCGTAGCGATCCAGTCCCGGGGCGATGTCGTGCATGCGGGCACTGGGGCCGTCGCTGCCGTCGGGGCGCACCAGGACCGCGGTGGCCCCGTAGCGGTCGTGCCCCTCGCGGAAGACGGTGGCGCGGATCGGGATGACCTCCCCGACGACGGCCTTGGCCGGCCAGCGCCCGTCCTCGACGACGGGGAAGACCTCGGTGACCGGGATCCGGCCGATCAGCGAGAACGGGGCCGGCTGCGGTGCCGCACTGGCCGCGGACGACCCCGACGGCGCGGTCTGCGTCCCGGTGCCCTGAGCGGGTGCGTCGGTGGGAGCGGCAGAGGACTTGGAGGGACGGGTGGACTGCTTCTTGCCGGCCTTCGGCGTCGTGTTCGGAGTCACAGGAGCAAGACTACGTTGAGAAACGACCTGAGTCACATGCCGGCTCGCAGGACGCGGATCAGCCCGGTACGCGCGTCGCGAACCGGGCCGATCGAGGGGTGAGCGGGCCGGCTCAGCGGCCGGCAGGCCCTCAGTAGTTCATCTGCATGGCGGTGCGGACGTCGTCGAGCGTCCTGTTGGCGACCTCGTTGGCCCGGGCGTTGCCCTGTCCCAGGACCTCCAGGAGGTAGTCCTCGTTGGCCGCCAGCTCGGCGCGACGGGCCCGGATGGGGGCGAAGAACTCGTTGACGGCCTCCGTGGTGACCTTCTTGAGCGTGCCCGCGCCGCCGTCGCCGATGCGCTCGGCGATCTCCTCGGGAGTGCCCGCCCCGCACAGGGAGGCCAGCATCAGCAGGTTGGAGACCTCCGGTCGGTTGGCCGGGTCGTAGGTGATGACGCGCTCGGAGTCCGTCTTGGCCTTCTTGAGGAGCTTGGCGGTCTCGTCGGCGCTCATGCCCAGCTCGATCGTGTTGCGGCGGGACTTGCTCATCTTCTCCCCGTCCAGGCCCAGCAGCATCGGGGCCTGGCTGAGCAGGGCCTCGGGACGGCGGAAGACCGGGTGGTCCTTGACGGCCCGCCCGTAGCGCTTGTCGAAGCGCTGGGCGATGAGACGGGCCTGCTCCAGGTGGGGGAGCTGGTCCTTGCCCACCGGCACGAGGTTCGCCTGGCAGAAGAGGATATCGGTGGCCTGGTGGACGGGATAGGTGAGCAGCAGACCGCTCATGGCGCGTCCGCCCGTGGCCTCCAGCTCGGACTTGACCGTGGGGTTGCGATGGAGCTCGGACTCGGTGACCAGGGACAGGAACGGCAGCATCAGCTGGTTCTGGGCCGGGACCGCCGAGTGGGCGAAGATCGTCGAGCGCTGCGGGTCCACGCCCACGGCCAGGGCGTCGGTGACCAGGGACAGGACGCGCTCGCGGATGGGGCCGACGGCGTCGCGGTCGGTGATGACCTGGTAGTCGGCCACGAGGATCCAGGTATCCACGCCCGCGTCCTGGATCGTCTTCCAGGAGTGCATGGTGCCGAAGTAGTGGCCCAGGTGCATGTTCCCGGTGGGACGCACCCCGGTGAACATCCGGTAGCGGCCGGGGTTGACGGCGATATCGGCCTCGATCTCGGCGGAGCGGGCGATGGATCGGGCCAGGGAGGCGTCATTGGTGGCGTTGGCCAGGGCCTCCTCGGCCGCGGTGGGGGTCTGAGTCATGGCCACATCCTAGGGGGTACGGTCTCGGCGCCGCCGCGATGGCGGTCGGCTTGGGGCGGTGGGCCCTGACGTCCTGAATTCGCGTGGAGTCGCAGATAACTATGAACTATGAAGAAGGGCCGGGTTGCGGTCCGCCATGAGTGCTGATACCGGCCCAAATGGGTACTTGACGGAGCTATTATAAGGTGTTGCCTGTTGTCGAAACTTGCTAAGTATTTCCATGTATTTGCAATAGGCGTGCGTGGACATGAGGGGCGGCAGTTGGATGCCCGGCCATGACGCCTGGGGCATGGTCAGCATTGACGTGGCTGAGTTCGTCGAGGTGGTTGTTGGTCGGCCTGTTAGCATTTCTGGAAATTCAGCTGGCGGTATCATCACCTTGCGGTGCGCATCCCGAGTGAGTAAGTGGGTGCAAGGCAGCCATTTCGGCCAAGCCGAAATAAACCGAAGCGCGTCATCCGGGGCAGCCAGTCGCTTTAGATCAATGGTGCATGCCGGAACTATTGGAGCTTTGTTTAACTTATTGAAGATGTATGATCCGGATTTCGGTCGCGCATTTGTAGATGAGCGAATGTATGGCGACTTCGACCATTCTGCGGCACTGTCGGCCATGCGTTGCCCTATGTTGGTGCTACATCCCGACTGGAAACGGCTGCCAAGTTACGGTTTGGTTGGTGCTATGGGTGATGATGACGCAAAACGGATCCAACAATTAGTGCCTCAGGCTCGGTGCCGGAGAGTGCGTGCTAATCATGTAATTGAGGTCTTCAGGCCGCGAGCCGTCATTCGGGAAATCGTGAATTTTGTGAAGTAATACTCATCCTCATTGCCAGTGTTGAGCAGAACTGCATTCTGCAGGCCGTGCCGGGCGGGTAGGGCGGATCCGCGCCGTTGCGCACGGAGAAGGCCGATTTCGCGCCCCGGATGATGATGCACGGGATTGCTCCGTTAGCCAGAGCGAAGCACCAGCACAATGATCCAGGAGGACTCCGAACGTACCGGCAGTCAGAGGCTCGCGTTCGTAGGGTAGACGTCGCGTTCGTGCCCTATACCCTACGAACTCGAGAGCTACCCTACGAACGCGGTGGCCTAGCCATACCTAGTTGTGTGAGGCCAGGGAGGTGATGGTCGCGGTGAGGGGCTGAGCACGATAGTTCGTCCCGCTGTCGGTGACGACTCGCACGAGCTCGGTGATGCCGTGGGCGGCCAGGAAGGCCCGGGCACGGCAGAAGAAGCCGATCGTGGTAGAGGCCTTCTCATCCATCGAGGGCCTCGGCGTAGGCCAGGCGGGAGAAGCCGTCGATGGCGGTGTGCAGGTAGGTGCAGCCAGCCCTGGCGCTCCTATCCCGCCTGGAGGCCTTCGCCTCACCCATCCTGACAGCCCAAACCCCGCTGCCCCCACCCACGACTACAACCTCATGACTCACAACACCTAGCGCTTGCCGACCGTACCAACCTGTTCGGTCTGGCTGCCCGCCTTGAGGGTCTCCAACAACTCACCGGAGAAGTAGACCCGTAGGGACAGGGCCTCGAGCATTGTCGTGTCCCCGGGGCGGTCCTGGTGGCAGTCCGTGAGGCCCTCGGAATGCTGAGCACCGCTGCCGGCGCTCGCGGCCCCGCCGGATTTCTCAGTCTTCGGCGAGGCGCCTGCCCCCGAGTCCCCCGCACGGCGGCTGACGCGACGCGTCTGGGAGAAGGGTGTCGTGTGGGGCTGGGGGACCGCCCAGGTCGAGTCCCAGGCCAGGTGCCAGTCGGTGCCGCGCCCCCCGGGCAGGACGACGTCGACCTGGTCCAGGGCGCCGTTGATGACCACGAGCATGTCGTCGTCGTTCCAGGGGCGCCCCGAGCGCAGCATCTGGACGACGCGCGTGTGCGGATCGTGCCAGGACTCCCCGTCCATCGGGGCGGCGTCGCCCCGGTACCAGGCTAGGTCCGGGATCGCGTCGCCCTCGAGGACCTGACCGGTGGCGAAGCGCGAGGGGCGCACCACCGGATGGGTCTGGCGCAGGTGGATGAGGAATCGGGTCGTGGCGACCAGGTCGCGCTGCCAGACCTCGAGGTTCCAGTCGACCCAGGAGAACACCGAGTCCTGGCAGTAGCAGTTGTTGTTGCCCTGCTGGGTACGGCCCATCTCGTCGCCGCCCAGCAGCATGGGCGTCCCGGCGCTCAGAAGCATGGTGGCCAGCAGGTTGCGCATGGAACGGCGCCGCAGCACCTCGATCGGCCCGCCGTTGATGCCCTCGACGACGTCGCCCTCGAAACCGTGGTTCCAGGAGCGGTTGTTGGAGGTGCCGTCCCGGTTGTCCTCCTTGTTGGCCAGGTTGTGCTTGTGGTCGTAGACCACCAGGTCGCGCAGGGTGAAGCCGTCGTGCGCGGCCACGAAGTTGACCGAGCCCAGCGGGCCGCGACCGCCGGGGAACTCCCCGTGGCTGAACAGGTCCGCGCTGCCCGACAGGCGCGTGGCCAGGTCTCGCAGGTCCGAGCCCAGGCGGCCCTTGGAGATCTCCGAGGCGTCGTGCAGCCAGAAGGAGCGGGTGGTGTCGCGGAAGTGGTCGTTCCAGTCCTGGAAGGGCTCCGGGAACTGGCCGGTGCGCCAGCCGCCGGGGCCCACGTCCCATGGCTCGCTGATGAGCTTGACGGTGTTGAGCACCGGGTCCGTGGCGATCGCCGTGAGTAGAGGGTGGCGCGGCGAGAACTCCGCGGCGTGGCGGCCCAGCGTGGTGGCCAGGTCGAAGCGGAAGCCGTCCACGCCGACCTCGGTGACCCAGTAGCGCAGCGAGTCCAGAACCATCCGGATCGCCCCGGTGGCCCGGAAGTCCACCGTGTTGCCCGTGCCGGTGACGTCCATGTACTGCGCCGGCAGGTAGGGGGCGTGCAGGTAGTAGTCCAGGTTGTCCAGGCCGCGCAGGCTCAAGGCGGGGCCGTCGACCCCGCCCTCGCAGGTGTGGTTGTAGACGACGTCGAGTACGACTTCCAGGCCCGCCTCGTGGAGCATGGAGATCATGCCGCGCACCTCGTCCAGGACAGCCTGCGGGCCGGCCGCGCGCGCCGCGGCCGTGGCGTAGGAGGGCTCCGGCGCGAAGTAGCTCAGCGTGGAGTAGCCCCAGTAGTTGGTCAGGCCCCGCTTGGTCAGGAATGGCTCGGTCACCGAGGCGTGGATGGGCAGCAGCTCGATCGTGGTGACCCCCAGGCTCTTGAGGTGCTCGACCGTCACCGAGTGGGCCAGGCCCGCGTAGGTGCCGCGCAGCTCCTCGGGCACGCCGGGCAGCTTGTAGGTCAGGCCCTTGACATGGGCCTCGTAGATGATGGTGCGCTCGCGGGGCACGCGCGGGCCCGGAACGACCGGGAAGGTGTTGCCGGTGACGACGCCGACGGCGGTGCGGCCGGCCGAGTCCAGGTGAGAGGGACGCCATGGCTCGGCCGCGGGGACCAGATCGTCGGTGACCTCGTGGGCGTAGACGGCCGGTCCCAGATCGACCTGGCCGTCCAATGCGCGGGCGTAGGGATCCAGCAACAGCTTGCGGGGGTTGTAGAGCAGACCCTCATGCGGGTTCCAGGGCCCGTGGGCGCGGTATCCGTAGCGCTGACCGGCGCAGATGCCGGGCACGTGGGCGCTCCAGATGCCGCGCAGGGGGCCGTGCATCCCGATCCGGGTCTCCTCCGCGATCGTGCCGTCGGTTCCCATGGTCAGGAGGCACAGGTCCATGGCTGTGGCGTGCGGGGCGTGGACCGCGAAGTCCGCGCCGTCGCCGCTGAGAGTGACGCCCAGGCCGTGATCGGGAGCTGATGGCAGCTCGGCGCGCGGTGCTGGAGCGGGCTCTGGCGTCGAAGGCATAGGTACATTGTCCTGGCGGCCGCTGATTGCGACCACTTGAGGGGCAGTGAGGTCTCACTCGTGCGAGTGCGCCGCGTCGCGTTTACCAGTCGTACAGACATCGCATCGTCACCATGCGGGCGCGACCGGGACGGCACGATCAATACTCTGACGCCGTGTCAGGGTGACTCAGCGCTCAGTGGCGAGATGCCGCTGTTATGGCAACCTTGAGCACATGAGAATCGTGGTCTGCATCAAACACGTTCCCGACGTGCAGTCCGAGCGGCGCCTTCAGGACGGCCGGCTCGTGCGAGGCGAGGAGGACGTTCTCAACGAGCTCGATGAGAACGCCGTCGAGGCCGCCGTCTGTCTGGCCGAGGAGACCGACGGTGAGGTCATCGCCCTGACCATGGGACCCGAGGACTCCGAGGACGGGGTGCGCCGTGCCCTCCAGATGGGCGCCGACTCCGGGATCGTCGTCGCCGACGACGCCCTGGCCGGCGCCGACGTCGTCACCACTGCCCGGGTCCTGGCCGCCGCCATTGAGCGCATCGGCGAGGTGGACCTGATCGTCACCGGCATGGCCTCCCTGGACTCCCTAACCTCGATGCTGCCGGGCGCGCTGGCGGCCGCCCTGCACCTGCCGGCCCTGACGCTGGCCAACCGGTTCGAGGTCGACGGCGGGACCGTGACCGCCACCCGCACCGTGGGAACCGTCCGCGAGGTCGTCAGCGCCCCGCTGCCCGCCGTCGTCAGCGTCACCGATCAGGCCAACGAGCCCCGCTACCCCAACTTCGCCGCCATGCGCGCCGCGAAGAAGAAGCCCATCGACTTCTGGGACGCTTCCGAGCTCGGCCTTGAGGTCGCCGACCCGGCCGTAAAAGTCGTCGATGACGAGGCCCGGCCCGCACGCGAGTCCGGAATTATCCGCACCGACGCCGGCGAGGCGGGCCGCGAGCTCGCCGCCTGGCTCGTGGAGAACAAACTCGTCTGACGGTGAGCCGCAGCGCCAGCCCGTGCCCCTCAGCAGGGGTACCGGAGCCCGCCGCGTTGTCCCACCCGCCTCATACCACCCGCGAAAGAAGCTGATTCCCATGCTCGATGCCCCCATCCTCGTGCTCGTCGACCTCGAGACCACCGAGACGGAGCCTGCCCCCACCGGCCCCAGCCTGGAGCTGCTCACCGCCGCTCGGGGCCTGACCAGCGGCGACGTCGTCGCCCTGACCCTCCGGCCCCTGGACGATGCGGCCTCCGCGGTCCTGGCCGGCGCCGGAGCCACCCGCCTGCTGACCGCCGACCTGGGCGAGTCCGCCCACCTGCCCGCCACCGCTGCCGATGCCGTCGTAGCGGCCGTGAGCACCGTGGCGCCCGCCGCGGTCCTGGTCGTCTCCGACTACCGCGGCAAGGAGCTCGCCGGGCGGGCCGCCGTCCTGCTTGACTCGGCCTGCGTCTCCGACGTCACCGCCCTAGAGACCGCCAGTAGTGCGGATGGCTCCGTGCTGCGGGCCTCCAAGCTGGTCCTGTCCGGCTCCTGGTCCACCACCGTCTCCGTGGGCTCGGGCGCCGGCGCCCCGATCGTCGCCGTGCGCCCCGGGATCGCCGAGGTCGCCGCGGCTGAAGGCACGGCACTGGCCGCCGAGCCCCTCGATGTGCCCGTCAGCGCCGAGGCCGCCGCCGTGCGCCTCGTCTCGCGCGAGGCCACCTCCGTCGCCTCCGGCCCCGCCCTGACCGAGGCCCGCACCGTCGTCGTGGGCGGTCGCGGCGTGGACGGCGACTTCGACCTGGTCCGCTCCCTGGCCGAGCCGCTCGACGCCGCCGTCGGCGCCACTCGTGTGGCCTGCGACGAAGGCTGGATCGAGCGCAGCGCCCAGATCGGCCAGACCGGCGAGACGATCTCCCCGCGCCTGTACATCGGGCTCGGCGTCTCCGGCGCCGTCCACCACACCAGCGGCATCCAGGGGGCCGGGACGGTGGTGGCGATCTGCGACGACTCCGAGGCCCCCATCTTCGAGATGGCCGACTTCGGCGTCGTCGGCGACGTCGCCGAGGTCGTGCCCCAGCTCGTCGAGGAGCTCGCCAAGCTGCGCGGCTGAGCCGCCAGTGGGGGCGCCGCGCAGCACCGACCGGTCTGGGGGAGGACGATGACCGCAGGATCGACGAGCCGCCCAGAGCCCGCAGAGGGAAGGGCGCTGCGTCCTGCAGCCGAGGAACGGTGGGCCGATGAGCTGGCTGCTCTGGCTGCAGCAGATGCTGAGTCCGGCGCGGAGATCCCCCGGGGATGGCGCCTGTCGCCCCGCTCCGTGCGCACCTTCATCGTCGGGGACGAGGACCTCGGCGTCACCCGGAAGTTCTACGGTGACGATCCCCTGATCGACCGGGCGATCGTCACCCTGCTGGGCCGTCAGGGACTCATGCTCGTCGGAGAGCCGGGGACCGCGAAGTCCATGCTCTCAGAGCTGCTCGCAGCCGCGATCTGTGGGACCTCGACCCTGACGATCCAGGGCTCGGCGGGCACCACCGAGGACCACGTCCGCTACTCGTGGAACTACGCGCTCCTCATCGCCGAGGGCCCCTCTCGCAGAGCCCTGGTGCCCTCACCGGTCTACCAGGCCATGGAGCGGGGCGCCGTCGTGCGCTTCGAGGAGATCACCCGCTGCCCGCCCGAGATCCAGGACACGCTCGTCTCGGTGCTCTCCGAGAAGCAGCTCATGGTCCCAGAGCTAGGAGACGGCTTCCGCGTCAGCGCGGCTCAGGGATTCAACGTCATCGCCACTGCCAACCTGCGTGACCGCGGTGTCCACGAGATGTCCTCCGCGCTCAAGCGGCGCTTCAACTTCGAGACGGTGAGGCCCATCGCCGACCGCGCCTTCGAGGCCGAGCTCATCGCCAGCGCCCTGGATTCCGAACTCGGTGAGCAGCGCGTGCCGATGAGCCCGAAGGTGCTCGACGTCCTGGTGACTGTTTTCGCCGACCTGCGCACCGGGACCACCGCCACCGGGACCCCGGTCAAACGTCCCGAGACCGTCATGTCCACCGCCGAGGCCGTCAATGTCGGCGTGGCCGCCTCGTTGAGCGCGCGCTACCTGGGTGACGGCGCGGTGCGGGCCTCCGATATCGCCCGCCAGCTGGTGGGGGTGGCCCTCAAGGGCCAGGACGAGGACGCCAAGCGCATGCGGTTCTACATCGACTCGGTGGTGCGCGAGCGCGCCGCCTCCAGCACCGATTGGAAGGACTTCCTGACCGCCTCTCAAGGACTGTGGGAGTGAGCGCGCCGACGACACAGGTCCCCACCCGGCTCCAGCGCGCCCTGGACTCCCAGCAGCGCTGGGGCCGGGCAGGCGTCCACCTCGTCCCGATCCGGCACCACTCGCCGGCCTGCGCGCTGGCCCTGTCGGCGCTCCTGGAGGAGGTACGTCCCGCCACGGTCCTCATCGAGGGGCCGGTCGAGTACGCCGCCCTCCTGCCCGCCCTCCAGGACCCGGCGACCGTCCCTCCGGTGGCGATGCTCTCCCTGGGGGAGCGCACCGCCTCCTACTATCCGCTGGCCGAGTTCTCTCCGGAGTGGGTCGCTCTGCGGTGGGCGGGTGAGCATGGGGCCGAGGCCGTCTTCATCGACCGCAGCGCCTGTCTTCGAGATGATGACGATCCCCGCGACGATGCCCGCGGCGCTGTCGCCCGCACGCTCCAGGCCGAGCGGTACCTCGCCCGATCGCGCAGCCTGGACGCCCTCGCCCGGAGCCTGGGCTGCCGGGACCATGACGAGGTCTGGGAGCACCTCTTCGAGGACCGCGCCACCGCCGAAATCCGCAGTTGGCGGGGCTTCTTCTCCGACACGCTGGCCTGGTCCGGGCTGGCCCGCCTCGACACTGAGCGCGAGGTCCTCGACGCCGACGGTACCCACGCCCGCGAGGCCGTCATGACAGCGGCTCTGCGAAACCACCTGCCCGGTACCACCGAGGCGATCAAAACCTCCAGGGACGCCACCACGGCACCGATCGTCATCGTCACCGGAGGATTCCACACCTTGGCGCTGCTCGACTGCCTCGATGGGACAGAGCACGCCGCCTGGCTGCCCGAACCGCAGCCCCAGCCCGGCGGGCCGGCCTGGCTCATTCGCTACGACTTCGCCCGCCTCGACGCTCTGCGCGGCTACGGCGCCGGCATGCCCTCACCGGGACTGTGGCAGCGCGCCTGGCGGGCCCGCACCGGTTCCAACCCGCTGCCCGATCGCAGCAGCGGCTCGAACACGGCCGTGCGGCAGACTGCGCAGACCGCCCCCGAATCGGTGAGAGCCGCCCGAGACTTCGCCACCACCGTGCTCCTCGACATCGCCACCGCTCTGCGCGAGCTCGGCGAACCACTGGGGACCGCCCAGGTGCTGGCCGCCGTTGAGCACGCCCTGGGATTAGCCGCCCTGCGCGGGCGCGCCTGGCCCGGCCGCTGCGACCTCATCGACGCTCTCACCAGCTGCCTGGTCAAGGACGACTCCGGCATATCCGGCAACCTGGGGGCAGCCGTCGCCTCCGTCCTGGCCCCCTCCGACGTCGGACAGATCCCCGAGGGCACCGCCATTCCACCACTGGTCTCCCAGGTGCGCGACCAGCTGCGCGCCGCGCGCATCATCACCGACGACGCCGTCGAGCACCGCGTCAGCCTCGACACCAGCCGCAGACCGCGCCACCGCGAGCGCCGTGAGCTGCTCGCCCGCCTGCGTTTCGTCGGCTCCGGCTTCGCCCACCAGATCTCGGGGGCCGACCTCGTCGCCGGCACCGGCATGGGCCAGTTCTTCGAGGAATGGGTCTACGCCTGGACCCCCATCGTGGAGGCCGCACTCGTGCGCGCGGCCCAGGAGGCCCCCGATCTCGACGTCCTCGTGCGAACCCGACTGGCCGAACGACTCACCGGTGAGCTCGATGCCGACACCTTGGCCACCCTGGTCAGTGAGCTAGCGGTCATGGGGCTCGACACCGAGGCCGGCGAAGTCTGCGACCGCCTGGAGGACCGTCTCGGTCGGCTCAGCGACCTGAGTGAGCTCGTCGAGGCCCTGCACCGGTTGACGGGGCTGATCGAGTCCACCTCTCGTCTACGCCTAGACCACGCCGTGCCCCGAATTCGTGCCATGGTGCGCCGAGGCGTCGCCATGATCGCCCGTCTCGTCCCGGACCTGGCAGGTCTGGAGGATCAGGAGGCCGAGGCGGCCGTCGACGCCCTCATCTCGGTGCGTGATCTCCTTGTCCGGCTGACGGCTTGGGACCACCGCGGCGGCGGTGACGATGGCGGCAAGGGGGCGCACGCCGGCCTCGGCGCGGTGATGCGTGAGATCGAGGCCCTTCGCCTCAGCCGTGACGCCGCCGCGGTGCTGGTCGGCTGCGCCACCGGTGTCGCAGCATCCGCCGGGGCGCTGACCGGGCAGGAGACGAGGAGCGCCGTCGTCGCCCATCTCGCGGTGGGTGCGGATCCGACGCGGGCGGCTGACTTCATCGTGGGACTGGTGCGCACCTCCCCGGATGTGCTCCTGCACTGCCCGGACACCGTCGAGGCCGTCACCGCTGCTCTCACGGCGCTGGACGACCAGGCCTTCGTCGCCGTCCTGCCGGACCTGCGTCGCGCCTTCACGACGCTTCGCCCCATCGAGACCCACCGCCTGGCCGGCACGGTGGCCGGGCTCGTGGGAACCAGCGCCGCCAACCTCGACGTCGTCTGGAGCGTCGACCCCGCTCAGGCCGCCCTGGGGGCCCAGGTCGAACGGGATCTGGTCGCCTCGCTGGTGCGCGACGGACTGGGGCAGTGGGCGCGATGACGAACAGTGCGCCGTCGAACCGTCCCGGCTCCTGGACGGGCACGGACCGGGAGCTGGCGGCACGCCGCTGGCGCATGGTCCTGGGGCGCTACGCCGAGCCTGCTCTGCCGCGCAGCCAGCAGGACGCTGAGCTTGATGAGGCGCTGGGCTACGTCTACGACCGCGAGTACACCGGCCGCGGACACCGCCTGGGCCGTGGCGGTGGAGGCAGTGACGATCGGGCGCGTGGCGGACCAGGCCCCTCGGTTCTGCGGGCGGTCGACTGGCTCGACGGTGCCCGCCGGCTCTTCCCCGCCTCCACCCTGGAGCGTCTGGAGAGCGATGCCCTGACCCGCTACGGGCTCACTGAACTGCTCGCGGACCCGGCCGCCGTCGACTCCATCGACACCAGTGCCGATTTGGGAGCCGCCCTGCTGCGTATCAAGGGAAGGATCCCGCCCCGGCTCTCCGATGGGCTGCGGGCCCTTATTTCCCGGGTTGTCGCCGACATCATGGAACGGCTGCACCGCCCCGTGACAACCGCCCTGAGCGGCTCCCGCCAGCGCAGTAGCGCCAGTCCCCATGCCTCGGCGCGCAATTTCGACTGGCGTCGCACCATCACCGCCAACCTGGGCAACGTGGACCCCGAGACCGGCCGCATGATTGTTGAGGACGTGCGCTTCATGGCGCGCCACAGGAGACGTCACCTGACCTGGGACGTCATCATCCTGGTGGACCAGTCCGCCTCCATGGCCTCCTGCCTGCTTCACAGCGCGGTAATGGCCTCGATCCTCGCGAGCCTTCCCGGCCTGTCCGTGCGCCTGGCCGTCTTCGACACCACCGTCGTCGACCTCAGCCACCTGGTTGACGATCCCGTCGAGGTCCTCATGACCAGTCAGCTGGGAGGCGGAACAGACATCGCCAACGCCGTCGGATACGCCGCCGAAGCGGTCACCAGCCCTAGCCGCACCATCGTGACGGTCATCAGCGACTTCCAGGAGGGCGGATCGGTGTCCACCCTCGTGAAACGAGTGCATGACCTGGTCGCGCAGGGCGTCACCGTGCTGGGGCTGGCATCTTTGGGCGACGAGGGCCGCGTCTGGTACGACCACGACGTCGCCGAACGGCTCTCCGAGGTCGGAATGAGGATCGCCGCCATGACCCCGGACCGCTTCGCCACCTGGCTGGCGGAGGCGACCGCATGAACGTGCGGCGCGGCCCCGCTCGGCTCTCCTCCGACGGCCCCAGTTCCCCGGAGCGGCCCGAGCCCGCTGGACAATCCCCCTATGCGGCCTTCGCGGTCTACGGTGCGCTCGACGACGTCGCCCTGGCTGCCCTGGGCAACCGGGGCCTGCTGCGTCGCGGGCGCGCCGAGCTGGCGGCCGGACGCGTCGAGTCCGAAAGAGGCCCCGCAGACGACGGCGCAGCCCCGCATCCAGCGCCGGAGACGCTCACCATCCGGGTCGGCCGGCCGCCGATCCCGGTCACCCTGACGGCCGCCGGACCCCAGGACGCGCGCTGTCCCTGCCCCGTGGCCGGCATCTGCCTGCACGTCCTGGCCGCCTGCCTGTGGATGCGAGAGGCCGTCAACCGCGGCGGGACCGTCGAGGACAGCGGCGCCACCGAGGTGACCACGGGACCCACCCCGTCTCAGGCGCGGCCCACCGGGACGCGGCCGCCCGAGGCGCCTGCCCATGAGAGCGGAAGCGACCCGGTCCTGGAGGAGGTGCTCGCCTGGGATCCCGCCTGCGTCGAGAAGTCTCTGGGCGCAGAGGCCCGGCGGCGCGTGCAGGCGTCCCTGGCCGGCCTCGACCCGGACCGACTCGCCACCGGCACCGAGGTGACCAGTGCGCCCGGGCGCCTGAGCATCACCTGGCCGGGCGCACCCGAGGTCGTCGTGATCGCTGGGCTGGGACCACGGGGCATGATCGTCTCAGGGCGCCACTCGCCGACGGCCAACGCGGCCTGGCGCCTCCAGTCCGTCATACGGCTCTTCGCCCGAGCGGGCCGCCCTTGGCCGTGGCCGGATGAGACGACCACCCTCAGCGACCGCCAGTGCGATGCCCTCTCGACGATCACGACCGCCATCGAGACCATCGTCTCCGCAGGGATCTCACACGCCGGCCCCCGCAGCGCCGCCGACCTCGAGCGCCTCGCCCAGGTCAGCCGCCTGGAGGAGCTGCCCCGGCTATCCCGGCTGCTGACCTCCGCCGCCGGGAGGCTCCGAGCGCTTGCCGAGCACAACGACGCCGTCGACGAGGCCACCGTCTTCAGCGCCCTGGCCGCCGCCTGGTCCCTGACCCAGGCGCTCACAGCCGTCACCGACCCGCCCGGCCCCGCTCTCATCGGGCCGGCCGATACCGAGACGGCCGAGACCGGCCTGCTGCTACCACTGAGCGCCACCTGGTGGACGACCCCCTCGGGAAGCCGAGGACTGACCATCAGGCTCTGGGATCTGGACAAGGGCCGACCGGAGGCGGTCACCACCGGACGAGCCGCCGGGGTCGATGCGGCCTTCCGCTACTCCGAGGACGCGATCCTCCTGTGGGGCGCCTCGGTGAAGAACATCCTGTCTGGCCCCTTGCGCCTGACGGGCGCCGCGCGCCGGCCCGACGGCGCCCTGGCCCCCTCCAGCCGCACTGCCGTCACCCGCCGCAGCGGAGAGGCCGGTTACGACGACGTCGACCTGGAAGCCGTGGCCGAACGTCTTCAACAGGTCGGCTCCGGGCCGGAAGCCGCCCGCTTCGAAGCCCCCGTGGCCCGGGTCCGTCTGATCATGGTCGCCAAGGACGGCCTGGGACCGATCGACATCGACGAAGTCCACCAGCGCTACCTGTGGCCGGTGACCAGCACCGATGGGCACAGGCGTCTGCTGACCATGGAGGTCGGCGGTCGGGAGATGCAGATGGTCTCCGACGTGCTGTCCCGCGAGCTTCAGGTGCACGCCATCACCGTCGAGGGCGACCGCCCGGCTGGTGTCTTCGTGCGCGAGCACGGCCGGATCTGCCTTCTGGCGACAACCTTCCCCCCTTCACACAGCGCCTCCAACCGGGAGTACCGTCGGCTGCGCCGACGCACGGAGCAGATGCACAGCCGGATGCGCACCCAAGCACCGGAAAAGAACAGGACGGACCAGACGCCGATGCGGGCGCTGGCCCAGGACGTGCACGAGGCGCTCACTGCGCTCGCGGCCTCCGGGACGACACGTCCCACAGGCATGGTGGCGCACGTGCTGCGCACGCGCGCTCGCATGGCCGATGACCTCCAACTCACCACCCTGGCGGCCGCGCTCGCCGAGGTGGACAACCGGCCGAGCCCCAGTGCCGTACTGCGGGCCTGCGCCGTCGTCGACCGGCTCGACGCCTTGACGCGCTGATACCACTGAGCGCGCTGATATCACCAGTCCCACTGGTGCCGCTCGCCGGAGCCGGGGGAGTGCTCCCCCGGGTATCGGGGCTGACGGGGAGCACGCGGCTCGCTAACCTCCGAGTGTCTCCGTAAATTCGGTGCGGAGGGGGACCACGAGCGAGATCACCTCGCAGGAACCGTCGCGGCGCGACGCCGAATAGCAGAGAAGAACCAGGGGGCACAACAATGTTCGCACTCGCATCCCCGGCACGCAGGCTTGTCTCCCGGGCCCTGGAACCGCTGAAGAAAGCGGGGCAGGACATGCACCGGCGCGCGGTCGACTACGTCATTTCCGGCGAAGACCCGCAGATCCTGGACGCCATCGGCTCCTGCCCGGCCGGTTCCGGGACCAGCCCGGCGAGCACGCAGGTCACCTCCTGGAGCTCGGTGCTTCAGGACCTCAGGCAGGAGGACGAGGCCCCGGCGACCTCCGGGACTGGACGGCGAGACAGCTTGTACAGCAGCAATGCCCTGACCACCGAGCAGTGGGGGCGACTTGGACGCCTACTGGAGGCGATCGATCAAGCCGGCTCGCAGAAGGAGAGTCCGGCGCTCACCATGTTCCCGGCCTGGTTATCCCAGTTAACCACAGACATGCTCAGCTGCTCCGCCATCGCACGCGAGCACGACCCGAGGGCGCGCCGAGTCCTGGACGAGCCGTTGTCGAGCGCCTCGGTGATGGCCGCCATGCGGCCCGGATGGGACATCTCGCGCCTCATAGCCCTCCTCGATGACGGCGGCCTCGGCCCCGAGGACCTTCCCGCCGCGATCTTCCTCCTCGCCTTCGCCAAGAGCGGGGGAGCCAGGCGCGACTGGTTCACCTCCCACCGTCTCCTGCCTGTGGCCCTGCCCGGAGTACTGGACTATCTCACCGAGCACGCCCGTGAGCTGTCCACGGAGCTGATGGACCAGCTGAGCCTTGAAGAACGAGCCCGGGTGCTGGCCTGCGCCAGGGCCGATGCGCCGTGGGCACTCGCCGGAGCCCACCTGGTCGGCGCACTCGCCGTCGGCTCATCCAAGAGGCTGCGCAAGGAGGCTATCGACATCCTGAAGGGCCTGGAAGCATCAACGTGCCGTCAGGTACTGGCACCGGCACTGGCCACGGCGCGGCCGTCCCACGCCGCAGAGCTGGAGGACTTCCTGTTGACCGTCGAGGGCGGAGAGGAACTGCTCGCTCAGGCGGCCGGCTCCAACAAGCGGCTGGGCGACATAATGGCCCGCAGGCAGGCCAACCGGGCGATCCTCGATACCGACGCCACTGGCGGGAGCACCGGTGAGGGCGATGGTGACTCCCAGGACGAGGAGCTGATCGAGCTCGCGCCCCTGCCCGTGATCGACCCGAATGCGGCCGTTGCCGAGCCCGCTGAGCTGCGCCGAGTTGTCGAGCAGGTCATACGGCGCTCGGACTCCTGGAGCGCCAGGGCTGACCGGGCCTCGCAGTCCGCGCTTGAGAAACTGGTGGCGGTGGCCGAGGGAAGGAAGCGGAAGCTTCCGATCTTCATGCGCCACCGGTTCGGGGATATGTGGTGGATCATCGACTGCGCCCCGCACCTGAGCCCCGCCCATGTTCTGCGCCTTATCCGCGCCCACGCTCTTAAGCCCTACTTCCTCGCTGTGCGCTACTGCGTGGAGTGCGATATCGACCCGCGAGTGCTCCTGCGCCTGATCGACAACCTCGGCCTGAGCGACCACGAAGTCGATGAGGCCATCGAGGAAATGTCCGCCGCCATTGTCTCCGGAACGCCTCCGCGGCTGGCGTGGCCATGGTGCGCCGAACATCCCGAGCTGCTGCGCGAGGCCCTCGACGACCCGGCTCGCATCACCGATGCCTTGAAGATCCTGGCCCAGTTCCCCCGCATCCCGGCCGAGCTCAGGATCCCTGTCGGCGCGATCGCCCTCGGGTCCTCGAAGGTCAACCGGCCCCTGGCGCAACAGGCCCTGCGCACCTACCCGCGGGCGCACGAGCTAGCCGAACAGTCCCTGACATCGAAGTCCCAGGAGGTGCGGTCCTGGGCGGCGGACTGGATCCGCTCCCTGGCTGATCCCGCCTCCATCGAACCCCTGCGGACCGCGCTACTCAAGGAGAAGAAACCCGTACCCCGAGCGGCGCTCCTGGCGGCGCTGCGCGACTGCGGCGCCGACATGGACGAGTTCCTCTCCCCGTCGGTCCTGAGTGCCGAGGCCGCCAAGGGCCTCAAGGCCAAGAGAGCCCCGTCGCTGCGATGGTTCCACATGGGCTCCCTGCCGGCAGTGCGCTGGAGGGACGGCTCCGACGTCGAGCCGCAGATCATCCAGTGGTGGGTCACGATCGCCGAGAAGCTGAAGAACCCCGACGGCAGGGGGCCGATCGACTTCTACCTCTCCCTGCTGGAGCCGGGCGACGCCGCCGTCCTAGCCGCCCACGTCACCCGTGCCTGGGCAGCCCAGGACACCCGTCACCCCGCGGTGGAGGACAGCCGGGAACACGCGGACAAGGTGGGGCGGCAGGAGCACGACCGGGCACAGGCCTGGCTGCGACGGTGCCGGCAGAGCGCCGCTCAGGCGCGCTTCCTCAAGGAGGCCGAGGAGGAGGCGGCAGTGCCGCTGGAGGCGCGGATCGCCGCCGCCTTCGCACGCCACCAGCGCGAGTACCTGGGATCGGCCGTGGCCAGCAAGGGCCTGCTCGCCTTCTCGGTGCGTATGGACGGCGGGGAGCTGGCGGCCTTCGTGCGCGCCTTCATGCGGGACAACTCCGGTCGGCGCGCCCAGTTCGACGCGCTGATCCACTGCCTGTACGCCCACTCCAGCAACGAGACGCTGCATGTGCTTCTGAGCATCGCGCGGCGGCACAAGATGCGGGGCATTCAGGCCACCGCAGGCGACCTCGCCAGGGCGGTTGCCGAGGAGCGCGGGTGGAGCGATGACGAGCTCGCCGACCGGACCGTACCGACGGCAGGATTCGACGACGACGGCCTCCTGCACCTGTCCTACGGGACCCGGGAGTTGACCGGGCGCCTGACCCCTGAGCTCAAGATCGCGCTGTCCGACGCCGACGGAAAGACCTACGCCTCCCTGCCCGCCGCCCGGGTGGGTGAGGACGAGGAGCTCGTCAAGGCCGCCAAGAAGCAGCTGACGGCCGCCCGCAAGGAGGCCAAGGCTGTCCTGACCCTCCAGAAGGGGCGCCTGTACGAGGCCATGTGCGCGGGACGGACCTGGAAAGGGGCCCAGTGGCGCGAGTCGCTGGCGGCCCACCCTCTCATGAGGCAGCTCTGCACCCGCCTCATCTGGGCGGTGATCCGCGCCGACGATGCCGTGTCCACAACATTCCGGCTCGCCGAGGACGGCGCCCTCATCGGCGTCGATGACTCCACGATCGATCTTCCCGACGACGCCGACGTCGCGCTCGCCCACGGAACCATGCTCAGCCAGAGTCAGTGCAGCGCCTGGCGCGAGCACCTGGCCGACTACGAGGTGACGCCCCTGTTCGATCAGTTGACGGCCACCGCCCCCGAGATCGAGCCCGGGCAGAAGGCCTTCACCGACCTGGAGGGGCATCTCACGGACACTTTCGCGTTCCGTGCGACGGCGACCAAACGCGGCTACGAGCGCGGCGCCCCGGTGGACGGCAGCTGGTTCGACGACTACGTCAAGGAGTTCACCTCGGCCGGGCTGAGCGCCACCATCCGGTTCACCGGCTCCAACCTGCCTGAGGACAAGATCACCTGCGCCACCCGAGACCTCACCTTCAGGAGCGGGTACCGGACGCTCTCACTGTCCTCGGTGCCCCCGGTACTGCTGGCCGAGTGCTACGCGGACTACGCGGCCCTCGCCGCGCTGGGGGCATTCGACCCGAACTGGGAGAACAAAACCAGGTTGATCTGATCGTGTTCGAGGGCATGGTTCGGGGCGGGAAGGAACCAGGTCCTTCCCGCCCCGAGTGCTATGGGCGCTCGGCCGCTTCCCAGCCGTCCCCGAGGTCCTGGAGCCGGCCTCACGATTCTCGACGACGTCTCGCGCCCGCACGCCGCCCGCAAGAGTGAGGACAGCTGAGGACAACTGAGGACAGCGAGCTGGGCCAGGCGCCGTCCGACTCCGACCCGCAAGGAGGCGGCCGCTGTCCTCAAGGTCCGGAGCAGGCGTCTGTACGAGGCCATATGCATGGGGCGCGCCTGGCCGGCTCCGCTGTGGCGAGTACTGTTCGCCGGCCACAGGTGGGCGGGCTGCCGGCGGCTCGCATGGCCTGGATGGCCCACCGCCGGGATGAGGGAGCGCGAAACGGTGAACCCGCCGCCGTTCGGCTTGACGGCACCTCCCCTCTGTGTCACTGTATTAGTGCAGTAATACAGACGGTCTGACGAGGTCGCCTGTGCTGCGCTCATGAGCAGTACCCGTACCCGACCACTAGGAGAGCCATGGATCTCGACGACTCCCGTCCGATCTGGGTTCAGCTGGCCGACGACTTCCGCCGCCGGATCGTCTCCGGCCAGTGGCCCCCGGGCGCCAAGGTTCCCAGCGTGCGCGAGCTCGCCGCAGACACCGGCGTCAACCCCAATACCGTCCAGCGGGCGCTGGGCGCGCTGGATCGCGAGGGGCTCACCGCGGCAGAACGGACTGCCGGGCGCTTCGTCACCACCAGGAAAAGCACCATCAACTCCGTTCGCCGGAACCTGGCCTCCGGGGCCACGGACGCCTACATCGACACCCTCACCGCCATCGGCATGGACCTGGACCAGACCACGGCGCTCCTCACCGAGCGCTGGTGGGCACCGGACCGCCAGGGCCGCCAGACAACAGGAGATGCGTCATGAGCGCACAGACCCTCAGCACAACCACCACCATCCCCTCCCTCGACGGCGCCGCACCGCTGGTCGTCGTCGAGAACCTCACCAAGACCTTCCGGGGCCTGCCCGCGCTGGACGGGCTGAGTCTCGAGCTTCCTCCCGGGCGGATCATCGGCCTCATGGGCTCCAACGGCTCGGGCAAGACCACACTGCTCAAGATCCTGGCCGGAGTCCTGGCCGACTACGACGGCCGGGTCCGTATCGCCGGACACGATCCCGGTCCCGAGTCCAAGGCGCTCGTCTCCTTCCTCCCCGATGCGAGCTTCCTGGCCCCCGGTCTGACCGCCCCGGCCGCTATCGCCCAGTACCGGCGATTCTTCTCCGACTTCGACGCGGACAAGGCCGCCGAGCTCGTGCGCTTCTTCAACCTGCCGACTCACCGCACCCTCAAGGAGATGAGCAAGGGCATGGGGGAGAAGCTGCGCATCAGCCTGGCCATGTCGCGCCGGGTCCGCGTCTATCTCCTCGATGAGCCGATCTCCGGAGTCGATCCCGCTGCCCGCGACGTCATCCTCGACGGCATCCTGCGCGACTTCAACCCCGAGGCTCTCATGCTGATCTCCACCCACCTCATTGCCGACGTCGAGCCCATCATCGACTCCGCCGTCTTCCTCAAGGACGGCCGCCTGCTGATGGCCGGTGACGCCGACGACCTGCGCCAGGACCACGGTATGAGCCTGGACGCCCTGTTCAGGAAGGAGTACCACTGATGTTCACCACACTGCTCATGGAAGAGGCCCGTACCCAGGCTCGGCGCAATGCCGGAGTCGTGGGGATCGTGGCGGTCATCGCCGTCGGCTCCATGCTTCTGAGCCTGCTCGAGCTTCCCGTGCTCTCCTCGATGCTGCTTGTTGCCGCGTTCGTGGCGCTCGTGGCCATGCCCGCCGTCGTGAGCGTCCAGATCGGTATCGAGTACTGGGCCTCCATGTACGGCGCCCGCGGCTATCTCACCATGAGCCTGCCGGTGAGGGGACGCACCTTGTTCGCCGCCAAGACGCTGTACGCCGTCATTGCGGTGCTGGCGTCGGTCGTGGTGGCGACGCTCCTGATGGTCGGCTGGTTCGCTGCCTACGCGCACCTGCTCGGTATCACGCTGGGAGAGTTTTTCGAACCGGTGCGTCAGCTGATCAGCATGGTGGGAACCGACATGCTTGTCTTCTACGGGCTGACCATGGTGGAGGGCGTCGTCGTGACGATCATCGAGGTCGCCGCAGTGATAAGCATCGGGGCGCAGGGGCGCTGGAACCGGTTCGGTTTCGGGGCGCCCGCCGCCGGCCTGGTCATCCTGTACACGGTCAACCAGCTCGTGGCCCTGGTCGCCACGATGCTGCTGCCGCTGTCGCTCGATGTGACCAGCGGGCGGATCGTCACACGCATGATGCTCCCGCAGTTCATTGAGGCTATCCGCTCGAGCCAGGAACCGCAGCTGGTGGGAATCGGTTCCCCAGTGGCGGCGCTGATTCTGGTCGCGATCCTGGTCTGGTGGGCAGTGCGAGCGATCGAGCGGCACACCTGCCTGCGCTGATCGCTGCCCGATGAGCCCGGCGCGCGTGTGCCCGGGGCGCGGTGACTACTCCGTGGCCCCGGGCACCGTCGCGTCGCCGGTTTTGGGTGCGGCCGCGTCGAAGGCGGCCGCGACGACGTCGGCATAGTCGGCCGGGTTCACCAGGGCGATTCCCTGGGCGCGGTCGGCCAGGAGGAGCAGGCTGTCCCCCGGGGCCAGGTTGAAGATCTCCCGGACCTCCTTGGGGATAACGATCTGCGACTTGGGGCCGAGCTTGACGGTGGCGATGTAGCGCCCCGGATTCTGGGCAGGGAGATCGGACGGGGCGCCGGGCTGCTTGTCCGACGGAGAGTCGGCGGGCGTGTCGGCTGGCATAGTGGGAGGTCCCTTTCCTGCTGGTGCTGTTGGGCTCCGGGATTCCCCTTAACCCTAGCTCTTCCGCGCGATGACGGCGCGGTGGGAGCCCAAGGGGCGGGCGGGCCGTCAAGCGACGGCCCGGCCGGAGGCCCGAGCGGAGGTGACGGTGGCCTGGGCGAGGACCTGATCGCCGTCGGCACCGCCGTAGACGACCAGGCTCTGACCGGCGGCGACGCCGCGCAGGGGGGTGTTCAGCTCGGCGTTCAGGAGGCCCGATGCCTTATCGACGCGGACCTTTGCCGGAACCGGGCGGCCGTGGGCGCGCACCTGGACGCTGGCCTCCTGCCAGCCGACGGCGGGGGAGTCGTTGGGGGCGGATGCGGCGTTGATGGGCAGATCGGCGAGCGGCTCGGGATCGGCGAGCAGAACGAGTCCGTCGCCATCGACCGCGCTGC
>ERZ773075.639-NODE-639-length-24937-cov-63.2248_pt1 | contig 24937 bp, 19 predicted proteins | sample MGYA00580614_ERZ773075 | MGnify/ENA primary metagenome ERZ773075 (study PRJEB29015, sample SAMEA2738021) | human oral metagenome | biome: human oral; feature: human-associated habitat; material: dental | place: China | collected 2043 ... | reverse complement strand
GGTGCAGCGCCACCGCCGTCTTACCCGTCCCCGGGCCTCCCTGGACCACGAGCACGCCCCGGCCGGAGGAGGTGACGATTCGGTCCTGCTCGGCCTGGATCGTGGCCACGATGTCAGCCATTCGGCCGTCGCGGGCCGCAGACATCGCAGCAATGAGCGCTCCCTCACCCTGCAGCTCCCCGGCTGCTACACCGTCCCCCAACGAACTCAGCGGGACACCCTCGGCTTCCAGGGCATCCAGATCGAGGACCTCGTCCTCCACCCCCAGCACCTGACGGGCCCGCGTATCGATGTGCCGACGGCGCACCAGCCCCATGGGATGAGAGGCCGTGGCCTGGTAGAAGGCCCGGGCCAGAGGAGCTCGCCAGTCCAGGATCACCTCGCGGTGCTGCGCGTCCTGCAACCCGATACGGCCCACATAGTGGCGCCGTCCTCCGTCGGTCACCGGCGAAGAGCTGCCGACGTTTCGATCCGAGACGACCTCGGCGCTGCTGGACCCTGCTGGTCCTGCCGAATCGCGGGGTGCTCTGCTCATGTCCATCCGTCCGAAGACCAGGCGGTCCTCGACCCCTTCCAGGGAGGACACCAGCGAGGAATAGTGTGCGGCGTAGGCGTCCCGCTCCCCACGTGACTGGTGCGTGCCGCTGACGCCCTGGGCCTCCGTGCGCGCCAGGGAACGACGGGCCTGGGCCAGCTGGCGGTCCAGCTCGCTGTAGGCGAGATCGACGGTCTGCTGCTCACCGCGTAGCTCGCGCTCGCGGGTGCTGTCCGCATTGTCCAGTAACCGTTCGGGTGCGTCCCGCTGAGGCTGTGTCGGGTGGGAGGGGATCGTCTGACTCACAAGTCCTCGCATCGCTTCGGGTTCTGTCCGGCTGGTACTCGACTGCCGCCGGCCGGCGCTGGTTGACGCTGACGGGTATGGGGTCCGGTGATGGCTTCAGTACGGTCGAACCATTATTCTCCTGCTGGGGCTTCAGGTGGGGACGCCGAGGGCGAACACGTCACCTGCGCCTCGGGCGGGTGGGAACATCCACAACACTGGGAGCGTTGGCAGGAGTGCCGAGGACACTAACCGCCGTTGCCGAGTACGAACCCTGGCAAACCCTGACAAAATACCGAATCATGTTCGAGTCGGCTTCACCGGAAAGAGCCAGTGCACGGCCAAGTACCGACTGAGATCATCTGAGATCATTGCACGAGACAGGCCATACGACCCCCGGGACGCGTCGCGGGGGTGGGGGCGAAGCAGACCAGACAGGAGGAGACGGGCTCGTGAGACCACTGTTCACCATCCAGCACCCCGCGGATCAGCCGATCTCCCCGAGGGTCCTCATCCACCACTTCGAGGGCGCCATGGACGCCGGCAACGCCGGTGCCCTGGCCGTCGATCAGCTGCTCATGACGCTGCCCAGCGAGCGTCTGGCGACCTTCGACATCGACGCCCTCGTGGACTACAGAGCACGGCGCCCCACGATGACCTTCGTCCACAACACCTACTCCTCCGTGGTCATGCCCGAGCTGGTCCTGGATCTCCTCCACGACGACGACGGCGAGGACCTTCTGCTGCTTCACGGCAGTGAGCCGGACTACCGCTGGGACGAGTTCGTCGGAGCCGTGGCCCACCTGGCCGTCTCCATGGGCGTGAGCCAGGCTGTCGGCATGAGCGGCATCCCCATGGCCGTGCCCCACACGCGCCCGACCTACGTGCACCATCACGGCAGCCAGCCCGATCTGTTGCCCAGTCAGCCCGAGCTCTTCGGCCACGTCGAGCTGCCCGGATCGATGTCGGCCTACCTCGAGCTGCGGCTGGGAGAGCTGGGCCTGGACTCCCGAGGTGTCTCAGCCGCGGTTCCGCACTACGTTGCCCGCGACGAGTTCCCACAGGGCGCATCGGCGTTGCTGACCGCCGTCGTGCAGGCCACGGGCTTGGCCCTGCCGGTGGGGGACCTGGAGGCCGCCGCCAACATCAACCGCGCCGAGATCAACGCCGAGGCCGCCCAGCAGCCGGAGGTCAGTGCCGTCGTCTCCGCCCTGGAGGCCCAGTACGACGCCATGGCTCCCCGGATCGCCACCGGCGAGATGGACACGGCCGCGCCTGCGCTCAATCTTCCCAGCGCAGACGAGATCGGCGCCCGCCTGGAGGCCTTCCTGGAGGCCAATGACTCCGGCGACCTGGGGACCCAGGGCTGGAACCCCGGCCGTGAGGGCTGAATAGTTCCGGGATGGTTCCGGGCGGGCTTGACCGTCTGCCGCTTCTAACGAGGCCGGCCGCCCTGGACGTGCGGTACCGCCGCCTCGTCCGGAGACCAGGTGCGCACCGGCAGCGGCAGGCGACGCACCGCTCGCTCGACATCCTCGACCTCGCCGGCCGTAAAGGGGACGCGACGGGCCACCAGCACCAGGTTCCCTCGGCGCCGGCCGCGTACCGCAGCCGGGTCGGCGACGATGACCAGGCTGGAGACGTCCCCCTCCAGGGACTCTCGTAGTGCCTCGATCTCGGCCCCCGCCTGTTCGCGAGGCATGGAGGAGGTATTGACCAGCAGCACGCCGCGAGGCGTGAGCGCCTCCAGGCACGCGGTCAGGAACTCCTGACTTCGGCAGGAGGCCGGCACGCCGCCACCATTGAACACGTCCCGCACGACGACGTCCCACTGACCGGGCCGCAGCCCCGGGACCACCTCGGCGGCGTCGCCCACCCGGATGCGCAGCCTGGGAGCACGGGGCAGGTCGAACCACATGCGCGCCTGGGCCGCCAGGATCTCGTCGATCTCGACGGCGACCTGCTGGGAGCCGGGGCGTGTGGCATCCCATGCCCTGGCCAGAGCACAACCCGCCCCGCCCAGATGGAGCGCCCTGAGAGGGACGCCTGCGGGAACCAGCGCCGCCAGCACCGCATCCATCTGCTGGTGGTACTCGAAGTCGAGGTGGGCCGGGTCGCGCAGGTCGAGAAAGGACGACTCCGCGCCGTCCAGCATGAGAAGGATACCGGTGTCTCGTGCCACGAGCTCGGCTGTGGCGAAGGAGGTCCGCACCGGGCCTGGTGGCAGGTCGGTGAGCGTCGGAGCATTGGAGGCCCTGCGTTTACGTGACACAGGCCCACGGTAGCCTGGGAGGAGCTGAGAGGGATTCTCCGGTCTCAGCCGGCCGCTATCGTCAGAGGATGTCGGCGATGCCGCAACGCGTCAGCAGCCCGCAGCGGGCTCACCGGGTGAGTCCGCCGTATCCATTGAGGAGGAGGAGATGAGCAAAGCGCCCCGTTCCCCGGCCGCGCGCCGCTCCTGGGGGGAGGACGACTCCGCCGCTCCCATCATCCACGTCGACATGGATGCGTTTTTCGCATCGGTTGAGCTCCTCGAGCATCCTGAGCTGACCGGCCGTCCCGTCATCGTCGGTGGTCGCAACGGCCGAGGCGTCGTCTCGGCGGCCTCCTACGAGGCCCGCGCCTTCGGCGTCTCCTCGGCGATGTCCATGGCCGAGGCTTCCAGGCGCTGCCCCCAGGCCGTGGTCCTGCCCGTACGTCACGGCCTCTACTCCCGGGTGTCTGCCCAAGTCATGTCCGTCCTGGCGGAGATCACTCCCGTCCTGGAGAAGGTGAGCATTGACGAGGCCTTCCTGGACGTGACCGGAGCTCGGCGCCGCATGGGATCCCCGGTGACCATCGGCAGGTGGATCCGCACCGAGGTCCGCCGGAGGGTGGGGGTGCCGGCCTCGGTGGGCATCGCCTCCACCAAGTTCGTCGCCAAGCTCGCCTCGTCGCACGCCAAGCCCGACGGCCTCCTCCTTGTTCCGGCCGATGTGACGCAGGACTTCCTCGACCTGTTGCCGGTCGGGGCGCTGTGGGGCGTGGGCGCCCGGACCCAAACGGTCCTGGCCAGATGGGGCATCAAGGACGTGCGCACTCTGGCGGGCACTGATGTACGTCACCTGGAGAGGATCCTCGGCCGGGCTGCCGGGCGCCACCTGCACGAGCTGTCTCACGGTGTCGACCCCCGCCGGGTCGAACCGGTGCACGAGGAGAAGTCGGTGGGTACCGAGACGACCTTCTTCGACACGGTCACCGACCGAGAGCACGCCCGACTGGTCCTTCTGGACCAGTCCCACCAGTGCGCCGCCCGCCTGCGTGCCAGCGATCTGCGGTGCCGCGTCGTCGTACTCAAGGCCAGAGGCGCTGACTTCACCACTGTCACCCGCTCGCGCACCCTGGCGGTTCCCACCGACCTTGCCCGCGACATCTGGGAGACCCTCTCCTCGCTCTACTCCCTCCTACCCACTCCGGCGGGTGGCTTCCGTCTCCTGGGGGTGCGCGTCGAGGGGCTCCTGCGTCCCGACGACGGTGTCCAGCTCCTTCTGGATGAGGATCCCCGGCGCGGTGCCTCGGAGCGGGCGGCCGACGCCGTGCGCCGCAGATGGGGCAGTGACGCGTTGGCGCCGGCCAGCCTGCTGGGAGGCGGGGGCGGGCCGGCCCGAGAGTCTCTCGCTGGTGAAGGAGAGTGCTGACTGCGGCCAGCCCCAATCGGTCTCGATCAGTGCCGACCAATCCTGCCCTATGTGCTCCTATGAGTTTCTCCTGAGCCCCCACAACGCCTATCCTGGCAACACGGCGCAGCAGATCCCCGGTCCCGCCCAGAAGCAAGGAGCAAGATGGCACTGTCAGAGCGAGAGCAGCAGGTCCTGCGGGACCTGGAGTCACAGCTCCACCATGACGATCCCGACCTGGCACAGACGCTTCAGCGTGAGGAGCGCCGGCTCTCGCGCCCCTCACCGCGCCATATCGGTGGCGGTGTTGCCCTGGTTCTCATCGGTCTGGCGCTTCTGATCACCGGGGTCTCGGTGCGCCACAACCTCTTGTCCGTCCTGCTGGGAGTGGCGGGCTTCCTGGTATCCGTCGGAGGAGTCACCCTGGCCCTGACCCGGCAGGAGGCTACTGGCGGAACGCGCCGGCCCGCCACCGACGGCCGGTCCGGCCGAGACAGGAGCAGTAAGAGGAAGCGTTCCTCCTTCATGGACCGTCAGTCCGAGCGTTGGGAACGTCGTCGCGACTCCGAGAACTGATTCCTCCACTTCCCTCCACCGCTCCCACGCTCCTCCACAGACCACCAGTTTGACAGGCCCTGCCCTCGGCGCTCACGCGCTCTGGGACAGGGCCTCGATTTGCGATGGCCCAGTGGCCTCCAGCAGGTCTATGCCCGTTGCCCAGGGCAAATCGCGTCACATCCGTAACCTGCGTGCAGGCCGATCGAAGTCTGTTTTTTTCCTGGGTACGCACCACGCCGAGGAGGCGGTGGTGAACACCTCCATCTGGTGGTCCTCCACTCCCCTCCACTGCATCTGAGACGGTGGTTAATCCTTGCAATGTCAACGAAAGGTTTGATGGGAGGGGGGGTGTGGCTGGGGTGTTGGGGGTCGGCTGTGGTGTGCTTGGGGAGGTGGAGTGGGAGAAAAGGGGGGGAAGTGGAGTAAGGTGGGGTGCATTCGTTAGTCGAGGGGAAGGAGGTGGCTCATGTTCCTGGGAACGCATGCACCCAAGTTGGACGAGAAGGGCCGTCTCATCCTCCCGGCGAAGTTCCGTGAGGAGCTTGCGGGCGGAGTTGTTCTGACCCGAGGTCAGGAGCACTGCCTGTACGCCTTCACTGCCTCCGAGTTCGAGCGCATGTACGCCCAGCTCCGTGAGGCCCCTCTCGCTCAGAAGCAGGCGCGCGACTACGTGCGCGTCATGCTCTCGGGAGCGGACTCTCAGATCCCGGACAAGCAGGGGCGCATCACGCTACCTGCGCCGCTGAGGGCCTATGCGGGCCTGAAGAAGGAGCTGGCCGTGATCGGAGCTGGAGCCCGGGTGGAGATCTGGGACTCCGAGGCCTGGGATGCCTACCTCGCCGCCCAGGAGCAGGTCTTCGCCGACACGGCCGAGGAGATCATCCCCGGCTTCTTCTGATTCGGCCCCGGCCCGCCCTGGTCGACAACTGAACAAACAACTGAATATCTGGATATCGCAGACCGTAAGCAGGTGCCGCCACGGCATCGGTGAGCCGTCTCGTGAGGTCTCCGCCCGATGCCGCGTCCGACGTCTCTTCCCCGGCGTCGGAACCACGGGAGGAGTCCTGGCGATACGTCCCCACCCGGTCCGCACGCCGATGTCGAGGGTGGGTTGCCTGCCAGCGGGTCGTGGCGTCTCGGAAGCCGTGTCGCCCACCCCCAAGAATCGGGCATACCCACAAAGACGCCGCAGCACAAGGAAGGAGGGCACCGCATGACCAGTTCACAGGCACAGACAACCGTCGTCGATACCGCCGGCAGGCACGAGCCGGTGCTTCTCCAACGCTGCCTGGACCTGCTCGCTCCTGCCATCGAGGGCGCCAGTACCAGGCCGGTCATGCTCGACTGCACCCTGGGGCTGGGGGGCCACACCGAGGCCGCGCTCGAGCGCTTCGCAGCTCTGAGCGTCGTGGGCATCGACCGTGATCCCGAGGCGATCGCACTGGCCTCGGCGCGTCTGGAGCGTTTCAAGGACCGCTTCGTCGCAGTCCAGACCACATACGACGCCGTCGACCGAGTTGCCCGGGAGCACTCCGCCAACGCCGAGGGAACGGTGGACGCCGTCCTCATGGACCTGGGTGTCTCCTCCCTCCAGCTCGACGAGGCCTCGCGGGGCTTCTCCTACGCCCGCCCCGCCCCCCTCGATATGCGCATGGACCAAGGCTCGGGGTGCACCGCCCAGGATCTGCTGGACGTCTCCAGCACCTCCGAGCTCACTCATATCCTGCGCACGTACGGTGAGGAGCGATTCGCCCCCCGCATTGCCGCAGCCATCGTGCGTCGTCGTGAGGCGGGGGATCCGGTCACCACCACCCAGCACTTGGCCGAGCTCGTCCGCCAGGCGGTGCCGGCAGCGGCTCGTCGCAGCGGCGGCCACCCCGCCAAACGGACCTTCCAGGCGCTGCGCATCGCGGTCAACGCCGAGCTCGACGTCCTGGAGCGGGCCGTGCCCCGGGCGCTCAACAGCCTGCGGGTCGGGGGACGCCTCGTAGTGGAGTCCTACCAGTCCCTGGAGGACCGCATCGTCAAACGCGCCCTGCGCCACGGGGCCGTCTCCAGGGCGCCGCAGGACTTGCCGGTCGTCCCCGAGGCGGACCGCCCCTATCTCGAGCTGCTCACCAGCGGAGCGGAGAAGGCCGACGCCCGCGAGCTCGACCACAACCCTCGCTCCGCCCCGGTGCGACTGCGCGCAGCCGCACGCATCCGTCCGGTCGACCAGGCCTGCGCACCGGAAGCGAGCTCGTTCGAGGGCCAGAGTCGGGGACCCGGATGCAGAACCGGGCACCTCGCCGATCGGTACCGGAGGAGGTAGCAGTCCTCAGCCATCGCGGATCACTAGGCCGTCTCAGTCAGTCTCACCACAACATCTATCCATCCGTACCAGTCCTTCGTCAGTCCAGACACCCCACATACCCCACAGGGAAGGCACATTGATGAGCGCCACCGCTACTGCTCGAGTCACCCGCCCGGTCACGACGCGGCGCACCGTCCAGGAAAGTGGTTCCACCAGTACCCAGGGACGCCCTGAGGCGGGTTCCGCCTCACGACCACAGCTGCGCGTCATCAGCGGCGCCTCCCGGGCAACATCATCCTCCCTGCCCTTCCTCGCGCTCGTCATCATGGTGTTGGCCGGCGCCCTCGTCGCCTCGATGCTCCTCAATGCCAAGATGGCTGACACCGCTTACCGTATGAAGGAGAAGCAGGTCGAGCTCAACGTCGCCGAGGATCACGTCGAGACTCTGCGCACCCAGGTCCAGGAGGCGTCGGCGCCCGATGCCCTGGCCGCTCGCGCCAAGGAGCTCGGCATGGTGCCCGCGGCCGCCCCCGGTGTCGTCGACGTCGAAAACGGTCGGCTCACCGAGGGAACCCCCGCCCAGGCCCTCAAGACCGGCCAGGCCGGGAGGTAGGCGCCGGTGAATCCCTCGCGTCGTCAGGTGCTCCAGGCCGGAGGACTGCTGCTCTTCACTGCTCTGGCCGGGCGAACCGTCTACGTCCAGGCGGTCGACGGGCCGGAGCTGGCCGCCAAGGCCAAGGCCGAGCGCACGGTCTCCTGGGTCAACCGGGCTCCCCGGGGAGACATCACGGGACGGGACGGCACGGTCCTGGCCTCGTCGGCAGTCAGCTACGACATCGGCGTCAACCAGCCGCTCATCGCCCAGTACGAGCGCACCGAGATGCGTCTCAACGAGTCCACCGGTGTCAATGAGAAGGTCGTCGTCGGCTACGGGGCGGCGGCGGTCGCCGCCCAGCTCGCCCCGATCCTCAACGTCGATCCCCTCGAGCTCGGGGCCAAGCTCGTGGGTGATCGGAGCTACGAGGTCATCGCCCAGGAGGTCGCTCCTGACACCTGGCGCAAGATCAAGGCCCTCGACATCCCCGGCGTCGAGCCCGACCAGCGCACCCGTCGCACCTACCCGGCCGGGACCGTGGCGGGCAACGTCCTGGGCTTCACCCACGAGGGTGAGCACAACCGCGAGCTCATCGGGGCCGCCGGCCTGGAGCTGACCCAGAACAAGGTCCTCACCGGCGTCGACGGCAAGGGCAGCGAGGAGATCGGGCGCAGCGGCGTCATCATCCCCACCGGCGAGCAGAAGGACAATCCGGCCCGGCCGGGCGCCACCGTGCGCACCACCCTCCATCCGGACCTGCAGTCCATCGCCCAGGAGACCATCGACCGCACGGTGGCGGCCCAGCACGCCGACTGGGGCATCGTCATGGCTATGGAGCCGAGCACCGGCAAGGTCGTCGTCCTGGCCGACTCCAACTCCGTGGATCCCTCCAACCCGTCGGCCACCTCCGAGGAGAACCGCACCGCGCGCAGCGTCCAGGCCGTCTTCGAACCCGGAAGCGTCGGCAAGGTCGTCACCTTCGCCACCGCCCTGGAGACGGGCGCCGTCAAGCCCGAGGACACCTGGACCATCCCCTACATCTGGACCTCCGCCAGCGGCCAGACCTTCAAGGACTCCCACGTGCACGAGACCCAGTCGATGACGACCTCCGGGGTCTTGGCCGAGTCCTCCAACGTCGGCACCGTCCAGATCGGCGAGAAGGTCTCCGACGATGTCCGCTACGACTACATGAGGCGCTTCGGCTGGGGCGAGACTACGGGCATCGAGATGCCCGCCGAGTCAGAGGGGATCCTCTACCCGCCCAGTTCCTGGGACGACCGCACCCGCTACACCACGATGTTCGGCCAGGGGGTGGCCGGTACCACCCTTCAGTCCCTCCAGGTGCTGGCCACCGTCGCCAACAAGGGCGTGCGCGTGGCCCCAAGAGTCATTGACGGCTGGGTCGACGCCGACGGCAAGGAGACCTCCCAGACCCGCCCGGAAGGGGTGCGGGTGATCTCCGAGGCCACCGCCACGACCCTCACCGAGATGCTCATCGGCGTCACCCAGGAGGGCGGCACCGCCGAGGCCGCCTCCATCAACGGCTACCTGGTGGCGGGCAAGACCGGTACCACCGAGATCCTCACCGACGACTCCACCGTGGCGTCCTTCGTCGGATTCCTCCCCGCGCGCGACCCGGTCCTGGCCATCGCCGTCATCGTCTACCGGCCCGAGGGCATCTTCGGAGGCACCGTGGCCGCCCCCGCCTTCCGGGAAGTGGCGCTGGCCGCCATGCAGGCGCTCAACATCGCCCCGGACCCGAGCGTCGTGGCCGCCCAGGCCGCGCGCAACGGAGCCGGTGGGGAACGGGATGCGAGCCAGTGAGGTGCCCCATGCGGTAGACGATCGTGACCACCAGCACCCCAGCGAAGCGACCCTCAGAGGTTCTTGTGGAAGATCGACAGTCGAAGGTCGCGATAGATTGAGGAACTATGAGCAACCACGCCTACGAGTCGGCCGCCGCCCTACGGCCGGGCTCCAATGGTCCCATCCCCATCAGCACTCTGTGTGAGCGCTTCTCCCTGGCTCCCGCCTCAGCTGATGACGCCGCCGCCCTCAACGACCTGAGCATCCTGGGGGTCAGTGTCGACTCCGGTGACACCGCCCCGGGCGAGCTCTTCGTGGGCCTGCCCGGCTTCACCGCCCACGGCGCCCGCTTCTCCGCCGAGGCCGTCGGCTCCGGTGCCGTCGCGGTCCTCACCGACGCCGACGGCGCCCTCATCGCCCACGAGGTCGTCCCCGGCACTCCGGTCCTTGTCCACGATGACCCCCGCGCCGTCGTCGGCTCCCTGAGCGCCGAGGTCTACCATCACCCGGCACGCGGCCTGGTCACCACCGCCGTTACCGGTACCAACGGCAAGACGACCACCTCATACTTCCTCGACGCGATCCTGTCGGCCCACGTCGGCGGCTGCATGGTGGCCGGGACCGTTGAGCTGCGCGTGGGGGAGCGCTCCGTGGAGTCCCCGCGCACCACCGTCGAGGCCCCCGTCCTGCAGCGGATGATGGCCCTGGCCGTCGAGGACAGGGTCGGCGCCGCCTCTCTGGAGGCCTCCAGCCATGCCATCGTCCTGCACCGGCTCGACGGCGTCGTCGTCGACGTCGCCGGCTTCACCAACCTTCAGCGGGACCACCTCGACTTCCACAAGACCATGGAGGGCTACCTGGAGGCCAAGGCGCAGCTGTTCACCCCCGAGCACGCCCGCCGCGGCGTCGTCTGCGTCGACGACCAGTGGGGCGCCGCTCTCGCCGCCGAGGCCCCCATCGAGATCGACCGCCTGCGCGCCTACCCCGGCGACGCCCCCGCCGACTGGTGGGTCAGTGACGCCGCCGTCTCCTTGACCGACTCCGCCACCACCTTCACCCTCCACGGACCCGACGGCGAGCAGATCGAGGCCTCCTGCCCCCTGCCCGGGCTGGTCAACGTCCAGAACGCCGCCCTGGCCCTGGTCATGGCCATCCGAGCGGGCGTCCCCGCCGCCACGGCCACCGCCGCCCTGGCCGGGGCCCACAACATCCCGGGGCGCATGCAGCGCATCAGCCAACGCGACGGCCGACGCGGTCTGTGCATCGTCGACTTCGCGCACACCCCCGAGGCCATGGATCTGGCCCTCAAGGCCGTGCGTCCCATCACCCCGGGCCGCCTCATCGTGGTCTTCGGCTCCGACGGCGACCGCGACCAGGGCAAGCGGCCCATGCTGGGCGAGGTGTGCGCCCGCCTGGCCGACGTCCTCGTGGTCACCGACGAGAACCCCCGCAGCGAGGATCCCCAGCTCATCCGCAACGCCATCCTGGACGGGGTACGCTCCGTGCGCCCGGACCTGGAGAACGTCGAGGAGATCACCACTTGGCGCGGCGACGCCGTGCGCCGCGGCGTCGAGCTGTGCGGCCCCGACGACACCGTCATCGTCACCGGCAAGGGCCACGAGCCCTTCCTGGAGATGGCCGGAGACTTCATCCGCTACAACGACGCTCCCGTCATGGCCGAGGCCGTCGAGGAGAAATGGGGGCGGGGATGAACCTCACCCTGAGTCAGATCGCAGCCGCCGTGGGCGGCAGGCTCATCGGCCCGGACGCACCTGTGACCGGCCCGGTCGTCACCGACTCCCGCCAGGCCGCCGAAGGCTCCCTGTTCGTCGCCGTCCACGGCGAGCGCACCGACGGCCATGCCCACCTGGGCTCCGCACTCTCCCTGGGCGCCGTCGGGGCGATCGTCTCCGACCCGGGGGCCGCCCGGGCCGGGTTGGGCATTGACCGGGGCGGCGCTGTCGGCTCCGCGGCCGCACAGCCCGGGACGGGGGCTGCGTCCGCGACGGAGGACACGACTGGGGGTACGGCTGAGGAGCTGCCCCTGGGACTCATCCTCGTGGAGGACACCGTCACGGCCCTCGGTGCCCTTGCCCGCACCCATCTGGTCGGCCTGCGCCGGGCCGCAGCCGACCGCGGTGAGCGGCTCACCGTGGTGGCGATGACCGGCTCGGTGGGCAAGACCACCACCAAGGACCTCACCCGCCAGCTCCTGGCCGCCTCCGGCCCCACGGTGGCGCCCCGGGCCAGCTTCAACAACGAGATCGGCCTGCCGCTGACCGTGCTGGAGGCCGACGAGTCCACCCGCTACCTCGTCCTGGAGATGGGAGCCTCCGGACCGGGCCACATCGCCTACCTCACCGACATCGCCCCCCTGGACGCGGCCGGGGTCCTCATGATCGGCCACGCCCACATGGGCGGGTTCGGCTCCATCGAGGGAGTCGCCGCGGCCAAGGCGGAGATCATCGCCGGCCTGCGGCCCGAGGGAATCGCCATCCTCAACGCCGACGACGCCCGCGCCGCCGCCATGGCCGAGCTCGCACCGGCACGCGTCCTGACCTTCTCCGCCCGGGGGCGACAGGCCGACCTGAGGGCCGAGAACGTGGACCTGGACGCGGCCGCCCGAGCTGCCTTCGACCTCCACCTGCCCGGTCTCGCCGAGCCCTGCCGCGTCCAACTGGCCGTGGCCGGCGTGCACAACGTGTCCAACGCCCTGGCCGCCGCGGGCCTGGCCCTGGCCGCGGGTATCGCCCCTGAGCTCATCGCCGAGAGACTCGGCTCGGTGAGCATCGAGAGTCCCCACCGGATGGATATTTCGGAACTCAGTGGTGATCTTCTCCTTATCGACGACTCCTACAACGCCAACATCGACTCCATGACGGCGGCGCTCGAGGCTCTGCCGGTTCTGGCAGGGAGTCGACGCCGCGTCGTCGTGGTTTCCGAGATGCTCGAGCTGGGGGAGTCCGCTGCCGCCGATCACGCCCGTACCGGAGAGCTAGCGGCCCAGGCCGGAGCAGCTATGCTCATCGGCATCGGCTCCACCCAGGAGGCACTCGATGCCGCCAGAGCGCGGGGGGTCGAGGTCCACGGTTTCGACGACGCCGCGACCGCCATCTCCCAGATCGACGCCCTCCTGTCCGACGGTGACGCCGTCCTGGTCAAGGGCTCCAACGGATCCGGCGCCTGGCGCCTGGCCGACCACCTCAAGGAGGTTCGTCCCCGATGACCGCCATCCTCATCTCCGGCGTGGTCGGACTGGTGGGCACCCTGCTGGGAACCCCGCTGCTCATCCGCTACCTCCACGCCAAGGAGTACGGGCAGTTCATCCGCCAGGACGGCCCCCAGGGCCACTTCACCAAGCGCGGCACGCCCACCATGGGCGGCCTCGTCATCATCATCTCCACCGTCCTGGGATACACCCTGGCGAATCTCACCCAGCTGCGCACGCCGCGAGCCTCCGGGGTCCTGCTGCTCTTCCTCATCGTCGGGCTCGGGCTTATCGGCTTCCTGGACGACTTCGAGAAGATCTCCAAGCAGCGCTCCCTGGGGCTGCGGGCCTGGCAGAAGATCGTCGGGCAGGCGCTCATCGGCGTCGGCTTCTCGGTGGCGGCGCTGCACTTCGCGGACCGCAACGGGCTCACCCCCGGCTCCACCCGGATCTCCTTCGCCCGGGACTCGGCGATCAACCTGGCCTTCGCGGGCAGTGTTATCGGACTCATCCTGTTCATCCTGTGGGCGAACTTCCTCATCACCGCCTGGTCCAACGCCGTCAACCTCACCGACGGCCTTGATGGGCTGGCCGCGGGGGCATCGGCCATGGTCTTCGGCGCCTACACGCTCATCGGCGTGTGGCAGACCAACCAGTCCTGCAACTACGGCCACGAGACCATGGTCCCCACCACCTGCTACCTGGTCAGGGACCCGCGCGACCTGGCGATGATCGCCGCCGCCCTGATGGGGGCGTGCTTCGGGTTCCTGTGGTGGAACGCCTCACCGGCCAAGATCTTCATGGGCGACACCGGCTCCCTGGCTCTGGGCGGTGCCGTCGCGGGGCTGTCGATCCTGACCCGCACCGAGTTCCTCGCCGTCATACTGGGCGGGCTCTTCCTGGCCGAGGTCATGAGCGACATCATTCAGATCGTCTCGTTCAAGTCGACAGGCCGACGCGTCTTCCGCATGGCTCCACTGCATCACCACTTCGAACTGGGAGGATGGACCGAGGTCAACGTGGTGATCCGCTTCTGGATCATCGCCGGCCTGTGCGTCATCGCAGGACTGGGACTCTTCTACGCCGAGTACCTGCGCCAGCTCATCTTCGGGTGAGCCGGGGCGCCCGGGCCCCACGGACCGACGAACCATCGATGCAGAGTCCTCCCACCGGCGGTCCCGGTGAGGAGCAGTGAAGAACCAGGAGCGTGAACCCGCACCGTGACCAGTCTGACTGAAGTCCCCGGTGAGTCGACTCGCAGTGCCGGTCCGGCCGAGGCACCCGGATGCGCCGCACCCGGTACCGTCACCGGTTCCATCGGATCCTTGTACGACCAGCTCGATGGCGCTCATGTGGCGGTCGTCGGGCTGGGACGCACCGGGCGTGCCGTCGTCGACGCCTTGGCGACCTTGGGGGCCCGCATTCATGTCTTCGATGGCAACGAGGCCTCCATCGAGGCGCTGGACGCTTTTACGCACGCCGCGATGGCCACGTCGGTGGTCTCGACGACTGTGGCCGGTGGTGAGGCGACGGCGGCCGCTCTGGCCCAGTCCCCGGCGCGACTGCTCATCGTCTCCCCCGGGGTTCCGGCCACCGGTCCGGTCCTACGCGCTGCCGAGGCGACCGGTATCGAGACCTGGAGCGAGATCGAGCTGGCCTGGAGACTCCAGCAGGACTCCTCCCGCCCGGACGTCCCCTGGCTCTCTTTGACCGGCACGGACGGCAAGACCACCACCGTCGGTATGCTTTCGGCCATCCTCCAGGCCCAGGGGCTCACGGCTCCAGCAGTCGGTAACATCGGTACCCCTGTCATCGAGGCGGTGCTGGCAGGTAGTGCCGACGTCCTGGCCGTGGAGCTGTCCAGCTTTCAGCTCCACACCACTCGGACCCTCTCGCCGCTGGCATCGGCCTGCCTCAATCTTGCAGCCGATCACCTCGACTGGCACGGTGGCCTGGAGGCCTATGCCGCGGACAAGGCCCGTGTCTACTCCCGCACTCAGGCCGCCGCCGTCTACAACCTCGATGACATCGCCACTGAGAGCATGGTCCGCCGGGCCGACGTCGTCGAGGGGTGTCGCGCCGTCGGCTTCACTCTGGCCGCGCCGGGTCTGGGGCAGGTCGGCATGATTGAGGACCTGCTGGTGGACCGCGCCTTCCACGCCGAGCGCCGCTCCAGCGGTGTCGAGCTCGCCACCACTGCCGACCTGGCGCATCTGGCTCCGGGACGGCGCGCTGAGAACCTGCCTGCCCACCTGCTCGCCGACGCCCTGGCGGCAGCCGCACTGGCCCGGGCCGCGGGCGTGGGTGCAGAGGCGGTCTCAGCGGGTCTGTGCGCCTATAGCCCCGGTGCCCACCGCATTGTCACGGTTGCAGAGGCGAACGGCGTCACCTGGGTCGACGACTCCAAAGCCACCAACCCGCACTCCGCCGAGGCGGCGCTGACCTCTCTGCCGCGAGGAACCGGCGTGTGGATCTGTGGCGGAGACACCAAGGGATCCCAGTTCTTCGACCTGGTCCGTGCAGTGCACCCCCACCTGCGCGGTGCCGTTGTCATCGGCGAGGACCAGAAAGATATTCTGGCCGCACTGGAGCGGGAGGCCCCGGGGCTGCCGGTGACCCGCGTCAGTGATGGCCTGCCTGAGCAGGTCAGCGCTGCTGCGGTTGAGGCCGCTGGCGCCATGGCCCGCAGCGGTGACACCGTCATGTTGGCCCCGGCCTGCGCCTCCTGGGATCAGTTCACCTCCTACGCCCAGCGCGGTGACCTGTTCGCCGCCGAAGCCCAGGCCTACGTCGCCCGTACCACCCGAGCTGCGGACGTCGCACGTCCTTCAGACGCCTCCGGTGTCCAGGAGCGGCTGTGAAGACCCGGCCCACCTCGGCTACCGCTCCTCACTCGCCGGTATCCGCCTCATCCGGCTCCTCGACGCCGGCCGGACTCGACTCGAACCGGAGCGCGACCAGCGGCGGAAACGGGCGGGCAACAGGCCGGACCGAGCGATCCGCCCGGCCCGAACCGGCGAGGAAGCAGCCGAAGCAGTCCGCTCCGCAGACCCCTCAGACCTCGCAGTCACCGCGTCCGTCGGGGCGACAGAAGGGCAGTGCTTCGTCCCAGACCGCCTCATCGTCCCCATCGAGGACATCGCTGAGAACCGGCAGTGCAGACGCCGGCGGCTCACGGTCGATGAGCCGGATTGCTCAGCTACGCTCCGCCTGGGGTGACCGTCTGTCCCGTTGGGGCAAGCGCTTGTCCCGCCCATGGGAGGGTGCGGCGGACTCCAGGTCCCACGGCACCTCACCGGGGAATCGTCGCGCTTACCGGCCCGAGGACGTGGTCGATCCCGTGCGGACCTCCGAGCAGGCGACCCTGACCTATTACAGCCTCCTCGTGTCTACCCTGGTGCTGGAGACCTTCGGACTCATCATGGTCTTCTCCGTGCAGTCGGTAACTGTCGCCGCCAACGGTGGGAACGCCTTCACCGACTTCGCCAAGTACCTCATCTTCGCGGTGGTGGGGACCCTGGGCATGGTAGGGGTCTCCCGCATGCCCTTGTCCTGGTTCCCCCGGGTCTCCTGGGTGGTCCTCGGACTGACGATTGCGATGCAGTGCCTGGTTTTCAGCCCCATTGGTGTCAACGTCTACGGCAACCGCAACTGGATCCTGGTACCCGGGATCGGCACGGCGCAGCCCTCGGAGTTCATCAAGGTTGCTCTCGCCCTGGTCCTGGGAACACTGGTGACCTGGTACATGGCCAGGCGCAGGGGCCGAGCCGTGGCAGCGGGCTGGGGCGGCGTCGCCACTGCGATCCTGGCCGTTCTCGGGGGCCAGGACTTGGGGACCGTCATCATCCTGGTCCTCATTGTCGCCGGTGCCCTGTGGGTGGGGAGTCTACGAAAACGGTGGTTCGCACTTCTGGGGGCCGGTGGCATACTCCTATTCGCAGCAGCCTCTATGCTCAGCGCCAACCGGCGCGCCCGCATCATCGCCTGGCTCCATCCCGAGGGAGCGGATCCCACCGGCGTGGGCTACCAGCCCAAACATGGCATGTGGGCGCTGGGCACTGGTGGCTGGTTCGGTGTGGGGCCGGGCTCGTCTCGCCAGAAGTGGGGCTACCTCACCCAGGCCGACTCCGACTACATCTTCGCCGTGCTCGGAGAGGAGTTCGGGCTGGTGGGCACCCTCGTCGTCATCGTCCTGTTCGCCGTCATCGGCGGATGCTGTCTGCGCCTCATGAGACGCCACTCCACCACCTACGTCGTGGCCACCACCTCGGCCATCGGCGCATGGATCGTGGGACAGGCGATCATCAACATGAGCGTTGTCACCGGCGCCCTGCCGGTGCTGGGCGTCCCGCTTCCCCTCGTCAGCCGCGGAGGAACCGCCCTGGTCTCGGTTCTCCTGGCCATCGGGGTGCTTCTCGCCTTCGCCCGCCACGAACCCGGCGCGCAGGAGGCCCTGTCCACGAGTCCCGGGGCGCTGCGTCGTTCCCTGGCAGTCATTGTCCCAAGGAGGAACCGTGCCCGAGACAAGTGAGACCGCAGGCTCTCCCAGCCAGATGCAGCCGAGCCGGCAGGAGCGCCCCCGGCCCCTGCGGGTGCTGCTGGCCGGTGGAGGCACCGCCGGCCACGTCAACCCGTTGCTGGCCACGGCCGCGGCCCTGCAGGACCCGGCGCTGGGAGGTGACCCCCGCACGCAGATCCTCGTCCTGGGGACCGCCGAGGGGCTGGAGAACCGCCTGGTTCCCGAGGCCGGCTTCGAGCTGGCCCTGGTTCCCCGGGTCCCCCTGCCTCGACGCCCCAGCGGGGACCTGCTGCGTCTGCCGCACCGGCTGGGAAAAGCGATCAGCGCAGCCACCGAGGCCATCGAGGCCGTGAAGGCCGACGTCGTCGTCGGCTTCGGCGGATACGTCTCCACCCCCGCCTACCTGGCCGCCCGGAAGGCCGGCGTGCCGGTCGTCATCCACGAGCAGAACGCCCGCCCCGGCCTGGCCAACCGCCTGGGGGCGTCCTGGGCCCAAGCGGTGGCGTTGACCTTCGCATCGACCCGCCTCAAGGCCTCCAAGGGGCGTACCGAGGTGACCGGGCTGCCACTGCGCCCGGCCATCGCCGACCTGGTGACGCAGCGCTCCACCACTGAGGGGACTCATCGTGCCCGCGTCGACGGCGCCCAGGCGCTGGGACTCGACCCCGACATGCCCACGCTCCTGGTGACGGGCGGCTCTCTGGGGGCCCAGCACCTCAATGAGGTCCTCGGCGAGTCGCTCAGCTCCCTGCCCCTAGGCCTGCAGGTGCTGCATCTGACCGGTAAGGACAAAGACGCACCGGTGCGCTCCGCCCTGGAGGCGGCGGTGGCCGCCGGAGCGCCTGAGGACCTTACCGAGCGCTACCACGTGCTGGACTACCTGAACACCATGGAGCAGGCGTACGCCTGCGCCGACGGGGTCCTGTGCCGCTCCGGCGCCGGTACGGTCGCTGAGATCACGGCCCTGGGGCTGCCGGCGCTCTACGTGCCTCTGCCCATCGGTAACGGGGAGCAGCGTCTGAATGCCGCCGACGTCCTGGCCTCAGGAGGTGGACGCATGGTGCTCGATGCCGACCTCAAGCCCTCCGACATCCTCGACTTCACGGTGCTCATCTCCGAGCCCGAGCGCCAGGCGGCCATGGCCCGGGCCGCGGCCTCCACCGGCGTCCAGGACGCCGCGACCCGACTGGCCGCTCTCATCCAGCAGTGCGCCTTCACGAATGACACTCCTACCGATGAGGAGAACGCGGCATGACCGACACCAGCACTATGCCACCTTCAGTTCTGCCCGTCTCCCGGACCGGGTCCCGGCAGGACGGCGCGTCCGGCGGCACGCTGGCGGGCGCCTCCTTTCACCTCATCGGCATCGGCGGAGCGGGTATGAGCGTTGTCGCCCAGCTGCTGGCGGCCCGTGGCGCCAGGGTCTCGGGCTCCGACGCTCACGGCGGCCCTGCCTTCGACCACCTGGCCGACCTGGACATCACGACCCACCTGGGCCACGACGCCGCGCAGCTTCCCGCCGAGAGCACCGTCGTGGTCTCCACTGCGATCAAGGAGACCAACCCCGAGCTCATTGAGGCCCGCCGTCGGGGCCAGGAGGTCATCCACCGTTCACAGGCCCTCGCGCTGGCCGCCCGTGGGCTCGATTTCGTCGCTGTGGCCGGTGCGCACGGCAAGACGACGACCTCGGGCATGCTCGCCGAGGCCCTGACGGTCGCCGGGGCCGACCCCTCCTTCGCCATCGGCGGGGTCGTGCGGGCCCTGGGCACCGGGGCCCACCTGGGCGGTGGCTCCTCCCTGGTGGCTGAGGCCGACGAGTCCGACCGCTCCTTTCTCAACTACACGCCCCGCGTGGAGATCGTCACCAACGTCGAGCCCGACCACCTCGACACCTACGGCACCACCGAGGCCTTCGAGGCGGCCTTCGTCGACTTCGCCCACCGCCTGGTCCCCGGGGGCCTCTTGGTCGCCTGCGCCGCCGATCCTGGTTCGCTGCGCCTGGCACGCACCGCAGCCGCAGAAGGGCTACGCGTGGTCACCTACTCCTTCGGAGGCCTCAACACCCTGCCCGGCGGGATGCTGGTGGGGGAGGGGCACGTCCACCTGACGATCCAGGAACGCGGTGCCGCCTCCACCCGCGCACGGCTGACCCTGATCAGGGCGGCGGACCAGAAGCGCAGCGGCAGCGCCCGCGCGGGGGAATCGGCCCAGAATCAGGTCGAGCTGGTGCTTGCTGTGCCCGGCGACCACATGGCCCTCAACGCGGCCGGCGCTTGGGCCGCTGGCATCGAGCTCGGTGTCGAGCCGGCTGAGATGGCCCGTGCCCTAGGCTCCTTCGGGGGGACGGGGCGGCGCTTCGAGGACCGGGGACAAGCCGACGGTGTCCGCGTCGTTGACGACTACGCCCACCACCCCACCGAGATCGAGGTGCTGCTGCGCACGGCGCGGGAGGTCGCCCAGGAGCGCGCTGGCCGGGTCCTGGTGCTCTTCCAACCGCACCTGTTCTCCCGCACCCGGGCCTTCGCAGACCGCTTCGGCCAGGCACTGTCCCTGGCTGACGTCGTCGTCATCGCGGATGTCTACCCTGCCAGAGAGGTCCGGGCGGACTTCCCCGATGTCACTGGAGACACGGTCGCTCGACGCGTTCCCGGCGGCAGAGCCACCTTCATCGCGGATCGTCTGGAGGCCGCCCACGCGCTGGCCGCGCAGGCCCGTCCCGGTGACTTGCTGCTGACGGTCGGGGCCGGTGATGTCACCGAGCTCGCTACGACCGTCCTGTCCGACCTGGTGACCCGCGAGGGTGGTGCAGCTGGCTCGCCCACGCAGCGAGGCGGGCACGTATGAGAAAGCCCTCGGCGCCACGCCCCGAGCCGTCCAACCGTTCTGAGGGGACCCCGGCCAGCATCCCCCCGCGCCGCTCAGGCAACCGGCACTCGCGTTCTGCTCGCTCGGTGCAGGGCGGAGCCGGGCGGAATGGCGTGAGGAGATCCCCGCAGGACGCGCAGACTCAGCGGGAGACCGAGCCGCCCGGGGCGGTCGGCCCGGCCCGTCGACCTCGATCGCCGGGCGCCGGTGCGACAGCGGGCTCTCCCGGGGCCGCTGGGAGACCGGCCTCCTCCAAGACCGGCTCACGCCCGGTCGTCTCCAGGCAGCAGGCCGGTGATGACTCGCCTGATGTCCCGTCCACGTCGAGTCGAGGTTCCGAGACGACCGCCGGCCCCGAGAGCGCGCCCGGTGCCGAGCTGACCGTCTTCGGTCGTCGGCAGGTCGCACTGCCTCGTGGAGATGACCGGGTCGTCTCCACCGGGCTCGCCGACCGTCTCAAGGAGCGTCAGCAGGCTCTGCGCCGGCTGCGTCTGCGCCGAGTGGCGACGGCCGCCATCGTCGTGCTCGTCGTCGTTCTGGCGACCTGGGCCCTGCTCTTCTCGCCTCTTCTGGGTCTGCAGTCCCAGAGGATCTCTATCGTCGGATCGGACGGCAGTGTCTCGGACAAGCAGGTTCGTGACGTTCTGTCCCCCTATACGGGTGACTCGTTACTGCGTCTGGACACCAGCCGGCTCTCCACCCAGGTGAGCGACAAACTGGTCCGGGTACGTCAGGCACAGGTGACCAGGTCCTGGCCTCGGGGACTGCGGGTGCAGCTGACGATGAGGGTTCCGGTGGCCACCGTTCAAGGATCGGACGGCTACCAGATCCTTGACAACGAAGCCGTGGTGCTCGAGCGGGTCCAAGAGGCGCCAACGGGGCTGGTGACCATCATGCCTGACTCCTCCAACGGCGATGGGGCGACTCAACCTCAGGAAATCTCCGCCAAGCAGGTTGCCGCCGTCACTCAGGTAGTGGGTTCTCTCGCGCCGGAGACTCTGGCTCAGGTCGCCAGCGGTAGCGCCACGGCCTCCGGGCAGGTCACTCTCGCCCTGAACAGCGGAGCCAGTGTGATCTGGGGGGATACCCAGGATAATGCGCTGAAGGCGCAGGTTCTGGCGACCCTCATGGCGACCAGCGCCTCCGTCTACGACGTGTCCTCTCCCCATCGGCCCACGACGCGGTCCCCCGACGCCTCCTCCTCGGAGGTTCCGACGTCGACTCCAACGTCGTGAACATTGCCGGTTGCCGAGTCGGACTCGTACGCAGGACCCGATCGGGCCGCCCATCTCACAGCGGAACGGGTACTGCGGCGGGTTCGTGGGACGTATGCCAGACCTTCAGGTGGATTGCAGACGAGGTGCATTGACATAGCAGGAAATCCGCAGGCAACTGCACACAAACACGCCGGGCTTCAATACTTCGTGACGTCCGGGAAGTCTCATAGCGTTAAGCCAGTCGTTCGGAGAATGACATAAGTATAGACCTTAACTTGAGGTTGAGGTTTGAGGGGAGTCCTCGACAGGGGGCTCATGACGAAACTCGCGGAGGGGACGCCAGTGGTCGAGAGCATGGCTGTGGACGACGCACAGCACTACCAGGCAGAGATCAAGGTCGTCGGAGTCGGCGGCGGCGGTGTCAACGCAGTCAACCGCATGATCGAGGCCGATCTGCGTGGCGTCGAGTTCATCGCCGTGAACACCGACGCCCAGGCTCTGCTCATGTCCGACGCCGACGTCAAGCTCGATGTCGGACGGGACCTGACCCGAGGACTGGGGGCGGGGGCCGACCCGGCCATCGGCCGCAAGGCCGCCGAGGACCACGAGTCGGAGATCCGCGAGGCCCTCGACGGGTCGGACATGGTCTTCGTTACCGCCGGAGAGGGGGGTGGTACCGGCACCGGCGCCGCCCCCGTGGTCGCCCGCCTGGCCAAGAGCATCGGAGCGCTGACCATCGGCGTGGTCACCCGGCCCTTCTCCTTCGAGGGGCGTCGCCGCTCGGCCCAGGCCGAGGACGGCGTCCAGGCGCTGCGCGAGGAAGTCGACACCCTCATCGTCATCCCCAACGACCGCCTCCTGCAGATCGCCGACAAGAACATCTCCGTCGTGGACGCCTTCAAGCAGGCGGACCAGGTTCTTCTCCAGGGCGTTCAGGGCATCACCGAGCTCATCACCACCCCCGGCCTCATCAACGTCGACTTCAACGACGTCAAGTCCGTCATGCAGGGCGCCGGCAGTGCTCTCATGGGCATCGGCTCCGCCACCGGCGAGGGGCGCGCGATCACGGCTACCGAGGAGGCCATCGCCTCCCCGCTGCTGGAGACCTCGATCGACGGCGCCCACGGCGTGCTGCTCTTCTTCCAGGGCGGCTCGGACCTGGGGCTGTTCGAGATGAACGAGGCCGCCAACCTCGTGCGCGAGGCTGTCCACCCCGAGGCGAACATCATCGTCGGAAATGTCGTCGACGGCGCTCTGGGCGACGAGGTTCGCGTGACGGTCATCGCCGCGGGCTTCGACTCCGAGCCGGTGGTCGGCGGCCTGGCCGACCCGGTGACCCGGCTGTCGAGGGCGGCCTCCGTTCCGCCGGTACCCTCCTCCCCGGTCGAGGATCTGCCGCCGGCGCCTGCCCCTCGCGGTGGCGCACACGCCGCGCAGAACCCGGTGACCCGTCCCGTGCCGCTAGCGCCGGCGCCGTCATCGCCGGCCGTCGCTGCCCACCTGTCGGAGGTGAATGCGGCCGAGGCCCTTTCATCGGGGAGCATGCCCGCCTACGTGGACGACTCCTACGGGACGTACGGCTCCGTGCCGGTTCAGCAGTCGGTCTCCGAGCTCGAGGTGCCGCAGGTCATCGGCGTCGATGCCGACGACGACGGCATCGATCTGCCCGACTTCCTGCGTTGAGTGACGCTGACGTCGGGACCGCTCAGGGATGCGTGAAACGGCTACCGCTCAGGTCGCAGACCTGATCGAGGCGGATCTGGGCCCGGGGGCCCGCGGGTACTTCACCACTCGCGGCCCGCGGGCCCGTCTCGTTCCCGGCAGGGGCGACACCGACTCCGCGGCCCGGGGCGCCGACGACGACGGTGACCAGGACGGGGTCTACTGCGGCTGGAATCTCGCGCTCCATGTCGGCGACGACCCACAGCGCGTTCGCGGCCATCGTCGCCGGCTCGAGGAACTGCTCGGGCTCGAACGGGGAGAGCACCTGGCCTGGATGAATCAGGTGCACTCCAGCACCGTTGCTGCCGCTCGGACCGAATCGGTCCCCACGGCGGATGCGCTCGTCTTGGATACCCGAATGCCCGGGGCTCCGGCCGGCTGCTGCGTCCTCGTGGCTGACTGCGTTCCCCTTCTACTGGCCCATCGGGACGGCATTGTGACGGCGGCCGTTCACGCCGGGCGCCGCGGCATGCTCGACGGCGTCGTTCCTGCCACGATCGACGCCCTCCGGCGCGCGGGCGCGGTTCCGGGGGACCTCTGGGCGGCCGTCGGACCGTCGATCTGCGGCTCCTGCTACGAGGTGCCCGATCACATGCGCACGCTGTCCGCGCAGCGCGAACCCGCCTGCGCTTCGCGCACGTCGTGGGGAACCCCCGGCCTCGATGTGGCCGCCGGCGTCATCGCCCAGCTCGAACGCGCGGGAGTGGGGCACATCAGCGCCGGCGGGTGGTGCACCTACGAGGATCCGCGCTTCTACTCCTTTCGGCGGGAGGGAACGACTGGACGGCTGGCGGGCGTCGTTCTCCCGAGATGAGGCTCAGGGCGCTGAATACTTCCTGAGCGTGACCTACCTGGAACCTGAGGTTGGGGACACGCCGGGTTGAGGTCCCCGTGCGGCGTTGCGGGGGCGGATACCGTCGCAGCACATCCGGAACGCAGGGGACCGGACGAACCAAGGAGCGATAGATGGGCGCGTTGCGCAGTATGACCAGCTTCCTCGGCTACTCGGAGCCGGAGGAGGAGACCTACCAGGACAGCTACGAGGCTGCCGACGCCGGTTACGCCGTGCAGGAGCACGAGCAGGACTTCGTTGATGAGGACTACGAGGACTTCGCCGCCCCGGCCACGCCCGAGCCCGCCGCCGTTGCTCCGGACCTTCGCCGTATCGTCACCGTGCACCCCTCGACCTACAACGAGGCTCGGATCATCGGTGAGTCCTTCCGTGACGGTGTGCCCGTCATCATTAACCTCACCGGTATGAGCGAGTCCGATGCGCGTCGCATGGTCGACTTCTCCGCGGGGCTGGTGTTTGGTCTGCACGGCGCCATTGAGCGAGTCACTCCTCGAGTGTTCCTGCTGACCCCCGCCAGTGTTGAGATCGATGGCGGTGAGGTCGCCGAGGCCCGCGGCCGGTTCTTCAACCAGAGCTGAGCTGGTTAGCACGTGGCTCTTGTCTCTGTACTTGCCTGGATCCTGTCGAGCATTCTGAGTCTGTACTTCCTCGTCCTCCTGGTCAGGGTCGTGCTCGACTGGATTCAGGTCTTCGCCCGCCAGTGGCGCCCCAGGGGGCTTGTCCTGGTGATGGCTAATCTTGTGTACGCTCTGACGGACCCGCCTCTGCGGCTGATCCGTCAGAAGGTTCCCATGGCACGCCTGGGAGGGGTCGGCATCGACCTGA
>ERZ773075.638-NODE-638-length-24991-cov-58.8892_pt1 | contig 24991 bp, 19 predicted proteins | sample MGYA00580614_ERZ773075 | MGnify/ENA primary metagenome ERZ773075 (study PRJEB29015, sample SAMEA2738021) | human oral metagenome | biome: human oral; feature: human-associated habitat; material: dental | place: China | collected 2043 ... | reverse complement strand
ACCGATCTCGACGCGGAACTCGACCGATCTCGATGAGGGGGCGAAGGGGAGAGCATCGCCGTCGACCACAATGAGTGCGTGGACCGAACCGCGCCCGACCCGCTCGCCCGGCTACTCGCCGCTCCTCCTCCGCTGCCCGCCAGGGAAGCCCTCCCCCGACTCCGCGAGCTGCTGACCGGCGTTCCGGCGCGCGGAGTCGTCGTCGCCGCTCCGCCCGGCACCGGCAAGACCACCCTCGTCCCGCCCCTGGTCGCCCAGGTCCTCACCGCCCCGGCCGGTGACCGGCGCATCATCGTCACCCAGCCCCGGCGCGTCGCCGCACGCGCCGCCGCACGACGCCTGGCGGCTCTGCTCGACGAGCCTCTCGGGGCGACCATCGGCTACGCGGTGCGCGGAGAGCGGAGAACCGGCCCGCGCACGCGCGTCGAGATCGTCACCGCCGGGCTGCTGCTGCGCCGTCTGCAGGCCGACCCCGACCTGCCCGGCGTGGCCGCCGTCATCCTGGACGAGGTGCACGAGCGCTCCCTGGAGTCCGACCTGCTCCTGGCCCTCCTCCTGGACGCCCGGGCGCTGCACGAGGACCTGACGATCATCGCCATGTCCGCCACCGCCGACCTCGAACGCCTGCCCGCCCTGCTCGGCGGCCCCGACAGCCCTGCCACCGACCTCGGCGATTCCGGCACCCCCGGCCCGGAGGCCCCCGACGCCGTCCGGTCGGCCACGGCCGGCCCCACGGCGCCTGTCGTCTCGGTCGGCGACCCGCTCCACCCTATCGAGGAGGTGTGGACGCCCCCGCCGCCGCGCGCGCCCCGCCTGGGCCCGCGCGGCGTGCCACGGGAGTTCCTGGCCCACGTCGCCGCCACTGTGAGGCGCGCCCTGACGGAGCGCACCGGCGACGTGCTCGCCTTCCTGCCCGGGGTCCGGGAGGTCGACGACGTCGTGAGCCGCCTGTGCGAGTCTCCGTCGTCGGATGTTGACATCCTGCCGCTCCACGGACGACTGAGCGCCGGTGCGCAGGACGCCGCTCTGGCGCCCTCGCCGCCGGGCCGCCGACGCGTGGTCGTGGCCACGAACGTCGCCGAGTCCTCCCTGACCGTGCCCGGAGTGCGCGTCGTCGTCGATGCGACGCTGACCCGGCGACCGCACCTGGACGTCGCTCACGGCATGTCGGGCCTGGTGACGGTCGGAGAGTCCCGCTCGGCGGGCATCCAGCGCGCCGGGCGCGCGGGGCGCGAGGGCCCCGGCGCCGTCTACCGCTGCTGCTCGCCGGTGGATTGGGCACGTGCGCCGCAGGCGCCCACACCGGAGATCCTGTCCGCCGACCTGACCCGCGTCGCCCTCGAACTCGCGGTGTGGGGCGCACCGGGAGGAGCCGACCTGGCCTGGATCGATCCGCCACCCGCCCCGGCCATGGAAGCCGCTCACCGCACGTTGACGCACCTGGGCCTGCTCAACGGCGGCGCGGGGGCCAGCGCATCACCACTGTCGGCGACCGCGCTCGGGCGCGCCGTGGCTCGGATCCCAACCGAGGTCCGCCTGGCTCGCGCCCTGCTGATCGCCCGCGGGATCATGGGAGCCAAGCGGGCCGCCGAGGCGACCGCCCTCCTCAGCACCGGCCTGCGACCGCCCGGAGGAGACCTGACCGCGCTGGCGCGCAGCGTGCGTGACGGCGGCACGCACACGGGCATGTGGAGGGCCGAGGCCCGCCGCCTGGAGCGAGCGGCCGAGCGCCTCGGCGCCCGGGACGCGTCCCTCGACGCCGCGACCGCCACACCCCCGACCGCCACGCCCACCACCCTGGCCGAGGCGGTCGCCCTGGTGTCGGCGCTCGCCCGTCCCGAGTGGATCGCTCATCGTCGCGGCCCGCGGCCCGCAGCCGGGTCACAGGCCTCCTACGCGAGCGTCGGCGGCGCGGGCCTGCGCACCGCGCGAGCATCCGTCCTGGGCTCATCGCCCTGGCTGGCCGTGGCCGACGTCGATGCCGCGCTCGGCCGCGGAGAGGCGGTCGTGCGGGCCGCGGCGCCGATCGACGAGGCTCTCGCCCTGAGCGTCGGCGAGCCGTGGCTCGTCGAGGAGGACCGGACCGTGTGGGCCCGGGGCCGGCTCCGCTCCGAGCGACGACGGCGCCTGGGCGCGATCATCCTGACGACGACGCCGGGCGGCACGCCGTCACCGGGCGCCGCGACCGACGCCGTCGCCGAGGCGTGCCGAACCGAGGGGCTCGACGTCCTGCCGTGGGGAGAGGCCGCCGAGCTGCGGGCGCGCCTGGCCCTGCTCAACCGCGAGCTGGGCGAGCCGTGGCCCGCGATGGACGACGGCGCGCTCCTGGACCGGGCCGAGCAGTGGCTGCTGCCCGCGGTCGAGGCCCTCGCCGCCTCCGGGAGGCGATTCGATCTGAGGCGGCTCGACGTCGGCGCGGCACTGCGGGCGCTGCTGCCGTGGCCGGAGGCGTCCGGCCTCGACGAGCTCGCGCCGCAGCGCATCGAGGTGCCGTCGGGCTCGCGCATACGGGTGTCCTACGTCGGCGAGCAGGGCGAGGCGCTCCAGCGGCCGGTGCTGGCGGTGCGCGTGCAGGAGTGCTTCGGCTGGGCGGACACGCCCCGAGTGGCGGACGACCGGGTACCGGTGCTGATCCACCTGCTGTCCCCGGCGGGGCGGCCGGTCGCGGTGACCGACGACCTGCGCTCGTTCTGGACCGGACCCTATCGGCAGGTGCGCGCGGAGATGCGGGGCAGGTATCCCAGGCACGCCTGGCCCGAGAACCCGTTGTCGGCGCCGGCGACCCGTGGCGCACGGCGACGCGGCTGAGGCCCCGGCGCCCGGGGCCGGTCCGTCGGGGCCCGGGGGCGGACCGCCGCCAGGCGCTGGAGCTCCAGCAGGGCCGGGCTCAGGACGGCGATGTCGACCAGGGCGCGCCGGCCGGACCTGCCGCCCGGAGCTGGAGCCCCGACAGGGGCCGAGTCGTCGCCGGGGGCACTACACTGGCAAAACGACCGGCACTGACCAATCGCGCACTCCGTAGAGGCACCGAAGAAGAGGAACCGAAAAGAACGAGATGGCCACTTTCCGACGCCAGCTGCAGAGCGCCCCTCCCAGCCCCGGGAGCGTGGGCCCCCGGGCACTGTGGCTCTCCTTCGAGCGCCACCACCATCGGATCATGGTGCGCACCGTCGCGGGCGGCGCCAACTACGTGGCCCACAAGATCGATACCGCGGGGTCGCCGGACATCCTCGGCACCGTCGCCGGCAACGACTCGGTCATCGTCATCTGCGCCGACTCGGAGGCGGCCATCGAGCTCACCGCGCGCCTGAGCGACATCCTCTCACCCGCACCGGGACTTTAGTCCTAGCGTAAGTCATACATATTTATTCATCAATCAACACATCTCGGCCGTCCACCCCCCCTCTTCCAGAGGAGTCTCATGCGGCGATGATGCATAAAAGGATTCTTATGCATCATCGATTCAATAAATTAACGACGCCCGACCTGGAGACATCGCCCCCGACGCGCCCTACACTCGTGGTGTCAAATAAGTAGTTCCACAAAGGGGCGGAACATGGCATCAGAATCGTCCAACGATTCATCCACTAAGGATCAGTCATCATCGCCGGCGAAGGTCTCACTGGCTGTTCTCACCGCACTCGTCATCGGCTCGATGATCGGCGGGGGGATATTCAATCTCCCGAAGCAGATGGCCGCCGCAGCGGCGCCCGGTCCTCTCATCATAGGGTGGCTCATCACCGGGGTCGGAATGCTCATGCTGGCAAAGGTCTTCCAAGGCCTGGCCGTGCAGCGGCCCGACATCGACGCAGGCGTCTACGGCTACGCAAAGGAAGGATTCGGCAACTACCTGGGATTCTCCTCGGCCTGGGGATACTGGGTCAGCGCCTGGATGGGCAACGTCGGATACCTCGTCTTCCTCATGACGGCGATCGGGGTCTTCCTCCCGGGCTTCGGGGAGGGCACCACGCTGCTGGCGACCATCGTCTCCTCGGTGCTCCTGTGGCTCTACCACCTGCTCATCATGCGCGGCATCCGCGAGACGGCCGTCCTCAACGTCGTCGTCACCGTCGCCAAGATCGTGCCCCTGGTCGTCTTCGTCATCATCGGGGTGATCGCTTTCAAGCTCGATACCTTCACCGCCGACTTCTGGGGGAGCAGCAGCGACCTGGGCACCACGCTCACCCAGGTCAAGGCCATGATGCTGGTGACGGTCTGGGTGTTCATCGGGGTCGAGGGCGCCTCCGTCTTCTCCGAGCGCGCCCGTAAGCGCCGCGACGTCGGCCGCGCCACCATCACCGGCTTCGCCTCGGTGCTCGCCCTCCTGCTGCTCGTCAACCTCCTGAGCTACGGCATCGCGCCCCGCGAGGACATCGCCGAGCTGGACGACCCCTCGATGAGCGGCGTGCTGACCGAGGCCGTCGGCCCGTGGGGCGCCAAGTTCATCGCCGCCGGCCTGGCCATCTCCCTGATCGGCGCCCTCCTGTCCTGGTTCCTCATGTGCGCGGAGATCCTGCGCGTGCCCGCGCTCGACGGCACCATGCCGCGCTGGTTCTCCCGGGAGAACAAGAACGGCACGCCGGTGGGCGCGATGTGGCTGACCAGCGGGATGATCCAGCTCGTCCTCATCTGGACGTACTTCGTCGGGTCGAACTACACCCGCCTCATCCTTCTGGCATCCGCGCTCATCCTCATCCCCTACCTGTTCTCAGCGGCGTTCCATCTCATCAACTCTTTCCGCAACCGCGAGAGGAGCGGAATCGGGAATATCATCATCGGCACCCTCGGGACCGCGTACGCGATCTGGCTCCTGTACGCGGCCGGACCGACCTATCTCTTGTTCGTGGGCCTGTTCTACCTGGCGGGAACGCCCTTCTACATCGTCGCCCGGAAGCAGGCCGGGGAGAAGATCTTCACCACAATCGACTGGATCGTCCTCGCTATCTTCTCATTGACCTCGGTATACGCGATCTACGGACTGTACATGGGATTCTACGCGGACGCCCTCTCCGGCTGATGCCGAACGGCCTGGCGCCCGCTCGATAACGACTGGCGACAGGCGGCAGGAAACAGAAAACAACCGATCGATTCACGAAAGGACATCATGAGTACCTCAACCACCGGAGTCTGGTCCGAGGCCGGAAAGCTTCGCACCGTCATGGTCTGCGCACCCGGACGGGCGCACTCCTTCCTCACCCCCTCGAACTGTCATGACCTCCTCTTCGACGACATCCTCGACGTCGAGCGGGCCCGCACGGACCACGCGGACTTCGTCTCCCTCATGCGCGAGCGCGGCATCACGGTGCTGGAGTTCGGCTCCCTGCTCACCGACGTCCTCGACGTCCCCGAGCACCGCGCCTGGATCCTCGACCGCCGCGTCACTAGGGCGACCATGGGCGTGGGGGTCGCGGAGGGCCTGCGCGGCTGGATGGACGAGATGCCCAGCAGCGAGCTGTGCGACTACCTGATCGGCGGGCTCTCGTCGGACGAGGTCCCCGAGGACGTCCTGGGCACCGGCATCGCGCCGTACCACGTGGGCACCGACGAGCCGGAGATGCTCATCGCCCCCCTGCCCAACTCGATCTTCACCCGTGACTCCTCCGCCTGGCTCTACCAGGGCCTGTCGCTCAGCTCGATGTTCTGGTCCGCCCGCAAGCGGGAGACCATGCTCGTCAAGGCGGTCTACCAGTTCCACCCCATCTTCACCGCCAGGCAGTTCCCCATCTGGTTCGACGCCGCCGAGGGCGACCAGGGGCACTCCTTCATCGAGGGCGGCGACATCATGCCGATCGGCAACGGCGTCGTCCTGGTCGGCATGGGCGAGCGCTCGACCTACCAGGCCGTCAGCCGTCTGGCCCACGGGCTGTTCGAGCAGGGAGGGGCCGAGCGCGTCATCGCCGCCCGCATGCCGCGCGACCGCTCCACCATGCATCTCGACACCATCTTCACGTTCTGCTCCGAGGACGTCGTCAACATCTACGAGCCCGTGGTCTCCAACCTCACCAGCTTCTCCCTCGAGCCCTCGGACACGGAGCCGGGAGGCATCAAGGTCAGGCACGAGGAGGCCGCCTTCCTCGACGTCGTCGGCAAGGCGCTGGGCACCGACCTCCACCCGGTGGCATCTCCGGCGGGCCGGCTGGGCGCCGCGCGCGAGCAGTGGGACGACGGCAATAACGTCGTCGCCCTCGAACCCGGCGTCGTCGTCGCCTACGACCGGAACTACGGCATCAATTCCGCCCTGCGCAAGGCCGGCATCGAGGTGCTCGAGATTCCCGCGGCCGAGCTCGGTCGCGGTCGCGGAGGCGGTCACTGTATGACGTGTCCTGTTGATCGTGATGCGGTTGTCTACTGAGTGGTCGTCGTTCGTCGTCGCTCGTTGTTGGTTTTGTCGTCTGTTCGTCTGTTTCACTGGTTTTCGAGGAGTTCTTCATGTGCGTGTCGTTGTTGGGTCGTAGTTTCCTGCGGGAGCTGGACTTCAGTGCCCGGGAGTGGGAGTCCCTGCTGGATCTGGCGGCGCGGTTGAAAGCCGACAAGAAAGCGGGCCGCGAGGTGCAGTGCCTGCAGGGACGCAATATCGCGTTGATCTTCGAGAAGACCTCCACGCGCACGCGCTGCTCCTTCGAGGTCGCCGCCTACGACCAGGGAGCCCGGGTGACCTACCTGGACCCCGCCGGCTCCCAGCTGGGCCACAAGGAATCGGTGGCCGACACCGCCCGGGTGCTGGGCCGCTTCTACGACGGCATCGAGTTCCGCGGCAAGAAGCAGGAGCACGTCCAGGCCCTGGCCGACCTGTCGGGCGTGCCGGTGTGGAACGGCCTGACCGACCAGTGGCACCCCACCCAGATGCTCGCCGACCAGCTGACCATGATCGAGCACGCCGGCCGCCCCCTGAACGAGATCTCCTTGGCCTACCTGGGCGACGCCCGCAACAACGTGGCCAACTCCCTGCTCATCGCCGGCGCCCTGATGGGCATGGACGTGCGCATGGTGGGACCGGCCGAGCTGCAGACGCCTCCCGAGGTCGTCGCCCAGGCCCACAAGCTGGCCAAGACCAGCGGAGCCCGCATCACCATCACCGACGACCCCGCCACCGGCGTGCGCGGAGCCGACTTCCTGTACACCGACGTGTGGGTCTCCATGGGCGAGCCCAAAGAGGTCTGGGACTCCCGCATCGCCCTGCTGCGCCCCTACCAGGTCAACGCCTCCCTGGTGAAAGCCACCGCCAACCCCGACGTGAAGTTCCTCCACTGCCTGCCCGCCTTCCACGACCGGGCCACCACCGTGGGCCAGGACATCTACGACAAGACCGGCATGAACGGCCTGGAGGTCACCGACGACGTCTTCGAGACCAGCACCAACGCCGCCTTCGACCAGGCCGAGAACCGCATGCACACCATCAAGGCCGTCATGGTCGCCACCCTGGCCGATCCCCCCTACCCCACCACCGGCGGGGAGAACCGGAAGGAGGACGCCCGATGAGAATCGTGGCAGCCCTGGGCGGCAACGCCCTGCTGCGCCGCGGCGACAAGCCCGACGCCGACACCCAGATCCGCAACGTCCAGACCGCCGCCGCCCAGCTGGCCGCACTGGCCGCCGACCACGAGCTGGTCATCACCCACGGCAACGGCCCCCAGGTCGGCGTCCTGGCCCTGCAGTCCGCCAACGACCAGCGCCTGAGCGCCCCCTACCCCTTCGACACCCTGGGCGCCCAGACCCAGGGCATGATCGGCTACTGGCTCCTCCAGGCCATGCAGAACGCCCTGCCCGGCCGCCAGGTCGCCTCCATGATCAACCAGACCCTCGTCCTGGCCGACGACCCCGCCCTGGACAACCCCACCAAATTCGTCGGCGAGGTCTACACCCGCCAACAAGCCGACGACCTGACCGACCAACGCGGCTGGACCCTCAAACCCGACGGCCCCCACTGGCGCCGCGTCGTAGGCTCCCCCCAACCCCAACGCGTCATCGAGACCCGCCTGATCCGCACCCTGCTGCACACCGGCGCCATCGTCATCTGCGCCGGCGGAGGCGGCGTCCCCGTCATCCGCAACACCCACGGACGACTCCAAGGCATCGAAGCCGTCATCGACAAGGACCTGACCGCCGCCACCCTCGCCGAACACCTCGAAGCCGACGCCCTGCTCATCCTCACCGACGTCGACGGCGTCTACACCCACTACGGCACACCCCACCAACAACACATCCCCCGCGCCACACCCGCCACCCTCAGAGCCCTCAACCCACCCGCCGGCTCCATGGGACCCAAAGTCGAAGCCGCATGCCGCTTCGTCGAACTCACCGGAGACATCGCCGCCATCGGCCGACTCCAAGACGCCCACACCATCCTCAACGGCACCACCGGCACCATCATCACCCCCGCCGGCAACTACGGCCACCCCAACGACCTCCAACCACCGCACGAACCACCACACGAGTTTATCGCGTAGGCTTCGCACAGGTATCTATTACGCAACGCAGTGTCTAGGAGGAGGAGATGAGGCCGACGTGCGTCCGGGAGGGCGGGAGTTCCCCGCCCTCCCGGACGCACGTCGGCCTCGACCATGGAGGTTCCGTGAAAATCATGTCACCGCAACAGGATGTTGATATCGCGGCCCGTACACGGGCCGCGCGGCGCCGCTTGATCCAGCGGATCATCAGCACGACCCGCATCCACTCGCAGCGCGAGCTGCAGCAGATGCTCGTAACGCATGGTTTCACCGTCACCCAGGCGACGCTGTCGCGCGATCTCAAGGCGATGCGCGCTTCCAAGGCCCGCACTGCCAGCGGGAAGCAGGTCTACGTCCTGCCCGAGGCGGGCGCCCCCGGGCAGAAGCGCCTTCCCGACGACGCCGAGGTGCAGGCCGACCAGCATCTCGCGCATCTGGCCGAGGAGCTACTGGTCTCGGTGGCCTGCGCCCACGGGGACGTCGTTCTCCAGACGCCGCCGGGCGCCGCCCAGCTGATGGCGGCCGCCGTGGACGACGCGATGCTCCCCGGCGTCCTGGGGACCATCGCGGGCGACAACACGATCCTCATCGCCACGACCGGGGACGCCACCGGCCTCGCGATCGCTCAGCACATCGCCTCGCTGTCGGATCGCACTCCCGAGAGCCCCGGTCCTCATTAAGAGGGGATCTCACGAGCAGCGCCCCTCGCATGACGCCGTCGGGCTCGACAAGGCCCTGGTGAAGGGAGCGACGCGGGCTCCGACGAGGCGGGTCCGCGTCGGGCCGCGCAGCGCAGGGCATCGCATCCCACGCAGAGAGGTCGGAGCTCGACCTACCCCGCCATATTCCGCACAGAAAACCGAGGTCTCGGACCCTCCGGGCCCGAGACCACCGTGGCGGTAGCGCTGGGATTCGAACCCAGGGTGGCTATGAACCACACAGACTTTCGAGATCTGCACCTTCGGCCGCTCGGACACGCTACCTCAGGGGTCGAGAGTACACGGCAGGCGGCATCCGCCCCAATCCGCTGCGGGTGCGAGGTCGCTCACGGGGCCGGAGCCGCTCGCTCGGGGCCTCGGCCCCACTCCCCCAGTCTCAGCCCGCGGCCTCCCCGTCGTCGGCCTCATCGACGACACGTCGCGCGTCGCCGGCCTCATCGGCGGTGAGACGGCGGATGACCTTCGCGGGCACTCCACCGACGATCGTGCAGGGCGGCACGTCGCGCGTGACGACGGCGCCCGCCGCGATCACCGCGCCGTCGCCGATGGTCACCCCCGAGGTGATGACGGCCTTGGCCCCCACCCACACATCGGAGCCCAGGCGGATCGGCGCCGGATGGGTGGTGGCGCGGTCCGCCACGGCCAGGGAGTGGTCGAGGGTCGCCATGACGACGTCGTGACCGATGAAGCAGCGGTCCCCGATCCAGATGCCGCCCTGATCCTGGAAACGACATCCGGAATTGATGAAGATCTGCTCGCCCAGGTGGATATTGGCGCCGAAATCGGTAGTGAAGGGCGGGAAGAGGCGGAAGGACTCGGGCACTGCACGACCGACGATCCGCTCCATGAGGTCGCGGATCTCCTCGGGGGAGCGGTACCCGGTGTTGAGCTCGGCGGTGAGCCTCTGAACCTCGGCGGCGCGTCGGCTCTGGAAGACGGCAGCGGGGGTCCCGCCGCGCACGGGCAGTCCGGCATCGACGTGCCGGAGGAAGTCGGCCAGCTCCATGGTGCTCCTTACGTCTCGACACCGCGGATCTCAGCGGGCGCTGGTTACGATCATGGAACTCGCCCGCGCGGCACATGTCAACACCGCGCCGAGATCGGTCGAGTTCCGCGCCGAGATCGGTCCAGTTCCAGCTCGAGATCGGTCGAGTTCCGCGCCGAGATCGGTCGAGTTCCGTGTCGAGAAGTGAACCCGGACCGCACATCGCGCATACGACGGGGACACGCAACGCCGCAAGACCTCGGCACCCCGACCGTGCCAGTCAAAAGTTTGACCAGAAACCGCGCACATATACGCCCCTCCCCATGAACACCGTCATACCGGATTCGCAAGGTTAATGCCTGAATATGAGAGCCTTTTCGCAAGACGAGCACGCCCTCCTTCCATCCGGCTGACCACGAGCATCAGCGAGGTCTTTCGTCCCATCGTGCGTGAGGGTGCGGTCGGGGTGGGTGGGTGCCGGTGGTTCGGCGTCTCGGAACGTGTGGTCGTACCCGAGAGCGCGTGGTCGTACCCGACAGCGTGTGGTCGTACCCTAGAGGGGCTCTAAGGTACGACCACGCGGCTTTACGTACGACCGCGCGGGGCCTATGGAACTCAGCAGAACCCATGCCAGCGCCGGGACGGACCCCGCGGGCGGACGACGCGGCGCGGGCCGGTGCCCTCCGCGGATACGACGACGAGCGACCCCGGCCGGCAGAACGACGCAGGCCCGGGACCCGCCGAGGTGAACTTGCTGCGTCACGCAAGCGTTGCAGGAGGACGACGCAGCCCCGGGGCCGGCACTCGCACCCGCCCCGGGATCGTCAACCAGCACCCCGACGAGAAAAGACCCAAACAACCGTACACATCCCACCCACCACACCCCCGCAACACGAGGAACCGGCTTTTCTCAACGGACTCCGGGGCAGCTCCCGCCAGCGAAGGCGCTACGAGCGCGCTTGGAGATCGATGGAATGGGGGAAGAATGCGAGCATAAAAAGAGGGGCGCCCCTTGAAAACCTCCGTGAACCGCAAGAGCGATACACCCGCGCCGCAAATCCACATCGGGCCATCGCAGGCACCCCGCGAGATCCTACCACGTATCGCACGATCGTACGTTTCTCCGCGCGGTCGTACCTTAACTGCCCCCTAACGTACGACTGCGCAGATTCGAGAACGACCGCGCGAGGAGGATTGCGGTACTGCTTTCAAGACCACCTTCAGCGCAAGAACCCGTTAAATTACCCGGCCCGCCTCCGGGGATACAGCAACGGACATGACCCCTTATCCATCGACATCATCAACCCTCTTTATCGCACTGTTACACAAATAGTCCCCATCCGTTAGAGCGATATAGGAGCATCGGGCCCTTCATCCCCTCGATGAGACCGGACCGATCTCGGCACGGAGCTCGACCGATCTCGGCGAGAGGGACGGGCCGCACAGCCCCCGCCACTCCACCACCCCGCCGTCAGCGCCACCCCCTCACCGGCGCTCCACGAAGAAGCGCCGCAGCAGCGCCTCGGACTCCCGCTCGCGCAGCCCGGACACGACCTCGACACGGTGATTGGCGCGCGGATCGCGCAGAACATCGCGCACAGAGCCGCAGGCCCCGGTTCTCGGCTCCCAGGCGGCGAAGACCACACGCACGACCCGCGCCAGCCGGATCGCCCCGGCGCACATGGTGCAGGGCTCAAGGGTGACCACCAGTGAGCACCCCTCCAGCTGCGAGTCCCCCAGCGCCGTCCCGGCCGCCCTCAGAGCCAGGATCTCGGCGTGCGCCGTGGGATCGCGGGCGGTCCGTGAGGCATTGGCAGCCTCCACCAGGGCGTCGTCGTCGGGACCGAGGACGACGGCGCCCACGGGCACCTCCCCGGCTCGGCCGGCGGCGGCGGCGAGAGCAAGGGCGCGATCCATGGCGGCGCCGTAGCGCGCCTCGACCAGACCAGTGCTCACCCCGCCAGCCTGCCGGAATCCGAGATCTCGTCAAAATGTGATCTACTTCATGTTCAATGCGGGAAACCGTAAGCCCCACGCAGCCTCCGACCCGCTTCTTCCGGCGAGAATCCGCCACTTCCATTTGCTCTCCGCGCCCGCACCTGCAAGGCTTTGGCGCTGTCATCACTATGGTGAATGGAGTCACATCAGCATGGAACCGCCAGCGAACGGCAAACCCGATCCCACCGGCTCGGACGCCACCGCCCTCGACGTCGAGTCGCCCACCGTCCCTTCCCCCAACCCCGCCCCAACGGATCCCGACCCCTCTGATCCCACCGACGCCCCTGATACCCCCGATCCCTCCGGGCAGCCCATCAACTGGGGCGTGTTCATCGCCTCCGCCCTCATCATCGCCGTGGTCACCGCCGGCGCCTTCATCGCGCCGTCGGCCGTGCAGAGCGCCTTCGACACCGCCGTCGCCTGGGCCGGGAAGTGGTTCGGCTCCTTCTACATCCTGCTCATCACGGCCGCTCTCATCTTCGTCCTCCTGATCGCCATGAGCAGGTACGGGCGCGTGAGGCTCGGCCCCGACAACTCCACCCCGGACTTCTCCACCTTCTCCTGGGCCGCCATGCTCTTCGCCGCCGGTATCGGCACCGGCATCATGTTCTTCGCCATCGCCGAGCCGGTGGCCCAGTACATGAAGCCGCCCGTCGGCGAGGGCCAGACCATCGAAGCCGCCCGCCACGCCGTCGTCCTGGCGATCTTCCACTACGGGATCTCCGGCTGGGGCGTCTACGCGATCATGGGCATGGCCATGGCCTACTTCGCCTACCGACGGCGCGACGCGTTGGCGGTGCGGTCCACACTGCGCCCGATGCTCGGCCGCCGCGTGGACGGCTGGATCGGCGATGTCGTCGATACCGCGGCGCTCGTCGGCGGCGTCTTCGGCATCGCGGCATCGCTGGGAGTCGGCGTCGTCCAGCTCAACGTGGCCCTCGACATCCTCTTCGGCATCCCCCAGGGCATCGGCGCGCAGATCGGCCTGATCGCGCTGTCCGTCATCATGGCGACGATCTCGGCCACCACCGGCGTGGACCGGGGAGTGCGCGTGCTGTCCAACATCAACGTGGTCCTCGCCATCGGCCTGGCCCTGTGGGTGCTGATCACGGGAAACACGGCCTTCCTCATGGACTCGCTCATCCAGAGCATCGGCGACTTCATCTACCAGTTCCCGCAACTGACCCTGGAGACCTACGCCTACGACCGACCCGAGGAGTGGCTCAACGGCTGGACGCTGTTCTTCTGGGCCTGGTGGATCACCTGGGGAGCCTTCGTCGGCATGTTCCTGGCCCGCATCTCCCGCGGCCGTACACTCCGCGAGTTCATCTTCGGAGCCCTCGTCCTGCCCTTCTCCTACGTGGTGATGTGGGTGGCGATCTTCGGCAACAGCGCCCTGGAACTCATCCGCTCGGGCAACGAGGACTTCGCCAACACCACCATCACCAAGCCCGAGCAGGGCCTCTACCTCCTGCTCGACGGCGCCGGGGGGAAGCCCGTCATCGCGCTCGCCCTGTTCATCGGCATCCTCTTCTACGTCACGAGCGCCGACTCGGGGGCACTGGTCATGTCGAGCCTGTCCAGCCGGATCAAGGGCGAGAGGGAGGACGCCGCCCCATGGCTGCGGATCTTCTGGGCGACCCTGACCGGCGTGCTCACCATCGCCATGCTCATAGCAGGAGGCATCACCATCCTCCAGCAGGCGACTCTGGTCATGGCGCTGCCCTTCAGCTTCATCCTCGTCGCGATCATGGCCTGCCTGCTCAGGGCCCTCCGTCAAGAGGCGACCCTCAACCTGGCCCGCTCGCGCGCCTACCGCAACCGTCAGGTCGGCTTCACCGGCACCGCGGCGGGGATGCACCGCATCTCCTGGCGCGACCGTCTGTCCCATACCTTCGCCCACGTCAGCGCCGAGCGGGCCCGGCGGGCGCTGGACCGGCGCATCGTGCCGGCGCTGGAGGCGGTGGCGGCCGAGCTGGAGAAGGAGAGCCTGGACGCGGAGGTCTACGTCGAGGGAGAAGAGGCCAACGACCCCGACGACGAGCGCAATTACCTGGGACGCGCCACCCTGCTGGTGACGGACCCGCACAGCGAGGCGCGCGACGGCGAGTTCGAGCCCGAGGTCCTCGAGCGGGCGGACGGGCACCGGGTCTTCCGCTACGTGGTGCGCATGGTCGAGGCTCCGGCGCCCTCCTACGGGGGCGGCATGAACGAGGCCGACGACGTCACGGTGCGGCTCGAGGTGCGCCTGCGCGGCGGTGGAAGGGGCTACGACATCATGGACTGGTCCGCCGACCAAGTCGCCCATGACGTCCTCGACCACTACGAGCGCTGGCTGGAGTACCTGGGCACGAGCGAGACCGCGTACAGCTGAGCCGCCCGCCGGGCCACCGAGCCGGAGCGCCTTCCCTCGCCGAGATCGGTCCGGTTCCGGCTCGAGATCGGTCCGGTTCCGCATGCTCAGCAACGAGCCCGGCCGTCCGGCTCCGCTCCACGGACGATGACCCTGCGTGGTCGTACCCGGCGGCGCGCGGTCCCGGGTACGACCACGTGAGCCGGCCGCCGCCCCAAGGACCAAGGTTCTCCGAGTACTTCACCACCTGGATCGGTGCCGTACACCTCTATGCGGCGAGTCGCCGGCTCAGGCGGCGAAGTGCGCGCACGACCCGGCGGCCCGGCGCCCCAGCGAGCCACGCGCACGACCCGGCGCCCCAGCGGGCCACGCACGACCCAGCGGGAGGACCCCGCTCAGTCCCGTGCCCGCAGGGTCTGCCCGACGCTCTGCCCACTGCGAGCGCGGGAGGAGACCACGACGGCCAGGCAGGTGGTGACCAGCGTCAGGCCCGTGACCACGCCGAGCTCCACCCGCGGTGCGCGGACGAGGACGTCGGACACCGTCAGGCCAGCCGCGCCTCCCAGAAGCGGACCCGCCACCGTGAGGGCGAGGAGACCGAGGACAGCCGCGGTGAGCGCGTGGAGAGCCCCCTCAAGGACCTGCGCCGCGAGCACGCCGCCCTCGCGAGCCCCGGCGGCGCGCAGCAGGGCGGCGTCACGACGCCGTCTCCCGGCGCTCATGGCGATGACGGCGACCCCGCCGCTCCAGGCCACGACGAAGGCGAGGCCGAACATGGACAGGAAGCCCTTGGTGGACACCGAGGCGAGGCCCAATGACCTGCCGCTGAAGAGGACGGCCACCAACCCGATCGCCACGAAAAAGGGCAGGACCGTGGCCGAGGAGCGACGCGACTCCAGAGCAGCGGTCCGCGCGGCCACCTGCCACGCGGTACCGGGGAAGGGCAGGACCGCGAGCGCCCTCTGCAGCCAGGGGACGATCCAGGGCGTGAGCAGGCATATGAGGACGACAACACCGAGGGAGCCGAGGGCGGCGGCATCAGCGGCGCCGTCACTGCCGGCGCCCGCGGTCCGAATGGTCAGCCAGGCGGAGACCGCACCCGCGCCGACCCCGCCCACTGCGGCCAGCCGAAGCAGGAGGCCGAGGACGCGGGCAGGACCCCAGTGCCGTTCCTCGTCACCACGTCCGCGTAGAAGCGCGAACTCGGGGGCGCGCGCGGCGCGCCGGGCGGCGCCCCAGCCGCCGATCATGGCCGAGCCCGCGATGATGAGCGCGGACCACAGCAGATCGATGGGTTCCCACCGCGGCACGGTGCCGGCCAGGGCGACGCGCTCATCGATGAGGAGGGGCAGCATGAGGCGGGCGACGAGCACGCCGGCCGCTGTGCCGACGAGGGATCCGAGGACGCCCACGACGACCAGCTGCCCGAGGACGACGACGCGCAGCACGATGGGCCGCATGCCGAGGGCCCTCCACAGACCGTGGTCACGTTCGCGCTCGACGACGGCGAGCGCGCTGGTGGAGGTCAGCACGGCCGCCGCGGCGAGCACGACGGAGACGATGATGAAGGTGGTGACGACGGAGGCGGCCTCGATCATGCTGGCATCAGCCGTGGCACGGGCGGAGTCCAGGGAGCCGCGCATGACCATGAACTGACCGGCCACGCAGGCCCCGGTGACGACGGCGACGGCGACGGTCCACGTCCAGGTGCCGGCGTGGCGGCGCAGATCGGCGAGGAGGAGACGCGTCATCGGAGAGCCCCCTCCCGCCGCCCCATCCGGCTCGGGCTCCCGGCACGGGCGGCGAGAACGGCCCGGGAGACCGCATCGGGGTCGCCGCCGGGCAGTTCGCCGACGATCCGGCCGGAGTCCATGACCAGGACGCTCTGGGCGCGCGCGGCCGCCGCGGCGTCGTGAGTGACCATGAGAACCGTCGTCCCGGTCCGGCGCAGCCGGGCGAGCCAATCGAGGACGGCCGCGCCGGAGGCGACGTCGAGAGCGGCCGTGGGCTCATCGGCGAAGACGATGTCGGGGCGGGAAGCGAGTACGCGGGCGATGGCGACTCGTTGACGCTCGCCGCCGCTGAGCTGGTGCGGCAGATGGCGCGCCTGCCGGCTCAATCCCACGCGTTCCAGGGCGGCGTCGACGTCGGCGCGGCTCAGGGGTCTGCGCCGAAGCCGGCCGGGCAGGGCGACGTTGTCTCGGGCGGACAGGGCGGTGACGAGGTTGTCCTCCTGGAAGACGAAACCGATGTGGTCGGCCCGGAAGCGGGCGGCAGCGGCCGGGCGCAGAGCGGTGGTCTCGGTGCCGAGGACGCGGACGCTGCCGCTCGTGGGGCGATCGAGCCCGGCGACGCACTGGAGGAGGGTGGACTTGCCGCACCCGGAGGCGCCGACAAGGGCGGTGAAGGAGGCGTGCGGAAGGGCGAGGTCGACGACGTCGAGAGCGTTGACTCCGCTGCGCCGATGGCCGGGAACGGGGTAGGTGCGGGTCATACTGGAGGCGATCACGGCAAGAGCATTCATGGGTCCGAGGGAACCCGGGGGATGCGGATCCGGTCACTGGTGGTCGGGCCCATTCTCCGCGATTCCATGTGGTGGACCCCGGTCCACCGTGAAGGGGCGCTGGGACCAGTGACCAGAGGCCCCGGGTTCCGTAGCGTCGCCCCCATGACGTCGACGGACCGGACCGGCCGAGCCGGCGAGCGCACTGGAACCACCGGGCCCGCCGCTTCAGATGGACCCACCGCATCAGGTGGGTCGGCCGAGCCGGCGGGGCGCACCACTCCGTCCACGTCCGCCGGGCCGGCCGCTTCAGGCGAGCCCGCCGAGTCGGCGGCCTGGGCAGGGCCCGCCTCGGACGCGCTCATCACCCCGGCAGAACCCGCCGACTCAGCCGAACCGGCAGAACTTGTCGCTGTTAACCCGCACCTGCGTCGCGTCGTCCTCATCGTCGGCGAGATCGTGCGCGCCGCCCTGTGGATACCACTGCTCATCGCGCTCATCCCCCTGGCCCTGGCCTTCCACCTCATGGTGCCCGCGGCCGCCGCGACCGAGCGAACGATCGCCCGAGCAGTGGGCGCGAAGGCGCCCTCGGCACGGCTGGGCGCCGCGCAGGCGCAGCACCTGGGGCGGCCACGGGGCAGCGCCGACCGAACCCGAGGGAGCACCCCGCCCGAGGGCCTGGGGAGATGGCTCGCCTCCCGCGTGACCAGATCGGCATTCTGGCGTCAGGACCTGCCCCTGTGCCTGGGCTCCCTCATGCTGACGACGGTCGGCTTCTTCCTGACGACCATCGGCGGGATGCTGGCTATCACCTGCATCGCGATCCCCTTCATGGCCACCCCCGATCGGCCGATCCGGATCGACGCGTGCGCCGTGCACGTGGTCGGCGCGAGAGCGGGGGAGATCTGGTGGACGGCACCGATCGGCGTCGCCGTCCTGATTCTCACCCTGGCTCTGCTGCTCGGATTGGGAGCTCTGCGCACGCGAATGGTCGAGGCCCTCTCCGAGAACCGGCAGGCGAAGCGCATCGAGGCGCTGACCGCCGAGGTCGGTCACCTGACGGCGGGGCGGGCCACGCTCGTCGACGCCTTCGACGCCGAGCGCGCCCGCATCGAACGGGATCTGCACGACGGTGCCCAACAGGAACTCGTCGCCCTCGCCATGGCCCTGGGCACGATCCGTCTGCGCACGGAATCGCTGGATGCCCTGGGACGGACGGGAGAGCTGCGCGCCGACCTGCTCACCGACCTCGACGTCGCGCAGGATCGCGCTGAAGCGGCACTGCGATCGCTGCGCGAGACGGTGCACGGCATTCGACCGGCCGTCCTGACCGAGCGGGGCCTGTCCGCAGCGCTGCGCGATCTGGCGGGACGAGCGCCGCTGCCGACGACGGTCCGGATCTCCGACGACGCGATCGACCGCGGGTCGGTCTCCTCGCCGGTGTCCACGACCGTCTACTTCGCCATCGCCGAGGCCCTGACCAACGCGGCCAGGCACGCGGGCGCCGGGGCGCGCGCCGTGGTGGAGCTCGAATGCGCGGCGGAGGGCCTGACCGCCGTGGTCGCCGACGACGGGTGCGGCGGGGCGGAGGCGGAGACCGCAGGCTCGACGGGGCTGCGCGGCATGGCGCAGCGGGTGGAGTCCGTGGGCGGGGCGCTCGACGTCGTCTCCCCCGTCGGAGGCGGGACGACGCTGACGATCACCGCTCCTCTGATGCCGCCGTGGGCGACAGGAGAGGACGCGACGAGGGCCGACTTCTGAAACGCGGCGTCGCGCTGTCGCGGTGCACCGGCCCCGTGACAGCAGAGTTCGACGGGACGTCGGGATCATCTACGGGCGCGCAGACGGACCGGCCCCGTGGTAGCAGGGCCCGGAGCCCTCGCGAATGCGCGGCGGACGGGCCCGTGTCGATGGTCGAAGGGCCCGCGGACCGCACCGCGCGCACAGCGCCCGCGATGGACGAGTTCGCAGAGGTCGATCGCGGACAGGCAGTATGAGCGCATGAGGATCTTGCTCGCCGACGACGCCGTCCTGCTCCGCGAGGGTTTGGCGGGACTGCTGACCGCAGCGGGCCACGAGGTGGTCGCCCAGGTGGCCGACGCCGACGCGCTGCGCGCCGAGGTCGCACGACTGATGGCGGAGGGCGAGCCGCCGGATGCCGTGGTCACCGATGTGCGGATGCCGCCGACGAGAACCGACGACGGCCTGCGGGCGGCCATCGACCTGCGCGCGTCGCACCCCGGGTTGCCCGTGGTGGTGCTCAGCGCCTATGTGGCCGGGCCCTATCTCGGCGAGCTCCTCGAAGGGGACGACGGCTCGGTCGGCTATCTGCTCAAGGAACGGGTGGGACGCGTGAGCGACTTCCTGCGCTCCCTGGATGTGGTGGTCTCGGGCGGTGTCGTCATCGACCCGGAGGTTCTGGCTCACCTTATGACGGCCGGGGCGGGCACGGCGCACAGCACGGCCGGGGCGGGCACGGCGCACAATACGGCCGGATACGACGAGGCAACCGTTCCTCCCGCCGGTCGGGAGGAACGGGACGGTCCGCAACTGGGGAGACTGACCCCGCGGGAGGTCGAGGTCATCACGCTCATGGCGGAGGGGCTGTCCAACAGGCAGATCACGGAGCGGCTGGTGCTGTCCGACGGAGCAGTGGCCAAGCACGTGGCGAATGTCTTCCTCAAACTGGACCTGCTGCCGGGAGAGGAGAACCGACGCGTGCGGGCGGTGCTCACCTGGTTGCGCGCCCACGCCTGACCGACGGCGACCAACAGCGTCCGGGCGCCGGACCCGGTGCAACTCCTTCGTCGAGATCGGTCGGGTTCCGGCTCGAGATCGGTCGGGTTCCGCGCCGAGATCGAGTATCCCCTGCCCTTGACGCCCACCGCGGCAGCACTCCACGTCGGCACGTTGGTCCACCATCTGCTCACGCCCTTGGCCGACCGAACCTTCCCCAAACGCCATCACGGGTATGGCTCCACAGAACTCGCACTCTTGGCGCCCGGACCTGCCGGGCTCGCCCTCATCGGCCCCGGGTCGTCTCCTCTGGCCCTCAGCAGAGAGCCCCATCGGGCCCGAATGAGATGTGAATGAGCTGCCGTTTCCTCGCCTCACGGCAGGGGCAGGACAGCGCCGCCTCCACCACCGACCGCCAGACGTTCCTCGCCCCATGGCAGGGGCAGGACCCTGCCGGCATTGGCGTAGATGAATGAGTCGGCTCCCCGCACCTTTGGCGGGGGATCGGGCCGGAAACCGGTTAGTCGAGGCAACGCGAAGGCTGATTCGCTGGATTCTGGTTCGGACCGTCCACGCGCACCCGGAGCCGGAACGGTCGTCCGGTACTGCTTCGCGACGAGAGCCCCGCGCGGTCGTACCCTTTTGCGCGCGGTCGTACTGTTCTCCGCGCGGTCGTACCCTTCCACGCCAAGTCGTACCTTAAGGCGGCTCTAAGGTACGACCGCGCAGCCCCGGGTACGACCGCGCAGCCCCGGAATCGCCCGGACGCCCGCAACCAGGCTCCGGAACCACCCGCGATGCCCGCAGACACACCGAACGCCACGGCGCCCCGCCCACAACCACCGCGAACATGTGACACAACCCGAGCCCGAATAAGTCTCATGGAAACACGATCGCGTCACGGAGCCGCCCCGCCTCGCCGTCGCCACCCCGCTGGAGCCCCCATCGAGCCCCGCCCCGCCACCGCCGACGACCGCGGTTCGGCACGTCCGAGGGGTTCGTACACCGTAGGCTGACCCCATGCGTCTTCACGTTGCCGATCACCCGCTCATCGACCACAAACTCTCCGTTCTGCGTGATCGGACGACGCCGTCGGCGGTATTCCGCCAGTTGGTCGATGAGCTCGTGACCCTCCTGGCCTACGAGGCCACCCGCGAGGTTCGCACCGAGAGAGTCGAGATCACCACCCCGGTCGCGGTCGCCCACTGCCTGCGCCTGTCCGAGCCGCGGCCCATCGTCGTGCCCATCCTGCGAGCGGGCCTGGGCATGCTCGAAGGCATGACCCGCCTCCTCCCGACGGCGGAGGTCGGCTTCCTGGGCATGAGGCGCGACGACGACACCCTCGAGGTGGAGACCTACGCCAACCGCCTGCCCGACGATCTCTCCGGTCGCCAGTGCTTCGTCATCGACCCCATGCTGGCCACCGGCCACACCCTGGTCGCCGCCATCGACTACCTGCTGGAGCGCGGCGCCCGCGACGTCACCGCCATCTGCCTCATCGCTGCCCCCGAGGGCATCAAGACCCTTGAGACCGCCGTGGGAGGTCGCGCCAACGTCACCGTCGTCACCGCGGCCGAGGACGAGCGGCTCAACGAGCACGCCTACATCGTCCCGGGCCTGGGCGACGCAGGAGACCGGCTCTACGGCATCGTCGACTGACCCCCGGCCGCCCACCCGAGCACGGCCTCGGGCCACCGCGAGCCGCTTGGGGGCACGCGACGGCGAGACGAGGCGGAACTCGCCCAAGCCGCCGCCCCCACGAGCCACCGGCCATCGCGGCCGCGGGCGACGAGAAGGCGCCCCAAGCCGTCGCACCCGGACCGCCATCCCGGCATCGCCGCGACCCATGTGCTGACGCACCGGCACTCTTGTTAGGAAAGCCTTACATATCATAAAGTTCGGGCACTCGCCGTTATCCGCTCGTGTCCGAAGGGCCCCTATGCAGTTCTCCCGCAAGCACTTCCTCCTCGCCTCCCTCACGGCGGCCACGGGCACCGCCCTGGCCGCCTGCTCGCGCGCATCGAGCCCGGGCCCCGACGACGGCACCCGCACGATCACCGACCACGGCGACAAGCAGGTCACCCTGCCCGCCACGGTCACGCGCGTCGCATTCGATCAGATCCCGATCGAGTCGACCTACCTCGCCTACTTCGACGGCTCGGCGCCCAACCTCGTCGGCATGAGGCCGGACCGGGTCTCCGCCCTGAGGGAGACCATCGCCGCCCGGATCGCCCCCGAGATCCTCGAGGTCGACACCTCCTACTACGACAACGGCGAGCTCAACACCGAGTCGCTGCTGAACCTCGACGTCGACGTCGTCTTCTACAACGCCTTCAACGACAAGCACGGCCAGATGTTCGAGACGGCGGGCATCCCCGCCGTCGGCTTCACCACGAAGGGCGACCCGACCAGCACCTACGCCGACTGGATGCACCTGCTCGAGGACGTGTTCAACGAGCCCGGCAAGATGACCGACAAGATCGCCCTGGGCACCGAATACGTCGAGGACGCCCAGGCGCGCGCCGCCCGGGTCGCGGAGGCCGACAGGCTCTCGGCGCTCGTGCTCATGGGCGTGGAGGGCGGCCAGCCCGTGGTGGCCGCGGGCACCGAGGGCTGGTTCACCGACTGCTGGGCCAAGCGCATGAGCTACAACGACGCCGCCGAGGGCACCGAGGGGTCCCGCCTGCAGATGACCCTCGAGGAGGTCCTCCGCCGGGATCCCGCTTCCATCCTGGTCACGGGCAAGGGCATGAGCAACCTGACCGCGGCGGACGTCCTGGCGGGAAGCGTCGACGGCGTCGACTTCACCCAGCTGACCGCCTACAAGAACAAGGCCGTCTACTCCACGGGGCTGGGCATGTGGAACTGGTTCACGCCCAACCCGGACGCGCCGCTGGCCGCCTACTGGGTCGGCTCCGAGCTCTACCCCGACCAGTTCGCCGACATCGACCTGCCGGTCCTGACCAAGGACTACTACCACCGGATGTACGCCTTCGACCTCACCGACGAGCAGGTCGCCACCATCATCGATCCGGACGCCTGATGCCGGCGCCCCTCCTGCACCGGGGTCGCCCGAGCCCATGGGTCCTGCCGCTTCTGGCGCTCCTCGTCCTGGTCTGCGTGGCCGTGGCCATCATGGCGGGACGCTACGGGATCGGCCCGGGGAGGATGGTGGAGGCCATCGCCGCCCGCGCCACGGGCGGGGTCTCCTCGGATCGGAGGGCCGACTCCGTCGTGTTCAACCTGCGACTGCCCCGCATCACCGTCGCGGTCCTCATCGGATCCGGGATGGCGGTCTCGGGCGCCGCCTTCCAGTCGATCTTCTCCAACCCGCTGGCCACCCCGGACACGCTCGGCGTGGCCTCGGGGACCTGCGTGGGCGCCGTCGTCGCCCTGCTGCTGGGCCGGGGGATGACCGGCGTCCAGCTGACGGCGCTGGTGGCGGGCCTGATCACGGTGACGATCACGACGACGGTGGCGCGCCGGCGCGGCGGCGGGACCGACGTCGTCACGCTGGTGCTGGCGGGCGTCATCGTCTCGGCCCTGGCGGACGCCGTCCTGTCGATGCTCAAGCTCACCGCGGACCCCACCAGCGAGCTGCCGGAGATCACCTACTGGCTCATGGGCTCCCTCTCGGGGGCGTCCTGGGGGCAGATCGCCATGGCCACGCCCTTCATCCTCGTCGGCTCCGGGGTCATCGTGGCCCTGCGCTGGCGGCTCAACGTGCTGGCGCTGTCCGAGGACGAGGCGAGGGCGGCCGGCGTCGACGTCCACCGTCTGCGCATCGTCCTGATCGTGTGCGCGACGGTCGTGACCGCCTCGGTGGTCTCCCTGTGCGGCCAGGTCGGCTGGATCGGGCTCATCGTGCCCCACGCGGCGCGGATGCTGATCGGGTCCGACAACCGGTACCTGATCCCGGTCTGCCTGCTGCTGGGCGCCAGCGTCATGATCATGATCGACACGATCGCGCGCACCCTCACCGCCTCGGAGATCCCCGTCTCCGTGGTCACGGCGCTCGTGGGGGCTCCCTTCTTCATCACGCTGCTGCGCCGCACGGGCGGGGTGCGGACGTGAGCGCGCGACTGCGGGTCCACGACGGCACCTTCCGCTACCCGGGAGCCCCCACCCCGATCCTGGAACGCATCGAGGTCGAGGTCGACGACGGCGAGCTGCTCGCGATCCTGGGGCCCAACGGCGCGGGCAAGACGACGCTCCTGCGCACCATGCTCGGCCTGCAGAAATGGGAGTCCGGAGCGACTCTCCTGGACGGCGTCGACCTGGCGACCCTGTCCCCCAGGGAGATCGGGCGCCGGATCGCCTACGTGCCGCAGACGCGCAACTCCACCGCGACGGGTCTGACCGGGGTGGACATGGTGATGCTCGGACGCTCCCCCCACCTGCCGCTGCTCGCCCAGCCCGGGCCGCGGGAGCGAGCCATGGCGGAGGAGGCGCTGGCGGGCATCGGCGCGGAGGCGCTGGCCCTCATGCCGTGCCGGACGATGTCCGGCGGGCAGTTCCAGATGGTGCTCATCGCCCGGGCCCTGGTCGCCGAGCCGGAGGTGCTGGTCCTGGATGAGCCGGAGACCGGCCTGGACTTCCACAACCAGCTCATCGTCGTGGACCTGCTGCGCACACTGGTCCACGATCGGGGGCTGAGCATCATCATGAACACGCACTACCCGGCGCACGCCCTGAGCGTCGCCGACCGCGTGCTGCTCCTGGACTCCCGGCATCGCGCCGTGTCCGGTCCGACGCGCGAGATCATGGATGAGGCGACGCTCGCCCGGGTCTTCGATGTCGAGGTCTGCATCGGCCGGCTCGATCACCGCGGGGAGTCGCTGACGACGGTCGTGCCGGTGCGGGCTCTGCGACCCGACGCCGGCTCCGCGGCAGACGCCGGTTCTGCGAGCGACGCCGGCACGTAGATCACGATTCCGTCTCGATCGCATACGATCGACCCCATGAGTCCGCCCGCACCCGCGCCCGATCACCGCCCGCACCTCGACCTGCGCACGGCGGTCATCGCCGTCCTCATCGGGGCGCTGACCCTGGGAGGAGTCGTCGGGGGCGGACTGCTGGCCGCCGGAGACACCAACTACGCCCAGCCTCCCACGACGGATCGCACGCGCTCTCCCACCCCGTCGGACTCGTGGGCGTCGGGCTCGACCCAGCAGTGGTCCACGGCGATCGACCCGGGCGCCTCCATCTTCACCTCCCCCGACCACCTCTTCTCCGTCAAGACCGACGGCG
>ERZ773075.635-NODE-635-length-25079-cov-28.6464_pt1 | contig 25079 bp, 30 predicted proteins | sample MGYA00580614_ERZ773075 | MGnify/ENA primary metagenome ERZ773075 (study PRJEB29015, sample SAMEA2738021) | human oral metagenome | biome: human oral; feature: human-associated habitat; material: dental | place: China | collected 2043 ... | reverse complement strand
GGCCCCGCCGTCGCGACATCCAGGGGCTGCGGGCCGTGTGCATGATGCAGGTGCTGGCCTACCACGCCTGGCGCGTCGGCTCTCCCGTCGGGGTGGACGCCTTCATCATGATCTCGGCCTATCTCATGACGGGCTCGTTCGTGCGGCGCACGGAGGCCGGGCGCATGCCCTTCTTCGCCGAGCGCTGGGCGAACACCTTCAAACGCCTCCTGCCGCCGCTCGTCGTGACCGTCCTGGCCACCCTCGGCGCCTCCGCGCTGATCCTTCCCCAGACCCGTTGGGACGAGCTCATCACGCAGGGCGTCGCCTCGGTGACCTACTGGCAGAACTGGCGGCTCGCCGTCGTGAGCGCCGACTACTTCGCGGCCAACCGGGGAGTCGCCTCGCCGCTGCAGCACCTGTGGTCGATGTCGATGCAGGGTCAGGTCTTCCTGGCCTGGCCGCTGCTCATGACCTGCTGCGTGTTGCTGGCCGGGGCGCTGCACGTGAGACCCCGGAGGATCGTCGCGGGGGCGTTCGCCGTGCTTGCGGCCGCATCGCTGTGGTGGCTCTTGGCGTCCGCGCCGGACGACCCGACCGTCTACTTCGACACCCGCGCCCGCCTCTGGGAGTTCGCGCTCGGCTCGGCCATCGCCGCCGCGCCGTGGATCAGGCCCCGCGGCAACCTGGCGCGCGTCCTGTCGCTGGCCGGCTTCATGGTGCTCGTCGTCTACTGCGTCGAACCCATCGGCCACTACCCGGGGCCCATGGCCGCGGCGCCGATGCTCGCGGTGAGCGCGATCCTGCTCGCCGAAGTGCCCCCGGTGCCGGGCAGTGTCCAGCGGCTCCTGTCGTGGCGCCCCCTGGCGGCGCTCGGCGACATGTCGTACTGCGTCTACCTGATCCACTGGCCCGTCTTCGTGCTGACGATGTCCGTCCTCAGGCGCACCCAACTCGGCACCGGACGGGCGCTCGGGGCGATCGCGCTGTCCCTCGTCCTGGCCTGGCTCATGCGCCGCTACGTCGATCGCCCGGCCCAGGACCGGCCCACCGGCGACCGGCTCGCCGTGAGGAAGGGCCTCATCGTCGCCGTCGCCCTGGCCCTCGGCCTCGGCCCTCTGTACGGAACCCGCGCCGTGCTCGACAACCGGCGGGCCGTCGAGCGCGCCACGGTCATGGACGCCTCCGGCGACCCCCGCTTCCCCGGCCCGACCGCATTGAGCACGGCCGAACCCGTGGACTACACGACCTCGCCCATCCCCGGGCCGCTCACCCTGCACGACGACTGGGTGCCGTCCTTCCCCGAGGCCTGCCCGTCCGACCACGACGCGCTCCTGGCCGGGACCAAGACCAACTGCGCGGTCCTGCCCGGAGCCGACGCGGACTCGCCGAGGGTGGTCGTCGTCGGCGACTCGCACGCCCAGCAGACAATCGTCCCGCTGGCGGCCGAGCTCGCCTCCCGCCACGGCTGGCAGGTCACCGAGTACCTGACCGGCTCGTGCGCCTTCGGCATCTGGGACGCCTACCGAGCGTCCTGCGTGCAGCGCAACGAGGCCGTCCTTGACCTGCTCACCGACGATCCGCCCGACATCGTCATGCTCCAGTCCACCGAGACGATGCAGGACCATTCGGACGAGATCCAGCGCCCCGGAGTCCAGGCCGCCATCGAATACCTCACCTCCCTCGGGGTCACCGTCGTCGGTGTACGCGACAACCCGCGTTCGGCCGACGACCTGTACGAGTGCTCCAACCGCCGCCCCGCCGACACCGTCGCCGGCGGCTGCTCCTTCAGCCAGCGTCAGTACCTCGCCGAGTTCGACCCGGCCGAGGAGTTCACCTCGATCCCGGGCTTCATCGAGATCGACCCGACCGATCTGTACTGCTACGAGGACGAGTGCTACACGATCATCGGCAACGTCTACGTCTACATGGACAACAACCACATCACCGGCACCTACTCGCGGGCCATGGCGCCCGAGCTCGCCGATCGGGTCGATGCGTTCCTCCAGCCGGCCTGAGCCACGGTGCCGCGCGTCGTGACCACCGGTTGTCGGGGGCGGACCCGGCTCTCCGCTACATTGTGCTTCCAGCCGGGCGATCGTCCCGGACCCGCCACCTGCGGGCCCGGCGCACCCGGGAGGACCTGGCGATGACCGAGCGAGTGGGTGCGGCGGACGATGAGCTCTGATGACAACGCCGGCCGCAGAGCGTCCCCGGGCGCCCCGGCCGGGGGCGGCGGGCCCCGCCGTCGCGACATCCAGGGGCTGCGGGCCGTGTGCATGATGCAGGTGCTGGCCTACCACGCCTGGCGCGTCGGCTCTCCCGTCGGGGTGGACGCCTTCATCATGATCTCGGCCTATCTCATGACGGGCTCGTTCGTGCGGCGCACGGAGGCCGGGCGCATGCCCTTCTTCGCCGAGCGCTGGGCGAACACCTTCAAACGCCTCCTGCCGCCGCTCGTCGTGACCGTCCTGGCCACCCTCGGCGCCTCCGCGCTGATCCTTCCCCAGACCCGTTGGGACGAGCTCATCACGCAGGGCGTCGCCTCGGTGACCTACTGGCAGAACTGGCGGCTCGCCGTCGTGAGCGCCGACTACTTCGCGGCCAACCGGGGAGTCGCCTCGCCGCTGCAGCACCTGTGGTCGATGTCGATGCAGGGTCAGGTCTTCCTGGCCTGGCCGCTGCTCATGACCTGCTGCGTGTTGCTGGCCGGGGCGCTGCACGTGAGACCCCGGAGGATCGTCGCGGGGGCGTTCGCCGTGCTTGCGGCCGCATCGCTGTGGTGGCTCTTGGCGTCCGCGCCGGACGACCCGACCGTCTACTTCGACACCCGCGCCCGCCTCTGGGAGTTCGCGCTCGGCTCGGCCATCGCCGCCGCGCCGTGGATCAGGCCCCGCGGCAACCTGGCGCGCGTCCTGTCGCTGGCCGGCTTCATGGTGCTCGTCGTCTACTGCGTCGAACCCATCGGCCACTACCCGGGGCCCATGGCCGCGGCGCCGATGCTCGCGGTGAGCGCGATCCTGCTCGCCGAAGTGCCCCCGGTGCCGGGCAGTGTCCAGCGGCTCCTGTCGTGGCGCCCCCTGGCGGCGCTCGGCGACATGTCGTACTGCGTCTACCTGATCCACTGGCCCGTTGTCGTGCTCTTCCTGGCCCAGTCCGAGCGCGCGCAACTCGACGCGGGCAGCGGCGGTGCCCTCATCGCGGCCTCGCTGGCCCTCGCCTGGCTCATGACGCGGCTCGTCGACCGGCCGGTCCAGCGCTTCCCGAAGGGCGGCGGGCACGTCGTGCTCAAGAAGACCGCGCTCGTGCTCGTCGCGCTCGCCGTCGGCCTGCTCCCGCTGGCGGTCGCGGACAAGGCCTTCGACAACGAACGCGAGGCGCAGCGGGCCGCCGCCCGCAACAACGACGCCGACGACCCGGAGCACCCGGGCGCCGGGGCGGTCGCCGAGCAGGGCTGGCAGGACGGCTCCGCCGGGCCGATTCCCGGGCCGCTGGCGATCCACGAGAACTGGGTGCCCGATCTGCCCGGCCCCTGCCCGGCCGGGCAGCGCGAGCTCTTCGGCCGGACGAAGACGCTGTGCAGCTCGATGCCCGCGCCCGACGGGAACGGGCCGGCCGTCGTCGTCGTCGGCGACTCCCACGCCGAGCAGACGATCATCCCCACCGCCGAGCTGTTCGCCGAGCGCCACGGCCTCGGCGTGGCGCAGTACCTCATGGGGGGCTGCTCCTTCGGGCCGCCCGAGTACTACGAGGGCGACTGCCGGACCAGGAACGAGGTCGTCATGACGCTCCTCGACGAGGACCCGCCGGACCTCGTCATGCTCGACACGACGGTGTCCGCGCCCGACTTCCCGTCCGAGGGGCTGCGGCCCGGCGTGGCCGAACTCGTCGAGCACCTGACATCGCTCGGCATCACCGTCGTCGGCTTCCGCGACAACCCGCGCTCGGTGCAGGACCTCTACGAGTGCTCGGACGACGCGACGCACGGCGGGTGCTCCTTCGCCCAGGGCGACCACCTGGCGCCGGTAGACCCCGCCGAGCAGCTGCTGACGATCCCCGGCTTCCACGAGATCGACCCCACCGACCTGTACTGCTCTGCGGGCACGTGCCGCACGATCATCGGCAACGTCCACGTCTACCTGGACGACAACCACATCTCGGGCTCCTACGCGCGCACGATGGCGCCGATCCTCGTCGACCGGATCGAGTCGCTGCTCGAGCTGAAGGTGTGAGGCCGGCGGACGGAAGGTGTGAGATCGCCGGGCGCGCCCGGCCCGCGGCATGGAGGGCCTCGGACGAACGACGTCGACGGTGACGACGTCAGCCCGGGACGGGGGCGACAACACCCCGGGACCATTCGTGCGACAGGGACAGCGAGTCATGCCGGGCCCGGCGACCGTGACCCCTTCCAACGGGGCCACCAACAAGGCAACGGGAGTGAGCGCGGCGAGACAGCCGTCCTCGAGATCGACGAACGACGCCCGCCCGAACCGGAGCGGCGAGGCCGCCGAATGCGCCGGTTTCGGCTCACCGGGCGGTCGCGCCTACCCTTTACGGGTTCACGCCGACGAGCTCGAGGAGAATCCCGTGCCGACCAAGTCCGGCCCCGCAGGTCGCGTCCTGACCACTGGACTCATGCTGTTCGCCCTGTTCTTCGGGGCGGGCAACCTCATCTTCCCGCCGGCGCTCGGCGCCTCGGCCGGCTCGAGGCTCGTCCCGGTCGTCCTCGGCTTCCTCGCCACAGGCGTCCTCATGCCGCTCGTCGGCGTCATCGCCGTGTCGACCTCGGGCGAGGGCATCACCGGCATCGCGGGGCGCGTCGGCCCGCGCTTCGGCGTCCTCATGCCGCTGGCTGTGAACCTGTCGATCGGGCCCCTCTACGCGGTTCCGCGGGTCGCCACCGTCTCGTACGAGCTGGCCACCCGGCCCGTCCTCGCGCTCCTCGGCCTGCCGACCGGCCGTCCGGCGCTGGCCGTCCACGTGCTCGTCTTCTTCGCCGTGTCGGTGCTGCTGGCGCTCAGGCCGTCCCGGATGGCCGACCGCGTCGGCGGTTGGCTGACGCCCGCCCTGCTCGTGCTCATCGCCGTGCTGTGCACCGTCGTGCTCATCGGCATGCCCGTGCAGGGCCGCACCGCCGTCGGCGAGTACGCCGCCCGCCCGTTCGCCACCGGCCTGACCCGCGGCTACATGACGATGGACATGCTCGCCGCGACCGTCTTCGGCATCGTCGTCATGACCTCGCTGCGGTCGAAGGGCATCACGACGCGGCGCTCGATCATGAGGGCGACGTGTTGGTCCGGCATCATCGCCGCCCTGCTGCTCGCCGTCGTCTACGTGGGGCTGGCGCTGCTCGGGACGCGCGCCGTCGGCGACGCCGGCGACGGCACCGCTCTGCTGCGCAGCGCCGCCGCCTCCTCGCTCGGCACGGCGGGGGTCGTCGTCTTCGCCGCCATCGTGCTGCTGGCCTGCCTGACGACCTCCGTCGGCCTGCTCAGCGCGTGGGGCCAGTTCTCGAACGACCTGTGGCCGAGGGTGAGCTTCACCCGCGAGGTGCTGGCCGCCGCCCTCGTCTCGCTCGTCCTGGCCAACCTCGGGCTGGCGGCGATCCTCACGGTCGTCTCCCCGCTGACCCTGCTGCTCTACCCGATCACCATCACCCTGGTCCTCGTGACGCTCGTCGATGTCGTCGCACCGGGACATCTGCGCGCCGCCTACCGGTGGGGCGTCGTCTGCTCGACGGCGCTCGGCCTCGTCTCAGCCCTGTCCGACCTCGGCTGGACCGCGCCGAGCAGGCTGCTCGCCCGCACCGGCCTCTGGAACGACCAGACCGGGTGGATCCTGCCGACCGCCGTCTTCGCGGTGGTCGGCCTGGTCATCGACGTCGTCGCGGGGCGCTGGAGCATGCCGGTGGAGCAGGGCGGGCGGGGCGACCCCGCCGTCCACCGCCCCTGAGACGGGGGCGCGCCGGCGGGCGGCGGACCACGCGGGGGAGCGGGGCCGGTCCGATCGGCCGGGGCCGGGCCGGCCCGGAATGAGCGGCGGCCCCGCGGCGTTGTACCCCGGGGGACGCGGTCGTGCGGCCGTTCCGTCAGAGAGGAAGCTCATGCTCGTCTCGGTTCGGTTCTCGCGGTGCTCGCGGCGCTGCTGCACGTCGTCATCTTCGCGATGGAGTCGTTGGCGTGGACGAGCGGGCGCACCCGTGCCACCTTCGGCATGAGCGAGGAGGAGGCGCTGGCCACCCGCGAGATGGCCTTCAACCAGGGCTTCTACAACCTCTTCCTGGCCGTCGTCACCGGGCTGGGCGTGGCTCTGTCGGCCTGCGGCGCGCACGGTGCCGGCGCGGCGCTCATGCTGGCGGGGGCGGGGTCGATGCTCGCCGCGGCCGTCGTGCTGTTCGCCGGCTCGCCCGACAAGCGCCCGGCGGCGCTCAAGCAGGGCGTGCTGCCGCTGCTGGCCGTCGTGTGCGTCGGGATCGCGTTCCTGTGAGAGCGGGGGAGGGGCGCGGTGCGGAACCGCGGGCCGACCCGGGCGGGGTGAAGGCGGCCGGGCCGCCTCCCTCTCCCGGAGCTATTCGGCTTCCAGAGCCCTCGTCATCCGCGTGAAATGCGCCGGGTCCGCCGTTCTGAAGTAGTCGAACCAGGCATCGAGCACGTCCTTGCCGTACAGCTCCAACTCCTCGAGGATCAGCTTGGCCCACAGGAGGGAGCCGGCCGAGCCCGCGGTGATGACGTTTCGGTCCGCGGTGGCGGGCGTTCCCTCGTACAGGTCATTGCCCCGGTACGCGGTGATCGCAGCGAGGAGTTCTGGTGCATTGCTCGTGTGTCTGCGGTTGTTGAGCAGACCCCTACTGGCGAGGCCGAGGGTGGCGCCGCATATTGCCGCGACGATTCCTCCCCCGGCCAGTACGGCTTCTGCAAGGTCGAGGGCGGCGTGCCTGTCCTCCGAGAGCCACGTGTCCCCGCCGATCAGGACGAACGCGTCGATGCCCTCCGCATCAGTCTCCGCGAGGGTCTCGTCGGGGATGATCCTCATTCCGCCCGCCGTGGTCACGGCATCGCGCGCATCAGCTGCGAAGCTCATGGTGCAAACTGGCGTCGGGGTCGCTCCTTGGAGCGAGACGCCATGCAGCAGATAGCCGTGCTCCCAGTCGGCCATGGTGTCCTGGACGTACATGCAGATGTGCTTCATCGAGCAGTCCTCCCCCTCCGTTCTCCTCGGACCGAGGCCCGAGGTCGACACCGACGGCCTTCTTCAGGTTCGCGCCGTCGGTTCTCCTCTTCGTCCCCACGGGTCGAGGAGCTTGGTCACCCGGCCGGACGTGACTCGGGCCGCCGTGTGTGAGTGGGGTGCTCGACTGGGCGAGCCGATGATCCTGCCCCGTCTTCCCAGGTGGGCCCGTTCCCAGTTGGTCTCGGTGATCGTGCTTGCACAAGGGTAGTGCTGCGGATCCTTCTGGTCGACGGAGCGGTTCCTCTGCTGGCCCGGTGGGGCGATGCGGCTCGGCGGATCCGGCAGGACACGAAAAATGTCAGTGGTGCCCGCGAGCATGGCGTGTATGAAAGAAACGTGCCCTCGCGCAGTCAGCGTTGACAGCTGTGTGCGTCGTTCTGCGCTCGGACGCTCCTCCGCCGGAAGGTCGCGGGGGAGCCAGCTTCGAGGGCGCTTGGCCAGTGAGAAAGGGAAGACCATGACGGAGCTCACGCTCAGCACCTTGCAGGAGAAGCTGTCGGACACGGAGTGGGCGGCTGCTCGCATCGTGGCTGCCTATCAGCCCAGCGGAGGGCCCGGAAGTCGGGTGTTCCCTCCGACATTCCCCACCACGGCGACGGATCCTTCGCCATACCTGATGGAGGAGCGAGTGCGTGATCGTGATGGCGAGGTCCGCAGGGCGACGGTCCTGGACCAGGTGCCTGCACAGGCGAACAGGTGTGAGGAGGCCACGGCTGCGGCATGGCGCCAAGGTGTTGTGCGCGTGCCGATGCTTCGGCTCGTTCACAGGGGCGCGTCGAGTTTCGAGCTCACGGGGCTCGATGCGCCGCACCGGGCGTTCGACGCCTACTGGCGCGACTCGCGGCTCGACGGGGCGAAGTTCGACAGCACCGAGATCGGACGGGCCCTGCTGAACTCCTCGTTGACGGATGCGACGGCGCTGCTCGAATACGACCCCGGCACGCTCGTCTACGGCGGCTGGAACAGCCATCGGAAGGGAAGGCAGGCCAAGTTCCCGCGGATCTACAGCAGCGAGATGATCGGCTGGGATCCCGTGGTGGGCGTCCGTAGGGCGGGGCGCATGGACCCGGCGAACCTCACCGGGTCGCGCACGGGCGAGGGCGACGAGTGGTCGTACTCGCCGATGGCGGACAAGAAGAAGGACTCCAAGCTGAGTGAGATCGGGCATGGCAACATCGCCCCGAGTACCACGCACGGCGGCGTCACGATCACCGAGGCGACTCGCACCGCCGTTCTCAGCCTGACCGCCACCCGCCGCATTCGGTTCGGCTCCCTCGACCGCGCAGCCGTCGATGCCGCTCACGTCCTGCTCGCCGCCTTCGGGCTGCTGGGTGACCGGCTCGCCTTCGGTCAGGCGGGGCTGTGGCTGCGCAGCGGCTGCGATCTGGTGACGCAGTCCGAGACACTGGAGTGGATCGGCCGTGGCGGAACGACGGAGCAGTTCTCCCTGTCCCCGCACGGAGCCGTTCAGCTCTACGACGAGGCGCTCCGCGCGGCCCAGGCGGCCGGGGTGCCATTGCACCTGGAAACCGTGGAACTCACCCCGTCCGAGCCCTTGGCCGAGGCCCTCGACTTCAGCCTGACCAAGGCCGAGTCGGCAGGGGAATGACATGCCCATCCGTCTGGACATCACGCTGCTGAGCGGGCGTTATGACGCCGGCGGCGGGGATGACCCCCATGCGGCGGAGTGGCCGCCGCACCCGGCCAGGGTCTTCTCGGCCCTGCGGGCAGTGGCGGCCGATGACGAACTGGCTCCGCTGGCCGAGCTGGAGCGGCTCTCGCCTCCGCTGATCCATGCCTCTGCGGCAGGGGAATACCGCGCCAGAGGCTATGTGGTGACGAATGCTCGGGAGCGGAAGGGCACGCATCAGAATCATCCTGCTCGAACCGCCGGTTTCCGCCAGCGCTTCGGCAGCCTTCCCTACGATGCCCGCGTCCAGTTCGACTGGCCTGACGGTGATGCGCTGTCCGACGGTTCCCTGGCCTGCCTCGACAGGCTGGCCCGCCGGGTGCCGTACCTCGGACGATCGACGTCCCCGGCTATCCTCATCTTCAGCCGGGTGAGGGATCCGGAACCGCTGCCCGGGCTGACCACCTACGAACCGGTGGAAGGGCCCGGGACGGCGAGCATCAGAGTCCCCTACCCCGGCTACCTCGACGAACTCGACGCACTCCACGAGGCGGACCAGCCCGCCTGGCAGGCCGCCGGGGCACGGTCCCGACGCTCCTACCGGGAGGCGGGCGCCGAGGAAGAGGTTCCGGGCCGGCAACCCGTCGAATCCCCTTACCCCGACCTGGTCGTCCTCAGGTTCGTCGGCCGGCGTCCGCCGGGGAGCCTCGTCGGGCGTTTCACGGAGGCGCTCCGTCGGAAGGTGATGGGTCAGACCGAGGAGCCGTTGCCGCCGGCCCTGCACGGCCACGGCCTTCCCGGGGTGCCGCACGTCGCCTACCTCGGGCTCCCGTTCGCCGGCTACGAGCATGCTGACGGGCAACTGATGGCCCTCGCCGTGGCCATCCCCGGGCTGGACCGGGCCGAGCGGCGGCGCATCCTGCGAGGCATCCTCGGCAGTGATCCGAATCACAGCGTGTCACTCTACGTGCCTGGTATCCACGGGAGCTTCGAGCTGCAGTACTCCCCGAACGACCCGCTGCCCCGAAGCGCCACCGTCACGCGGTGGACAGGGCCCTCACCCACCTGGGTGTCGGTGACGCCCCTGGTGCTGGACCGCTACCCGAAGGACCGCGACCTGGCCTCGGCCGCCACCACGTCCCTCATCCAGGCGGGCCTCCCGGCGCCCCGCGAGGTCGAGCTGAGCAAGCAGCCGATGACCCAGGGGGCCATCCGCTTGAGGCCCGATGAACTGCCGAAGCGCTGCCGCGGGCGTCTCTACACCCATGCCCGCGTCATGTTCGACCAGCCGGTGAAGGGGCCGGTTCTCGCCGGCGCCGGCCGCTACTTCGGGGTCGGGCTCTTCGCCCCGGAGAAGGGGGGAGAGCAACGATGAACGTCGGGGACTTTGATTCGTTCATGCGCCAGGTGCACGGCCACCCGCCCTTCCCCTGGCAATCCCAGGTGGTGACCGAGGCCGTCGAAAGGGGTGCATGGCCCGCGCTCGTCGACGCACCGACGGGTCTGGGCAAGACCTCGATGCTGGACATCGCCGTCTTCCTGCTGGCCATGAGCGCAGGCGGCGAGGCGCCGGTTGGCCTGGGGCGCCGCCGGATCTACATGGTGGTGGATCGGAGGATCGTCGTCGACCAGGCGGAGCAGCACGGCCGGCTCATCGCCGATGCCCTGGATGAGGCGGAGCGAGGGACGATCTGCTGGGAGACCGCCGAGCGACTACGGAGCCTTTCGTCCGCTCGTGAAGGCGATCCTGCACTGCGCGTGGTGAAGATGCGCGGGGGCACGACGTGGGACGCGGCGTGGCTGTCGCGCCCCGATCTTCCAGCCATCGTCACCGGCACCGTTGACCAGGTGGGGAGTCGACTGTTCTTCCGCGGCTACGGGGTCAGTGCTCGGCGGCGTCCCATCGACGCTGCTCTGGTGGGAACGGATTCGGTCATCATGATCGATGAGGCGCACCTCGCTCAGGCCTTCACGGCGGCGTTGGCGTCGGCCTCGGAGCTGGATTCCAGTGAGGTCCTCGGTCTTCCGAGCACGTCGATCGTCCACCTGAGTGCCACAGCAGTCGAGCAGTCCGATGGGTGGAGTGCCCAGTTCGACGAGGAGGCTCATCGTCTCAACGTGACGGCGGATCGGCGGCTGCGGGCCGCCAAGACGCTCAGTTTCGTCGATTCCAGCGAGAAGACGATCGTCAAGGAGGTGGCTGGGCGGGCTGCTGAGCTGGCGAGCAGGCCCGGGGCACGGGTGCTGGTCGTGTGCAACACGGTCAACCGGGCACGTGAGGTGCACGACGCTTTGATCTCTAGGAAGAAGCCATCCTGCGTCGCCGAGACAATGCTGCTCATGGGCAGGTCACGTCCGCTGGATCGCGAGCGGATCGCCGAGCGAGTCACCGAACTGTTCGGAGCCGAACGTGAGCAGACGCCGGTGTCGGTCATCCTCGTTGCGACCCAGACCATCGAGGTGGGCATCGACCTCGACGCCACCGACATGGTCACCGAGACCGCTGCGTGGGACGCCTTGGTGCAACGGTTCGGACGGGTGAACCGGCGCGGAGACTTCTCGGACGCCACGGTGACGGTCGTCGAGGACAATGCCGAGAAACCTCCGGTTTACGGTCAGGCCAAGAGCAGAACGGCCGCATTCCTGCGTGCTGCTGCCTGCGATGGGCTCGATGTGTCACCGCTGGCCCTGCGACACGTGGATGTGCCCAGCGGCCTGACCGCTGAGCCCCCACTTCTGCCGGTGCTCCTTCCGGCGCAACTCGATGCGTGGGCTCGCACCGGTCCCGCTCCCTCGAACGATCCGCCGCTCGATCCCTACCTGCACGGCATCAAGAAGGCCACCGCCCAGGTCACCGTCGCGTGGCGAGACGGCTTGGTCGATGCCATGGGAGAACTGCTGTCGGCCCGGGAGGCGGGTGCCGCTGTCGATGCGCTGCCCGTTCGCAGCGAGGAGTGCGCCGAGCTCTCCTTGCGGGCGGTGAGGGACTGGCTTCTCAACAAGAAGCCGTCGGTCATGGCGGACGTCGACGAATTCGGCGACATCCCCTTCAGCGAGGGCGAGTCAGACGCTCGGGTGCTTCGTCGCGCGGCCGATGCCGACTGGCAGTGGGTCGCGGCCGCGGCCCTGCGGCCTGGGGACGCCATTGTCGTGCCCAGCCGTTACGGCGGTCTCGACCGGTTCGGATGGAACCCGGTGGATCACGAGAGCGTCAGGGACGTTGCCGAACTAGCGTCCTTGCGCCGTGGGCGTGCCGTGCTCCGACTCGACCCCGGGCTCGGCGACCGATTGGGGCTGGAATCCCCGCCGGTACTGGCGGAATCGAGAGCAGCCTGGTCGAACGCCGAAGACCCGACAGAGCGCGAAGAAGTAGCGCAGCACCTGGTCGAGACCGTCCGTGAATGGCTCAGCGGTGAGATCGTCCCCGCTGACGGCAGCCCCTGGACCGCGGAAGACCTCACCGACCTGCGGAAGGCCCTCTCCCAAGGGGCTGTGGTCTCCGACGGCGACGACGCTTCGACTCCCCCGCTTCTCCACACGTCATCGCCCCGAAAGGCATGGCAGGGCGTGGACGAAGGGACTCCTGCTGACAGCTCCAGTTTGAATCGGCGAGTGAGCCTGGCCGACCACTTGAAGGCGGTTGCTGCTCGCAGCGGGCAGATCGCTGACAATCTCGGTCTGCCGCAGGAACTGAGCCGCGTCATTGTTGATGCCGCACGCTGGCATGATCTGGGGAAGGTCGACCGGCGGTTCCAAGCCATGCTCTTCGGTGGCAGTGAGATCGCTGCCGAGCTGGCCGAGGAACCGCTGGCCAAATCGGGAATGCCCCAAGACGACAGGGCTCAACGCCTTCGTGCCCTACGGCTCAGCGGCCTTCCCAGGGGTGCCAGACACGAGGCATGGTCCGAGACCATCGTCGCAGCGCACTTGCAGAGCCTGGAGGAGCCCTACCCGGGCGATGAGGACCTGCTGCGCCATCTGGTTGCCAGCCACCACGGCCATGACCGGCCCCTGCTGCCACCCGTCGACGACCCGGGAACGCACACCGTGGACGCCGACGTGGAAGACGTCCACGTCCACGTCTCACTTCCCACTGGAGTCCGGTTGGCAGACGCCGACAGATTCGTTGAACTCAACGCCAGATACGGCAGGTGGGGTCTCGCCCTGCTGGAGACCATTGTGCGGTGCGCAGACATGACTGTTTCATCGGAGGGATCATGAATGACGTCAAATTCCCCGCTCTGGTAGGTGACTCGCCGCTCGCCATCCTTGCCGCCATCGGCACTCTTCGGCTGATCCGCGACTTCGTTGATGATCATGCCCTGCTGTCTTGGGACGCCGCGGACCGTGCGCCGGTGCTTCACTCCTCGATGCCGTCGGTCGACGACATCGTGGCCCGACTTGCCCAGATCATTGAGTCGATGCCTGAGGGTGTGGTAGTGCCCGGTGGTCCTCCAGGATTTCCTCCCCCGGGGGCGGCGCCAGATCGTCTGCGCTTGGAACTGGGCGAGCTACGACATTTTACCGGTATGCTCTGCAGGGATCAGTCCTCGGCTCCAACAGTGCGGGCATGGATTTCAGGTCTGGTAACGGACCTCGTTGTCGATCCTTCGGGACGTGGGGCGATAAGCCAATACGCTGCGCCTTCAGGGAAGCAGTCTATGGCCACAATGCTGCAGAAGCCATTGGAACTGGTGCGCGATACTCCGGACTACCTGCGTCAGGCTTTGGTCGGCTGGCGACGTGTTTCGGGGGTCACTGGTGAGTACTTGGATCACAGGGCTAATTGGGATAGCAGTGAGGACGGTCGTGGAAAAGCGGAGATGCGCGGTGTCCCGGGAGCAACGTGGTTGGCATTGATGTCATACCCCTTGTGGATCACGACTGCCGCTGGTCCGCGCGTGCGGACCAGCGGTTGGCACACGGTGAGTGAAGAGCGCCGCCATGAGGAGGAGCTCAGACTTCCTCTGTGGGGCGAACCGCTGGGGCCCGCGGCTGTCAAGGCGCTCGTTGAACATCCTGTGCTTGAGGGGGACTGGGATGACATCGACCAGAACGCACTCCGGACGTTGGGTGTGATCCATGTGTGCAGAGCCCACCGCCGCAAGGCGGAGGGCGGTAAGTCTGCTGGCGTCCTGGTGCCGCTGCCATGAGTACCGTCAGACCCGACCTTCCGGGTTTGCCTGAGACGCTTCCGGCCCGCATGCTGAACGAGTTCGTGTACTGTCCCAGACTGTTCCACTTGGAATGGGTTCAACAGGAGTTCGCAACCAGTGATGATGTCGAGGAGGGCCGCTACCTGCATCGCGTCGTCGACCAGGAGACGGGGAATCTTCCCGACGAGTCCGAGGCGTTGGCCGGGAGGGCTGCCAGATCAGTCTCGCTGTCATCGCAGCGGCTCGGCATGGCCACGCGGATGGACTTGGTGGAGGATGGCGGCGACGGTACTGTCGTGCCGGTCGACTACAAGAAGGGCCATCCTGACAAGAACGGTGAGGCTTGGCCGAGCGATCGTGTGCAGGTACTGGTCCAAGCGCTGCTGCTCCAAGAGGCCGGTTATGTCGTCGAGCGGGCCGAGATCTGGTATGCCGAGACCCGGCAACGCGTGCACATCATGGTGGACGATGCCGCGCTGAAGGAGATCACCGATACCGTGAAGCGGGCATGGGAGGTGGCAGCCGACCCCGTGGCGCCACCGCCTCTGCATGACAGCCCGAGGTGCCCGCGGTGCTCGCTGGTGGGGATCTGTCTTCCTGACGAGCTGGAATCTCTGCGCGTTCCTCCTGCGCAACGGCGTCCACTGAAGCGTCTGATGGCGCCGGTTCTGGAGGGTCGTCCCGTGTACGTGACCGTGCAAGGAGCTGTCATCGGCGTTCGCCATGAGCGGCTGGAGATTCGTCTCAAGAGTGAGTTGGAAGTCAGCTATCGGTTGATCGACATCAGCCAGGTCTGCGTCTTCGGGAATGTGACGGTATCGGCTCAAGCCGTGCGGGCACTGATGTCACGGGACATTCCAGTGCTGTGGTTCAGCTACGGGGGATGGTTCTCTGGAATTGCTGAAGGGCTGCCGGGGAAGAACGTCGATCTCAGGATCGCGCAGTTCTGCGCCACGGAGCTGAGAAGACTGGAGATTTCCCGTCGAATGATTTCCGGGAAGATTCGTAATAGTCGCACAATGCTGCGCCGTAATTCTCGCGGCGTGGTCGACGATGTCGGGGGTCAGCTGAAGTCGTTGGCTCTTCAAGCCATGCAGGCTGACTCTCCTCAGCGGCTGCTGGGAATCGAAGGTACTGCGGCACGTCTCTACTTCGAGAACTTTATTTCGCTTCTCGGTGAGAACGTGCGAATTGATGTTTCCGGTTTCAGTGAGGGTGGACGCACCAGGCGTCCTCCCGGGGATCCAGTGAATGCGCTTCTATCGTTCTGTTATTCTCTGCTCATCAAGGATTTGACGGTGACGCTTGAGGCGGTTGGCTTTGATCCTTATTATGGCATGTTCCACAGGCCTCGGTTCGGGCGTCCTGCTCTGGCTCTGGACTTGGCGGAAGAATTCAGGTCTTTGATCGCTGAGAGCGTTGTGCTGCAGGTGCTGAACAATGGTGAGGTCGGTCCTCGGGATTTCAAGTTCCGCGCCGGAGGGTGCATGCTTGAGGCTGATGGCCGCAAGGCCGTCCTGAGGGCCTATGAGCGGCGGCTCGACCAAGAGGTGACCCATCCACAGTTCGGGTACAAAGCGTCGTATCGGCGTGTCATGGACATCCAGGCCCGGATGCTGGGTGCGGTCATGCTCGGAGAGCTCGATCAGTACACGGCGATGATGACCAGATGAGGACGAACAGAAGAAGATACCTGATCGCCTATGATATTCGTGATCCGGCGCGACTTCGTCGAATCTGCAAGTTGATGGAGGCCAACGGTGAACGTCTCCAGTACTCTGTTTTCGTTTGCGACTTGAACAGGACTGAACTCATTCATCTGCGTGCGGATGGTGAGGATATCATGAACTTGGCTGTGGACTCGGTGGTGATCGTCGACTTGGGTGACCCCAGCGGGGACCGGTTCACGTTCGTCGGACACCGCAGGCAGCTCCCCACGAGAGGATCCCAGATTGTCTAGCGAGCGCTCTGGTGCCGATTGGGTCACCCGACAGTGCTCGCGCCCTAGTCAGGGCTGGTTCTTGTCTACCCTGCCGGCGCTCCCTCCCATCGGCTGGGGGTGCCGAGTGGCAGTCCTCGCAAGAGTGTGCAACACTGGTAGCCAACGGCACCGAAGCAAGCGAGCCGTATTCCCGGTCTTCATGACCGGGCTCCATTGAGGCCGCGCTGGGCAGAGGGGGCGTGTCTATCTCCTCTTGTATTCCCGGTCTTCATGACCGGGCTCCATTGAGGCGTGCAGGGTGTGTTTGTGCTTGTGGGGGGCTTGTGGGTATTCCCGGTCTTCATGACCGGGCTCCATTGAGGCGTCCAGTGCCCCTGGATGGGGTCCAGCTCGTCGAGGTATTCCCGGTCTTCATGACCGGGCTCCATTGAGGCTGTGGGGCCCCGGACCAGCCGGGATATGCCCAGTATGTATTCCCGGTCTTCATGACCGGGCTCCATTGAGGCAGCTTTCGCGGCTGGTGTGCGCCAGGCTGGCGCCGCGTATTCCCGGTCTTCATGACCGGGCTCCATTGAGGCAGTCCTTTCTCATCGGGCCCACTCTGCCCGGCGCGGGTATTCCCGGTCTTCATGACCGGGCTCCATTGAGGCATAGTGAGGCTCATCTTTAGTCCTTTCTCATCGGGCGTATTCCCGGTCTTCATGACCGGGCTCCATTGAGGCAGCTCGCATCCGACCGGGTGTGAGCCGGAATGTCCCAGTATTCCCGGTCTTCATGACCGGGCTCCATTGAGGCGACAACTGGCTCGGCGCGGTGGACCAGCTTCTGGCATGTATTCCCGGTCTTCATGACCGGGCTCCATTGAGGCCTCCTATCAGTCGGTCGGTGTCATATGTATAGGGCCGGTATTCCCGGTCTTCATGACCGGGCTCCATTGAGGCGCGTCGTGGGCGACGTCCGGTCAGATCGCCCTGTCCGTATTCCCGGTCTTCATGACCGGGCTCCATTGAGGCTGGGGTGGCGACGACCGCGTCGTTTTGGTGGAGGGCCGTATTCCCGGTCTTCATGACCGGGCTCCATTGAGGCCTGATGTTGTGACGCGGCCTGACGGCACGGAGACGTCGTATTCCCGGTCTTCATGACCGGGCTCCATTGAGGCCCGGCCAGCTTGATACGGTCTCTTCGCGGCAGGCCGTGTATTCCCGGTCTTCATGACCGGGCTCCATTGAGGCCCGTCCGTGGCTTGGGGGGTCATGGCGCCGCGGTGAGTATTCCCGGTCTTCATGACCGGGCTCCATTGAGGCGGCTCACACCCGGCCGGATGCGAGTTGAAATATCTCGTATTCCCGGTCTTCATGACCGGGCTCCATTGAGGCCTCGGGGGGGGGGTTGCGCCCCCCCCCCACCCCGCACGTATTCCCGGTCTTCATGACCGGGCTCCATTGAGGCACCGCCTCGCAGAAGAGCCCGAGGCCCTCATCACCGCGTATTCCCGGTCTTCATGACCGGGCTCCATTGAGGCGTCTCCCGCGCCCGGCACCTGTCATCTAGGTCGCGGGGTATTCCCGGTCTTCATGACCGGGCTCCATTGAGGCGCCTGCAGCCAGGCCGCCCTGTCGGCGGACTCGGAGTATTCCCGGTCTTCATGACCGGGCTCCATTGAGGCGAAAACGTGCAGACCTGATAGGCCTGATACGCCGCGTATTCCCGGTCTTCATGACCGGGCTCCATTGAGGCGTCTGCTACGACACCTACTACTGACAGGGGGGCTGATGTATTCCCGGTCTTCATGACCGGGCTCCATTGAGGCAGCAATGTGGCGGCTCGCCTGTTCTGGGGTGGCGACGTATTCCCGGTCTTCATGACCGGGCTCCATTGAGGCTCCTATCGGTCGGTGTGTCATATGTATAGAGCCGGGGGTATTCCCGGTCTTCATGACCGGGCTCCATTGAGGCGTTCTGGGCGCCACCGTGTCATGGGGCTCCCCAACGTATTCCCGGTCTTCATGACCGGGCTCCATTGAGGCGACCTGCCGCAGGACCGTGGCGTCGCGGTCGAAATGTATTCCCGGTCTTCATGACCGGGCTCCATTGAGGCCGCCCCCCACCCCGCACGTATACACTGGGCTTACCCGTATTCCCGGTCTTCATGACCGGGCTCCATTGAGGCAAGAGGAGATAGTCGTGGCCATCGTCATGAAAATCCGTATTCCCGGTCTTCATGACCGGGCTCCATTGAGGCATGTTGACCGACGGGGGCGTGGTGTTCGCGTGCTCCCGTATTCCCGGTCTTCATGACCGGGCTCCATTGAGGCGCACCGCGTGGATCACGATCGCGCCTTCTATGCGTGGGTATTCCCGGTCTTCATGACCGGGCTCCATTGAGGCATCGCGAAGGATAGTGCCGATGTGGCCGGCTGCGGCGGTATTCCCGGTCTTCATGACCGGGCTCCATTGAGGCGCGTTCACGCATGCGACCCGCACCGGCCTGGTCAAGTATTCCCGGTCTTCATGACCGGGCTCCATTGAGGCCATGTCTGCCAGCGCACCGGCCTGGACCCGTGGGCCGTATTCCCGGTCTTCATGACCGGGCTCCATTGAGGCGCTGAGACGGTCGGGTTCGCGCCGTGGGCCACGTCCGTATTCCCGGTCTTCATGACCGGGCTCCATTGAGGCGGCCGGATCGAGTGGGAGCTTCCGCTGTACGCGCCTGTATTCCCGGTCTTCATGACCGGGCTCCATTGAGGCAGCTTCAGCCCCAGCTTGCCCAGCATGTCGACCCAGGTATTCCCGGTCTTCATGACCGGGCTCCATTGAGGCTCGACGGCCTGGTCCTGGGTGGCGGCGGCGATGGACGTATTCCCGGTCTTCATGACCGGGCTCCATTGAGGCTCGACGGACGACCGGAACCCGCGCATGGAAGGCGCGTATTCCCGGTCTTCATGACCGGGCTCCATTGAGGCAGCTTCAGCCCCAGCTTGCCCAGCATGTCGACCCAGGTATTCCCGGTCTTCATGACCGGGCTCCATTGAGGCTTGCTACTCTTTCAGCGGTGGCGGCGGAGCGTCCATGTATTCCCGGTCTTCATGACCGGGCTCCATTGAGGCACGGCTGCCCTGTCGTCGCGACCCGCCCTGAGCAGCCGTATTCCCGGTCTTCATGACCGGGCTCCATTGAGGCCTGACCGTGCTGGACAGACTGTTCACTGCACGACGCATGTATTCCCGGTCTTCATGACCGGGCTCCATTGAGGCCTGTGTGGGCTGCGCATGCCCGGGCTCAGCCGGTGAGGTATTCCCGGTCTTCATGACCGGGCTCCATTGAGGCTATCGTGGTGTGGCCCGGACCATCCGGGCATGCACCCGTATTCCCGGTCTTCATGACCGGGCTCCATTGAGGCTTGACGGTCTGCGAGGCGGGGGTGAGCCGGCCGGCCGTATTCCCGGTCTTCATGACCGGGCTCCATTGAGGCGGGGACACCGCCCCCGAAATCCTGTCGATCGACATGTATTCCCGGTCTTCATGACCGGGCTCCATTGAGGCGCCGCGCTCGGAGTCTCGCAGACGGCCGCCGGCGAGTATTCCCGGTCTTCATGACCGGGCTCCATTGAGGCCCTTCTTGGGGGGGGGATGGCGACGATGAGGCGCCCGGTATTCCCGGTCTTCATGACCGGGCTCCATTGAGGCATCCCGTCCCCGGTCGCCCAACACCGCGTCCGCATGTATTCCCGGTCTTCATGACCGGGCTCCATTGAGGCTCTTGCATTCGTGGGGGCACGGCTGTGACGTGCACGCGGGTATTCCCGGTCTTCATGACCGGGCTCCATTGAGGCATATCCCGAAGGAGCTCGTATGAGTAATGATATCTTGTATTCCCGGTCTTCATGACCGGGCTCCATTGAGGCTAGCCGACGGCTTCTGCGATTTCGCGGTACCGGTAGGTATTCCCGGTCTTCATGACCGGGCTCCATTGAGGCAAGATCTGCCAGGACCTGCTCGCCTGTGTGGATGAGTATTCCCGGTCTTCATGACCGGGCTCCATTGAGGCTACGTCAACTCGGCCTCGTCGCCCATCCTGGCCGGCGGTATTCCCGGTCTTCATGACCGGGCTCCATTGAGGCAACTCGATGTCGTCCTGTGTGGTGCCGCCGGCGGAGTATTCCCGGTCTTCATGACCGGGCTCCATTGAGGCGATCTTCGACCGATCATGCCAACGGACCGACCCATGTATTCCCGGTCTTCATGACCGGGCTCCATTGAGGCCGCGTAGCATAGCCACTGAAATCAGGCTTCACGATACGTATTCCCGGTCTTCATGACCGGGCTCCATTGAGGCGCTCCACCTTCTCGACCTCATTGCGCTTGTTCCAAGGTATTCCCGGTCTTCATGACCGGGCTCCATTGAGGCCAAGTGACCTTGACCTTCTCGAAAGCGGTGGCATTCGTATTCCCGGTCTTCATGACCGGGCTCCATTGAGGCGATCACAGCGTCGAAGTGCTCGGAGAGATTATCCTTGTATTCCCGGTCTTCATGACCGGGCTCCATTGAGGCAGAGTCATCGTACGCTCTCCCACCCTGGCCGAGTTGGTATTCCCGGTCTTCATGACCGGGCTCCATTGAGGCTTGATTTGGCGAGGGTTCTTCTTCTCGTCCATCATGGCGTATTCCCGGTCTTCATGACCGGGCTCCATTGAGGCCATCTGGCTGAACAACCCCTCTTCGTGATCAGCGAGTATTCCCGGTCTTCATGACCGGGCTCCATTGAGGCTCTCCTAAAAGTGGTGTTTCTCATAAGAGAATGTGCAGTATTCCCGGTCTTCATGACCGGGCTCCATTGAGGCTTCGAACAGACCGCCGACCTTGCCGAAGCTTCTGGCGGTATTCCCGGTCTTCATGACCGGGCTCCATTGAGGCGTGATCGTCATGATCTCATTCCTCTCATCCGGGGGCCGGTATTCCCGGTCTTCATGACCGGGCTCCATTGAGGCCAGACACACGCTGTGATGTCCCGGCCATCCTCGTGGGTATTCCCGGTCTTCATGACCGGGCTCCATTGAGGCCAGGTGATCGGTTGGGGTTGGTGCCCCCGGTCCGGGGTATTCCCGGTCTTCATGACCGGGCTCCATTGAGGCGAGGCTGTGTCAGTCAGTTCTTCGGGACGAATCCGAGTATTCCCGGTCTTCATGACCGGGCTCCATTGAGGCAGTTCTGTATTCTTGTGAGGTTCACTCCTCAGAATGGTCGTATTCCCGGTCTTCATGACCGGGCTCCATTGAGGCCCATTTCAACTCCTTAGAACCAAATATTGAAAACGTCGTATTCCCGGTCTTCATGACCGGGCTCCATTGAGGCACGATGCACCCCAGGGCGCGGGTGCGCCGGGAACTCGTATTCCCGGTCTTCATGACCGGGCTCCATTGAGGCGTGACCCAGACCAGATCCCCTGTGTGGCGGTCGAGGGTATTCCCGGTCTTCATGACCGGGCTCCATTGAGGCACGATGCGGAAGAACGTGGTCCGGTTCACATGGACGTGTATTCCCGGTCTTCATGACCGGGCTCCATTGAGGCCCCTCGTCGATCTTCCCCCGCACCTCGACGGAATGCGCGTATTCCCGGTCTTCATGACCGGGCTCCATTGAGGCAGCCAGCTGGAGAAGCTGGCTCCACCCCAGCTGGTCGGTATTCCCGGTCTTCATGACCGGGCTCCATTGAGGCCCCCTGCCCTCGTCTCTTCCACTCGACCATCCCCCGGTATTCCCGGTCTTCATGACCGGGCTCCATTGAGGCGTCATGGATCGGGACGGGTGGCGCTGCCAGTGGCTCGTATTCCCGGTCTTCATGACCGGGCTCCATTGAGGCCTATTCATCTCTCCTCCTTCTGGTCGTCGAACAGTTGTATTCCCGGTCTTCATGACCGGGCTCCATTGAGGCCCAACTTCTTTCATTTTGACGCCAATGGAAGAGAGTTGTATTCCCGGTCTTCATGACCGGGCTCCATTGAGGCACATACGCCTTGATTCCACGGTTGCCGTTGACCTCCGTATTCCCGGTCTTCATGACCGGGCTCCATTGAGGCGTAAAATGACTCGACCCACTGCCCACTTCCGACAAGATGTATTCCCGGTCTTCATGACCGGGCTCCATTGAGGCATCGTGCTCATCCTCTCAGTTCCTGGGGGTTGGTGGTATTCCCGGTCTTCATGACCGGGCTCCATTGAGGCTGATCAGGCGCCAGTGCCAGTGCGGACAGGTGCCAGGTATTCCCGGTCTTCATGACCGGGCTCCATTGAGGCTGGGGTCGCGCCGGCGGCCCGTGTCGGCGGTGATGCCGTATTCCCGGTCTTCATGACCGGGCTCCATTGAGGCTAGCAGCGGAATAAGATCCATTCTTTTCCCTTTCCAGGTATTCCCGGTCTTCATGACCGGGCTCCATTGAGGCCCTGCCTGTGGTGCTCGCGGGTGGCACCTCCAACGGGTATTCCCGGTCTTCATGACCGGGCTCCATTGAGGCTGCCGACCCTTCCGCGGGCTGGGCGCAGGACGTGAAGTATTCCCGGTCTTCATGACCGGGCTCCATTGAGGCTTTCCTCTCGGGGGCTTCTGCCCGGCGCGGGGCCGCGTATTCCCGGTCTTCATGACCGGGCTCCATTGAGGCAGAATATGGTGCGGGCGATCGTGCCGCACGTGCAGGCCGTATTCCCGGTCTTCATGACCGGGCTCCATTGAGGCAGGGCGGTCTTGGCGGCCCTGTAGCTGCGGCGGGCGGTATTCCCGGTCTTCATGACCGGGCTCCATTGAGGCTCGGGGTCGTGGCGGCCGCGCCGCGGGTAGGCGACGGTATTCCCGGTCTTCATGACCGGGCTCCATTGAGGCAGGCCGCCCCCTGCCCCGACCGCGACTACTCGCGGCGTATTCCCGGTCTTCATGACCGGGCTCCATTGAGGCGTATAGTGGCGGGTCGGCTGATGTGCCGGCGGCGTCGACGTATTCCCGGTCTTCATGACCGGGCTCCATTGAGGCTAGATCGACGTCCCATTCTGGTCCGCCGGGTTGATGACGTATTCCCGGTCTTCATGACCGGGCTCCATTGAGGCGTGCAGTCTTGGTCAGGAACGAGACACGCATGTTCGTATTCCCGGTCTTCATGACCGGGCTCCATTGAGGCAATAATCTTCCTTAGAGTGGTGCCGGCCCTCTCCGCGTATTCCCGGTCTTCATGACCGGGCTCCATTGAGGCTCATCTTGGCAAGGTGTTCGTTCACGTTGATCGGACGAGTATTCCCGGTCTTCATGACCGGGCTCCATTGAGGCTTCCTTTCAGATATTGATCGCTGCGAGGAAACGCTTGTATTCCCGGTCTTCATGACCGGGCTCCATTGAGGCCTCACCCTGGCGATGCGGATGCGCCCGGCCGAGAACGGGTATTCCCGGTCTTCATGACCGGGCTCCATTGAGGCAGGGCGGCCTCCTTCTCATCACGCGACCGGCAGACCAGTATTCCCGGTCTTCATGACCGGGCTCCATTGAGGCCTTCCGAAGAAGATATGACGGGTGAGATGCCATGCGTATTCCCGGTCTTCATGACCGGGCTCCATTGAGGCGTGAGATCCGGGGACACGAAATAAGCGGTCCCCAGGTATTCCCGGTCTTCATGACCGGGCTCCATTGAGGCGCTCTCGAGGTGAAGCGCAGCAGTCGGGCATCCCACGTATTCCCGGTCTTCATGACCGGGCTCCATTGAGGCGAGTCATTGATCCCGATTCGCAGGCCCTCTCCCAGGTATTCCCGGTCTTCATGACCGGGCTCCATTGAGGCGCGCTTCGCGGGGGCGCGGCTGTCGCCTGTACTCCAGTATTCCCGGTCTTCATGACCGGGCTCCATTGAGGCAAGTAGTAGGTGTCGATGAACTTGCCACCCTCGAGAGTATTCCCGGTCTTCATGACCGGGCTCCATTGAGGCTCGTACATTCTCTGAAGGGACTCGACTTCAGCACACGTATTCCCGGTCTTCATGACCGGGCTCCATTGAGGCGCGGACTCGGTGGCCGCGTCCTGCTCCACGATCCTGGTATTCCCGGTCTTCATGACCGGGCTCCATTGAGGCCTGCGCCAGGTGATCTCGCAGAACACGGTGGCGTCGGTATTCCCGGTCTTCATGACCGGGCTCCATTGAGGCGGTCAGGGCGCACATCCAGTCGGTCTCCTGCGCGGACGTATTCCCGGTCTTCATGACCGGGCTCCATTGAGGCCACTCCTTCCAGTGCGTGGGGGAAGCGTCCCGTCCGAGTATTCCCGGTCTTCATGACCGGGCTCCATTGAGGCCACTCCTTCCAGTGCGTGGGGGAAGCGTCCCGTCCGAGTATTCCCGGTCTTCATGACCGGGCTCCATTGAGGCGGGCTGTCCCACGTCAGCCGCTCGTCCGGCGACCAGGTATTCCCGGTCTTCATGACCGGGCTCCATTGAGGCTTGGCGCTCGTGATCATGGTCGTGTCCTCTCTGTTCGTATTCCCGGTCTTCATGACCGGGCTCCATTGAGGCGAGCCGGTCTTCTTCGATGAGGATGGACGGGCAGCGGTATTCCCGGTCTTCATGACCGGGCTCCATTGAGGCTTCCCGATCCTCGACAACTCGACGCGCAGCGGAGCCGGGTATTCCCGGTCTTCATGACCGGGCTCCATTGAGGCATGACGTTGAACCCGTGGTATGTCTTCTGACGAGTGCGTATTCCCGGTCTTCATGACCGGGCTCCATTGAGGCAGGTCCTTCTCGTACTTCGAGTCATTCAGCGTCCAAGTATTCCCGGTCTTCATGACCGGGCTCCATTGAGGCATGAGCTTTCGGCGATTTCCAGTGCCCTTGCCGTAATGTATTCCCGGTCTTCATGACCGGGCTCCATTGAGGCATGAGCTTTCGGCGATTTCCAGTGCCCTTGCCGTAATGTATTCCCGGTCTTCATGACCGGGCTCCATTGAGGCGCGCCGCCGGCACGAATGGTCGGGACCCGGTCGGACTTGTATTCCCGGTCTTCATGACCGGGCTCCATTGAGGCATGACGTTGAACCCGTGGTATGTCTTCTGACGAGTGCGTATTCCCGGTCTTCATGACCGGGCTCCATTGAGGCATGACGTTGAACCCGTGGT
>ERZ773075.633-NODE-633-length-25235-cov-4.87701_pt1 | contig 25235 bp, 21 predicted proteins | sample MGYA00580614_ERZ773075 | MGnify/ENA primary metagenome ERZ773075 (study PRJEB29015, sample SAMEA2738021) | human oral metagenome | biome: human oral; feature: human-associated habitat; material: dental | place: China | collected 2043 ... | reverse complement strand
ACATGGACAGCCCCGTTTCGTATGTGCGGAAAGTGTTTAGATCTCGCTGCGGTATTGGATGGTGCGGATGATGCCTGCGTCATCGACGCCGAAGGTGAGCGTGGCGGCTTTGCCGTCGAACGCATAGCTGTAGGAGGTGAGCCCCTCTTCGTTCGTATGGGCGGAGGAGGCTTCGCCGTACGCATCCGTGACATCGGTATATGGAATCCCGACGTGGATGCCTGAGCGGGTACGGACGCTGGGTCCCATGATATCGTAGCCCGTTATGGTGAGCTCACCCGCATCGCGCGTATCCTTTGCGCCTGTGACGGCACGGAAGACGAACTCCTCGGCGTAGTTAAAGCGAAAGGTGACGAAGCGCATGCCGTCGCCCGTGAAGTCGCTCTTCTTATAGTCGTCTGCAAGTCCTGCGCGGACGACTGCCCCTTGGGCATCCTTGAGGGTGGATTGACGCGGGATCACGCTGCTCTGCGTATGCGCAGCATAGTCATCCAGAATGAGCGTCGTCTCCTCATAGGGCATGCTGTGGGCAGAGACCGTGCCCTCTCCGAGGAGGATGCCCGCTGCGAGGAGGACGGCGGAGAGGAGAAATCCAAAGAGTCGTGTTTTCATGATGAAGCGCTCCTTTTTTCTGCTGATGGGATACTTCCTGCTCGTTCTATGCGCCCCCATCGGCTCGCCGTACCCCAAGCCTCCCCCTCCGCAGAGGGAGAGGGGGACCGCCTGCGGTGGAAGGGGCGCTTAGTGTGCAAGCCTTCCTTGTTAGAACTTCCCGCCGCCTCCTCCGTGCCGATCGTCGCGGCTGGAGGCAGTGACGTTGGAGGAGGATTTTTTCTCCTTCGCTTTGCGTGTGACGGAGGTATAGAGGAAGTTGTCCTGGTTTTCGGTGAGGGTGAAGCTGTCCTGATTGAGGTACGCGTCCGCCGCGGCGGCCTCGGTGACGTTGCTCGCATGTTCCAGGAGCACATAGTAGATCGTGGCGCCGAGGATGAGGCCGCATCCGAGCGCGATGAGGAGCGCAATGAGGCTGAACGCATCGCTCGAATCGTACGGCTTGCCCTCTTTCTCGTAGTAGGTGAGCATCTCGTCTGCCGTCGCTGCAAATGCGGTGAATCCGGCGGCGTATTTATTCTCCTTCAGCTCGGGCAAGAATTTGCCCGAGAGGTACTCGATGCCCTTGTCGTCCGTGATGCGCGCGCGCATCTTGTTGTCGGTGGAGATGTACCAGTCGCGGTCCTTCATCGAGAGGAGAAGGACGATGGTGCCGTTCTCGGCAGGCGGGATCTGATCGACGACCTGATTGGCGAGCTTGCCGAGGGTCTCTCCCTCCGTGCTCGGGATGATGCCGATGAGGACGCGCACCTTGTGCGACTTCTCGAGGGTGACGAGCTTCGCGTCGAGTGCCTTTTCCTCATCGGGTGAGAGGAGGTCCGCCTCGTCGATGATGCGCAGCGCCCCGAGGCCCTGCTCCGCCTGTGCCGCCGGCTGCGGCGCGGCAAGGGCGATGCCTGTGAGGAAGATGAGGAGGAGCAGTGCGAGGAGGGCGCTGCGTCCTTTTTTTGTTTCCGTAAACATAGTCAGCACCTCCTGCGGCTAGTCCGACAGCATGAATTTCGCGATGAAGTAGAAAATCGGGATGCTGAGGACGGCGGGGATGATGGAATAGAGCAGCACCTTGCTCTTGTCGACGGGCACGGAGCCGACGACTTTGCCGGTCTGGCCGTTCATCATAAAGGTGTAGGGCTTCTCCTTGTACCGCGTCGTGAGGATCCAGACGGGCACCATAGCGTAGCTGACGGTGCCGTCCTCCTTGATGACGTGTGCCTCGCCGTCGAGGGTGCAGCGGTCGTAGCCCTTGACCGTGTCCGCGAGGACGCCGACGGCGCTCTCATGGACGCGTTTGTCCGCACGCGGGACGCTCGCCTCCGCATCCACATCGTATTTGTCCGCAATGTGCCCCGTGAAGTAGGCGGCGGAGAAGGGGACGAGCTCGCTGTAGTCGAACGGCTCGATGCTCTCCATGTAGCTGTCGTCCAGGCGCTCGCTGCCGTCGACGGGGATGCGCTCGAAGTTCATCGCGCCGCTGCGCTCGCAGCTGTAGACGCTGGTCTCGGTGATGATCTCGTCCGAGGTCTCGCGGACGCTGTCGTTCTCCGCGCGGAAGGTCGCATTGGCGCGGACGCGCGAGTCGAACAGCCAGAAGGGGACGTACATGGACTGGATCTCCTTGATGCGGTTCTCGGCTGTGAACGCGCGCGGGAGGATGTATTTGCGCAGGCCCTGTCCGTAGAATTCTTTGAGTGCGGCGACAGCCTCCTGCTTCGTCTTCTTGAACGGGATGACGAAGTCGGGGCGGAGCATGCCGTCGAACTGGCGCGGCAGCATGTTCGGGCTGCCGCAGTAGGCACACTCGGTTGCCATGGTGTTGCCGTCGGAGACGAGCTCTGCGCCGCAGGAGGAACAGGTCTGGATCTGCATGGTCTCGGTATCCGCAGCGTCCCATTCGCCGCCCGCATGCTCGGTCTTCCAGCGGGATTCCTTTGCCGCGGCGGCGAGGGTCGCCTTCTCCTGTGCGCGTTCAAAGAGCGCCTCGACGGCTGCAATGTCGAGCTCCGCTGCGCAGTATTCGCAGGTCACGTGGTCGTCGCCGGGCAGGAAGGAGAGGGGCGCGCCGCAGTTGGGGCATTTGTAGCTGACGCTTGTGTCGGGCATAGGATTCACCTCTCTAGTGTTGTGCATTCATGTGTGGGGTCAAAGCGCCCCTCCGCCGCTGCGCGGTTCCCCTCTCCCTCTGCGGAGGGGGAGGCTCGGGATACGGCATTGGCGGCGAGCCTGCGAGCCAATAGGGGCGCCTGTGACGTGTGCGGCTTCCTTGCGATCGAAAGCCTATGTTGACCAAAAGGTCTTACTTTTGATCGTTCTCGTCGAAGACATCGCCGCACTGCGGGCAGAACTTCGGCGGGTGGGCAGGATCGTCGGGCTTCCAGCCGCATTTGTCACAGATGTAGAGCGGGGCGCCTGCCGGTTTTGGCTGCCCGCAGGTGCCGCAGAACTTGCCTTGGTTCACTGCGCCGCAGGAGCACGTCCAGCCCTCTGCCGACGGCTGCGGCTTGCCGCACTCGGCGCAGAATTTACCCGTGTTGCCGGTATGACCGCAGGGGCAGTCCCATGCGCCCGCGGGGGCCGGTTGAGGTTTGCCGCAGCCCGCGCAGAATTTGCCGGTGTTGCCCGTCTGTCCGCAGCCGCACGTCCATCCGCCTGTCTGCGCTGCATTTGCCTGCGGCTGTGCGAGCGGGTTGCCCTGCGGGGCAGCGCCGCCCTGCGGGCCGAACGTACCCATTGCACCCATGCCGGCGTTCCCGGCCATGCCCATGCCCATGAAGCCGAACGCACCGCCCATGCCTGCCTCATTGCCGGCCGCCGTGCGCATGGCATCCGCCGTTGCCGTGGCGAGACGGCCGGCGCGCAGGTTCGGGTCGCTCATGATGGCGCTGTCCTGGATCTCCTTGATCCTCTTTTCGTCTTCCTCGTCCGCCTTGACGCTCGACACACCGAAGGAGACGATCTCGATGCCGCGCTTTTTGCCCCAGTCCTCGGAGAGCTCCGCAGAGAGCTCGCTTTTGATGTCCTTCGTGTAGTTGATGAGCTGGGTGTAGCGGATGCCCTTGGCGGCGATGCGGCCGAAGGCGGGCTGGAGCGCGGTGAGCAGCTCGCTCTTGAGCTGGGAGTCGATCTCGCTGCGCTCGTAGACGCCCTCGACGTTGCCGCAGACGTTTGTGTAGAAGAGAATCGGGTTCGTGATGCGGTAGCTGTACTCGCCGAAGCAGCGGATGTTCACGTTCAGCATGTACTGCCCGATCATGGTCTCGAACTGGATGGACTGCGGCGTGCCGTACTTGTTGCCCATGATTTCCTTCGTGTTGAAATAGTACACGCGCTGGTCCTTGGGCGCGTCGCCGCCGAATGTGAAACGCTTGCCGATGTTCTTCAGGACGGCGGTGAGATCGTTCGCCAGATCGCCGCCGAAGACGGTCGGCTCGGTGGAGCTGTCGTAGGTAAACTCGCCGGGCTCAGCGCAGATCTCGACGACCTTGCCCTGTTCGACGATAATCATGCACTGGCCCTCGTTCACGGCGATGACGGAGCCGCTGCTGATGATGTTGTCTGTGCCGCTCGTGTTGGAGCTGCGCCTCCCTGTGCGCTTTTGCCCCTTGGCGACAAGCGAATCCTTATCGAGGCTGTCGCAGTAGAAAAATTCTTTCCACTGGTCGGCGAGGACGCCGCCGGCGGCCCCTGCTGCTGCTTGGATCAAGCCCATATCGTTTCCTCCTTTGCGGGATCATGTGCACATCCCGGATGCTCTTCTTCATTGTAGCGGATTGCCGGAAAAACCGTACTGTATTAAATAACAGGTTTTCCAAAAAATTGAGGCTTTTGAAAAAGCGGCACGCAATGGTGCCGCTATGGGGGACGAATCTACGCCATGCCGCTCGCATATCCTTTCTCTGCCGCCTCGACGGCGAGCCCGATGATGGATTTGTGGCCGGTCTTGACGAGCATGTTGCTCACGTGAAAACTCACGGTGCGCTTCTTGATGCCGAGATCCTCGGCGATCTCGCCGTAGCTCATGTTGCGGCAGATGCGCTGCAGGATCGCGAGCTCGCGGTTCGTGAGCTGCGCGTCCGTGCACCCGAAGGAGACTGCTCCCATGACATCGGGATAGATCTGCACGCCCTCCATGGTCGCACGGATGCAGTCCGCGAACGCCTCGCCCGAGGACTCTTTGTAGATGAAGCTGTCGGCTCCTGCGCTCTTTGCCCAGTCGAGGAACGCAATCTCCTGCATCCCGGTCATGAGGACGACGCGGAGCCGAGGGAATTTTTCCTTCAGGCGCTCGCAGGTCTGGATGCCGCTCGTGCGCCCCTCCATGCAGATGTCCATGAGGACGAGATCGGGGCAGAGCCTCCGGCACGCGGTCTCGGTCATCTCCGAGAGCGTGCAGGTGCCGATGACCGTGATGTCCTCGAGGGGAGACAGGATCTTAACGAGACCCTCGAGCAGTATTTTCTGATCGTCGACAAGCAAAACTTTGATCATCGATCCTTCACTCCTATCCGTGCATCGAGTTCAAAATGGGGCGCAGCTGTAATGATGAGGCGGCCGCCCAGGTCGTTGATGCGCCGCATCATGCCGCTCAGGCCGCCGCCCGGAACGAGCGCTCCGGGGCAGCCGATGCCGTTGTCGCGGATCCGCAGCTGACGCTCCGAGAGGATGATGTCGACTGCGTTGGCGCGCCCGTGGCAGACGGCGTTGCTGAGCGCCTCGCGGATCGTCGCGGCAAAGGCGCGTGCGCGGCGCAGATTGCGCGGCAGTGCGCCGGCAACGGTGAGCCGTATGCCGAGGCTCCGATACGTGTCGATCATGTCGGCGAGGAGCGTCTCGGGATGCGGCTCCTGCGTGAGGGGAACGGCCTCGAGCAGATTGTCGATGCGCACGATCGTGTCGAGGGTGTCCTTGGGGGCGGGACTCGCGAGGAGCTGCTGCAGCATGCTGATGCGCTGACCGAGGATGTCGTGCACGCGCGAGGTGATCTCCTGCAGCGTGCGGTGGCGCTCCGTCTCCTCGAGCGTATCGAGCAGGCCCTTCTGCGTGCTGATCATGGATGTGAGGAGGGCGTTCTTCGCCTCGAGTTCCTGTGTCACCGCATCCAGCTCCGTGACGCAGGAGGCGGTCAGCTGCCAGCCCGCGAGACTGCCCGTCAGCTGTGTGCGCTGCAGCAGCCAGGAATCTCCCCGGGCAAAACGAAAGAGATAGGTGCCGTCATGCTCTTCCTTTTCGGCGTGCAGGGGCTCATCGAACGATCCGAGCGCCGCCCAGAACACATCGGCGTTGCGGAACTGCTGGCCGAGGAGGCGCTGCATGAAGCCGAGCATCACAATGTTCGTGAGCACCGCAGTGCCGTTTGCGCGGGCAAAGAGGATGCCCTCGGGCAGGAGGTCAAGGCCCTCGCGGATGGATGCGGCATTGACCTCGCGGCGCAGCAGAGGGCGGTCGCTGTCGGCGAGCAGAATGAGGCGCACGCCGAGGAGCACGAGGATGAGCACGGCGCTGTACGGCAGCAGGCGATCCAGCGCCGGCAGCGCGAGGATGCCGGCCATGCTGAGGGGCAGACCGAGCCGAATGCTGTTGCGGCAGGAGCAGAGACCCGTGAGGATGGCGAACCCTCCCGCGAGGAACCGCTCGAACATCATCCAGCTGCCCGGAATGAAGCCTGTGAGAAAGAGACTCCAGCTCCCGCCGAAGAGCAGCGCAATGGAGAGGAGCACGCTGAGCGCGGCGAGCTCTGGCAGGATGCGGTATGCGCGCTGCCTGCCGAGGAGGGATGCGCTGCGGAAGAGGGCGCCGCTCTCTGCAATGAGGATGAGGCAGGAGAGGAGGACAAATGCGACATGTGCTCCGTAGCCGTATGCGGTTAGGCTTTCCATGATGATTCCTCCGTGCTGCAGGCGGCTCCGTCGCTGCCGTATATGGTGAGGGAGAGCGCATAGCCGAGATCACTGACCGTGACGGGGCTGTCGTGGCCGCCCTGCCATGCGGCGAGCCACGGGGAAATCCACGGCGCGTGCGTCAGCATGAACACGGCATGGGGACCGTGGTCGCCGACGAAGCGGCAGAACACATCTGCTGTGCCCTGCTGTGCGGCATGCGAGAGGAACTCGGCGAAGAAGTCAAAGAGGGCGAGCCCTGCCTCTGTGCGGACGGGCTGCGTCAGGTTCCAATCCACGCCGACGCGCAGCCCGAGCGGGCGCAGATAGGTGCAGGTCTCCGAGACGGCCATCGACAGCTCGTCCGCGCGGATGCGGCCGTCCTCCTGTCCCTTGAGAAAGAGCACGCAGCGTTTCTTGAGATAGGAGGAGAGGGCATTGAGCCGGCGGATGAGATGCGTCACTTCCTCTGCATCCGTGCATGTCATCAGCTGCTCGCGGAAGCTGCGCAGCTGCGGGCGCTTGCCCGCGAGGATGGCCTCGAGTTCCTCGGAGAGGCGTTTTTTGAGCGCGAGCGCGAGATGCTGTCCGCGGATGCGGCGCTCCTCGCGCAGGAGTGCATGGGAGCGCTGCTGTGCGTCCTGCAGGAGGGCGAGCTGACGCTGACGCTCATGCAGGAGACTCAGATCCTCGTGCCAGACGATGGCGCCGCCGTGAATATCTATGCGCGATATGCGGCTGTCATCTGCCCCGCCCTGCTCCGGCGCGGCGGACGAGAAGACCGTATGCCCCTCCGTATCGACGAGCTGCATCTGCAGCTGCGAATGGGAGAAAAATGCCTTGTGGAAGCGGTTGGACGGCATGAGTCCCGTGCGTATGCAGAGCTCGAGGAGGAGCAGGAAGAAGAGCGCCGTGACCGCCGTGAGCTCGATCCATTCAAAGCGAGGATCGTAGTAGAGATCGACCGAGTAGACGATGAAGAGGGCAAAGCACAGGAAGGGGAGTGCCATCGCCGGGCGCAGCACGCGCTGACGCTTTGCCTTTTTGAGCAGGAGCACGAGAGCTGCCAGGATCTCGGTGAACCAGAGAATCCAATAGGCAAAAGCGCCCCACGCGAGATGTTCTTCCCATTTCATCGCGGCGGCGTTCCAGATGAATGTGAAGAACTGATAGTGCAGATCGTTGCAGAGGATCAGCGCCGCCAGGAAGAGATTCAGCCCGAAGACGGCGCGCAGCCAGCGCGGCATCTTCTGATCGAGCACATCCTCATCCGACGCCCAGGCGATCCAGAGAAGCGCGACCGAGAGCCCCGCGCGGAACACATAGTAGAGGTACCACAGGATGTGGTGCAGGGAGATGTCGACCGAGATGGAAAGGAGCCGTGCAATGCGGTCCATCTCCCAGAGGAGCAGCATTGCAATCAGCAGGAGAACGGCGCGCCGCGTGCCGTGATGCAGCACGCGTGCATGCAGGTTCGCGCCCCAGAGAACCGTGACGACGAGGGTTGTGAGGAGGATGAAAAAGCGCTCATGCGGCTCGCTCGGCGTGAACACGGAACGTCCCAAAACAGTCTGCCGATAGAATACATTTGCCTCCGTGAGCCCGCGGGAGAAGGCGTCTGTATTGCGGATCGGCTCCGCAGAGGCAGGCGGCGCGATCAGGTAGCCCCCTGCGCGCAGATCCCTCCGCACCGTGTCGCCGAACGTGATCGGCGTCCGCGTGAGCACGCCCTTCGTAAAGGACAGCGTGCCCTCCTCCGGAATGCAGATGCGCAGCGGTGCGCCGTAGTGGATCAGATGCGCCGCCTCATGCGCAAAGAGCACATAGACATCGCCGGAGGTCTTCTGTGCGAGCCGGTATGGATTGCCGCGGTGTACGGGGTAGAAGCGCAGGCGCTGCTCCTCGTTCAGCCGGGCGAGCAGGGAGAACGCCGCATCGAGATCGTCCTCCCCGGTCAGACCATGCGCGAGCGCGAGGAAGAAGATCTCACGCTCCGGCGCAGTGTCCGGCAGAGCGATGGTGACGTTCTCCTGCAGGTCCTTCCATCCGCGCACGGGGACGGGGCAGTCCTTTGCCACGGCGAGCACCACCACAGCGGAGTAATGCGGGTACCAGTACAGCTCCTCCGAAGAGCCGCGCAGAAAGCGCTCTGCCTGAAAATCATAGAGCTCGACCGCATCCACGCGGCGGTCCTGAAAGATCTCGATCAGATTCGCCGACAGTCCCAGCGTATCGAGCGGCTCCGCACAGCCGCGCTGCAGGGCGTCCGCGTACACCGTGCCGAAGTTGTGCTCATAGGCGAGCGACAGCGCCTGTGCCGACGGGGAAATAAGGAGCGCGAGCAGGAGAACGGCAGCAGCGCACGAACGCTGCATGGCATGGCAAAGCGCTGCGAAAAAACGATCCCCGCCCTGCTGTCGCATCGTGCTCCTCCAAAGTATAATTTAACTCTAATGATTAGATATTACTTCTACTATAAAATGAAAAATCCTTGAGAGAAAAGTCCTTTTTCTATAGATTTTGAATAGAAATTATACACTTAAGCGTTAGAAAAACCCACGATAAAATGAAAATAATACAGCGCACCCGCGCGATGCGTTTCTCAGCGGATCTTTGATCATACGAACCATCAAAAAACAGGACCGCAGGCAGCTTTGTAGTGACCCCAAAAAGTTAGACATGAAAGCGTAGGAGATTTCCTGCGCTTTTGTTATGCGGCAGCGTGTTTGCGTCGGTATTCTGCAGGACTCATCCAGCCGAGGGACTTCTTGATGCGACGCTCGTTGTAGTAGACGATATACTCCTCAATAGCTGCTTTGAGTTCCTCGTAGCTGTGATAAACACACCCATAGTAAATCTCTTGCTCGAGCAGGCCAAAGAAGTTCTCCATCACACTATTGTCCAGACAGTTCCCCTTACCCGACATACTCTGAAAGATTCTCTCCTCCTTTAGGCGGTTCGTGTAGGCCTTCATCTGATATGCCCACCCCTGATCGGAATGAAAGGTGCGGCGATAGGGACAGTCCGCCGTGATGCGAATCGCTTCTTCAAGAGCTTCTTGAATCCCCGCTGCCGATGGTGTCTGTCCGATATGGAAGCTGACAATCTCGTCGTTAAACAGATCCATATACGGGTTGAAATACAGCTTATGTACGACAGTCTTCCCATTGCTGTCCTGCATCCAGTATTTGAACTCACTCGTATCCGTCGTGATCTTCTGATGCGGGATGGAGGTTTTGAATCTGCGGTTTAGGAGATTGTCGGCAACATTGCCGACCGTTCCCCTGTAGGAACTGTACTTGCGGCTCTTGCGTGTAAAGGAATGCACTTGAAGCTCCAGTTTCTGCACAATCCGCTGTACTGCCTTATGGTTGATTGTATGTCCGAGATTTCGCATGTGTGCCCAAAGACGCCGATACCCGTAGTCTTTGTGTTCCTTACGGATGGCAAGGATGACCTGCTCCCGCTCATCCGGCACTTCGGGCTCTTGAAACTTCTTTTGCCAGTACATATAGGTTGCTTTGGGAAAACCAAGAACCGCAAGGATGTCTTTCAGCTGAAATTCTCCTCGGAGGCTGCGGACGATCCTTGCTTTTTGCGCTGCATCTCTTCCTGCAGGCGCAGCCTCCTCAATTCTTTTAAATAAGCGTTCTCGATGCGCAGCCTCAGATTCTCTTCCTGAAGTGCACGCAACTGCTCCGTAGTCTCATCCTGCGGTGTGTCTTGGATATGCTCTTTATGTTGTTTTGGCATAGTGAGTGCTCTTCCTTTCCGTTTGGGGCGAAGGGCATCCACACCGCCCATGCGATACTCCTTGGTCCAACGCACAAGCAGGAACGGATTGTTCAGCCCGAGGGAGATGGCTGCCTCCTGATAGGATGCCTCTGTTGACAGATAACATTCTACCGCAGAACGCTTAAACTCGAAAGAGTATGTTTGCTGTGCACGGGAGCGCTCCAGACCAGCTTCTCCAAATGCCTGATAAGATTTTATCCACTCCTGCAGGCGTATGGAAGGAACCTGCCAGCGCTTGGATAAGCTCCGATAGCCTCCTCTTCCTGCAAGATATTCTCTTATAATCTTCAGTTTAAATTTCATACTGTATTTTGCCATTACAATACCCCAAAAGTTAGATTCCTCAAGTCTAACTTTTGGGGGTCAGGTCACTTGCTCTGCAGTCCTGTTTTTGTCTCTGTCCCGATGTTGCAGCATGCGATGCGGGCATTCTGCAGTGCCGCAGACAGGGGACGAAAAAAATTTTGCCGACCTGTCATTTGATGCAGGACGCTTTGGCGCTCTTTTCATCTATAATAAGAGCATGAACAGCGCAGCTGGCAATCCATGCCGATGTGAAAAGGAGATGAAGTGTTATGAAACGCGCAGTAAAAACAACAGCACTGGTCTTCACCCTGCTGCTGGCGATGTCGAGTATGACCTTCGCCATGTGGAGGGGAACGATCAGCGAGAGCGACTTCCAAAACCATGTGAAGGCGGCGAAGTTCGCCATCTTCGTGCGGAGCGGCAGTACGATCACAATGTACGAGCCGAGTTCCCCGTCCTCTGCGGCAAGCGAGTTCAAGAGTGCGCTGCCGAGCGGCAGACTCGATGTCTACACCGGCAATATTGCCGTGCGTGACTATCTCGAGGAGTATGGCTTCTACGATGACTACTACAGCGGGGTGGATATCGGCGGCGGGGCGCGCGCCTATCGCTTCACCGAATGGGAGAAGCGCTGAGCCGTTGAGGACAGAGAAAAGCGGAGACTGCACTGGCGGCATCCTCCGCTTTTTTCGTTTGCTTTCCCGCATTCTTTCGGAAATGCACGCGTTCATCCGCGAAATAATGGTTTACAGATCGATGCGGAAGATGCGCGAATCCTGGTCGAGGATGTAGACGCGGTTCTCGCCGTCTGTCGTGATCTGCTTGGGCGGGTGGATCTTGCCATCGAAACTCAGCTCGACCTCGTCGATGAATGCGCCGTCCTTCTTGTTAAAGACGCGCAGGAAGTTGCCGTTGTAGAAGACGATATAGTCCTTCGTCGGGACCACCTGACGCGCGTTTGAGTCGGTCTTTTTCTTGTCCGGGAAGCCGTCGTTGATCGTGAAGGTGTGGATCTTCTTGCCGTCCGGGCCGTACATATGGAGGGGGTACGTCCGCTTGTTCGGCGGGCCGCCGTTTGTGGCGATGGTGGAGATGTAGAAGCCGTCTGCATCCGCCCAGAGGAGGAATGCCTGATTCTCCTCATTTTCCTTCTTGTTCTCGTTGAGGGCTGCAAACTCCGCCTTCGGGAGGACGGACTTCAGGTCTTTGATCCCCTCCTTGGAGATCGTGCCCATCTCGATGTCCTGCGACTTCAAGGGATCGCCGCTCGTGTAGATGTTCGATGTGCCGCGCACTGCGCGCATGATGTCCGTCTCGCCGCGCTTGCTCTTCGTCACGGCCGCGCCGTCATAGGCGCAGATCTGCTCGCCGAGCTGGTAGTAGACGTTCGTTCCGTCCGTTGTGATCGGCTGCGCCGTGAGAATGCCGAGATCCTCCACGGCTGTGATCGCGCCGTCCTTCACGCTCAGCTTCATCAGATGCTGCTTCTTATCGCCCGAGGCGTCGAATTTGCCCGCATAGATGGCATCCTTCGTCACGGTGAGATTGGTCGTTGTGTGTACCATGTCGGGGAGGCCCTCTCCCTTGTACTCGTAGATCGGTACGTCTTTGCCGTTGAACTTCAGCTGTCCAACGGGTTCCTTCGGTGCGGAGAGCGATGTCTCCTTCGAGCCGCTGATACCGCCGCCGCCATCCGCGCCGCCGCAGCCGGCGAGGACTGCCCCTGCAAAGACGGTGGTCATTGCCACTGCAAGCAGAGATTTCCACTTTTTCATATCGGATTCCTCCTTATCTCTGTACATCTATGTCCTGTCAGAAAGGATCAGGTCCTCATGCGGTACAGCTCCGCCTGCATGCATTACAGGTCGATGCGGTAGATGTGCGTCTTGTCGTCGATGAAGTAGATGCGGTTCGCCTCGTCCGCCGCCACGCCCTCGGGCATGAGGCTGTGCTTGTCGATCTTCAGCTCGACATCACCGACATAGGCGCCGTCCTTCTTATTAAAGACGCGCAGACAGCCCGTCGTGTAGAAGACAACGTAGTCCTTCGTCGCGATGGCCTGACGCTCGTTGCCGTCAAGCTTCTCTGCATCGCTCGGAATTCCCTCGTTGATCTTAAAGGTGCGGAGCAGCTTGCCGTCGGGGCTGTACATGTGGAACGGCTCCGTCCATTTTTTGTGATCGCTGTCGTGGCTGGCGAGCGATGAGATGTAGAAACCGTCCGCATCCGCCCAGATAAAGTACGGGTTCGTCTCGTAGGTCTCGTCCTTTGCCTCGTAGCGCGCCTTGTAGACATCCTTGCTGAGGACCGTCTTCGGATCCTTCAGCCCCTCCTTGGAGAGCGTGCCGGACAGCACGTCGCTGTCCGATACGAAATTCTGACTCATGTAGCCGTTCTTGCCGCCGAAGACTGCGCGGAAGGTGTGGACGTTCGTGACGTCGACGGACGTCGCCGCCTTGCCGTCATAGATGCCGAGCTTGCCCTTCTCCGGGATGTAGTAGATGTTCGTGCCGTCCGAGGTGACCGGGGCTCTCAGCGCACTGCCGAGATCCTCGACCGCGGTGATCGCGCCGTCCTTCAGCTGGATCTTCTGGAGATGGTACTTCTTCTCCCCGTCGATGCTGATTGCGTAGATCGCGTCCTTTGTGAGCGCGAGGCTCGTGTCGTATCCCTGGAGCTTCGGGAGCTCTGCGCCCTTGTACTCGTAGAGCGGCACGTCCTTTCCGTTGAATTTCAGCTGCGCGGCCGCCTCCTTCGGCGGCGTTGGCCCGAGCTCTGCACTGCCGCCGCAGCCCGTGAGAACCGCGCCTGCAAAGACGGCGGTCAGCGTCGCCGCGATGAGCGTTTTCCACTGTTTCATCTGAGATTCCTCCCTGTTGCCATGATGGATCGAAAGCGCCGTGTGTAAACAGAACCATTTTGCATGAAAAAGCAATGCAATGATCCTCGCGTTCATCTTAGCATAAAAATTTCGAGGGGTGTCCTGTAACAAATGACAGGGTTTCGCGAAAAATTTGAAAAAAATTTGTATCATAAGCGACTGATTAAGGAAAGATTTACAGCGAGCAGGAAAGCCTCCTTGCAAGAGTGGGAGAGGGACCATGTGAGCATTCTCCGATCATGCCGCGCTGATGCTCGTTCTCTTGGGAGGATTTCACACCTGACTTGATGCCTTTTGGGGAGAGGATATGCCATAGCCTTCCCTGCTGTGCGGGGAACAGACGTCAAGCAGGACAAATGTTCTTTTACAGCGAATTAGAGAGAAGAGATGACGTAGGTACGCACAGTGATTGTAGAAGTACAGGTGCATAGGTGTGAGGGTCGATGCAGTCGCCAAAGACTGAGCAGCAGTTGGCGCAACATTGCCGCCATCGAACGCATGGAGAAAGAGCCCCCGTTCAAGTACGCCGACCTTCTCGAAAACCCGCGGTAATCAATGGTCGAAAGAGCGAACTCCGGCTCGAAATGTTGCTGCAGGGGCATGCGAGTGCCGGGCATTGAAATAATATGACTTAGGAGATGTATAAAAAATGAGGAAAGGTGTAAACAATGAAAAATGATGTTTTGGCGGAAAACAAAATATGGTCTAGGGAAGAAGAAATTGATCATGTGATTGTTCAATATTGCAAAAACTATTTTTATCCATATGCATTGATGCTTGACGGGAAATGGGGGAGCGGCAAGTCTTATTTCATAAGAAATAAAATCATGGATCGTTTGGCAAAGGATACGGAAGTTACGCCGATCTATGTATCACTTTATGGTCTGCATACCATATCTGAACTCGTGGACAAGGTATACATGAGTATGGCCGAAAAGAAAATAGGAGCGCATACAATTCAGCTGTGGCGAATGGTAAAACCTTTTATTGCACATGGGATTTCATTGCAAATAGGAGTCCCAAAGGAAAGTATTGATGATTCAGGAGGTACTTTAAGGGATCTTTTTAAAGATAAAATACTTGATATGGAGAAGCAATGCTTTATCTTTGATGATTTTGAACGTTGTATGATCCCTATGAATGAACTGCTTGGTGAAATCAGCAGAATGCTTGAAGAATACTGTGCTAAAATTCTAATCGTAGCAAACGAGTCCGAAATAGGATTTCACCATATGCAGCAAAATGTGGAATTAAAGACCATCGCTGCAGCTTTGGCGTGTCCGCCGGTGAGTGAGACGGCAAAAAAGAAAGAGAATGAAAATAGGGAGACAGAAAACGTAAACAATAATATAGAAAAGTTCAGAGATCATTTTTTCGGTGAGGAAAACGCCATATATAGGAAAACAAAAGAAAAAGTTATAGGGCAAACCTTGTACTATAATCCTCCTGTTGCTGAAAAAATAGAATCTGTACTTGAAGATATGATTCAGAAGATATGTTCAGAACAAGCGCAATTTCCGAAGGATTTTCTAACATGGATCAAGGAACAGGGACCGTTCATTGTTCGTCTCATGGATCATTATGAGTGCAGAAATTTACGAATCCTGCAGTTTGCTGTCAGCAGATTTATGGAGCTAGAGCAATATATAAAGTGGGCATCATATGATAAGAAATATGTGAATGCCTTGCGTGCGAATATACTGTATTCGGCAATTCGTGTTTCTGTTCAGCTTCGAGAGAGGCAGGAGCAGAGACGAATATGGCAGACGGATGAAACATATGCATTTAATACAATATATCCTGAAACGACCAGTTTCGGTGAATTTGCATCCTATGTAATACTAAAATTTGTAGAGGACTACATTTATGATAGCTATGTAGATCTGGATAATATTCATAAAGGGTTAGAACAGACTGGGGTCCTTCTAATAAGCCGAGATAGAAAAAGGGATCCTTTAAATAGTCTCTGTTATTATATGGAGTTGGATGGTCAGGATGTAATATGCAGGCTTAAATCCATATACCAAAATCTAAAAAACGGTGTATATGGACTTGGCGATTATTTGTCAATTCTAGGGCTTTGTCAAGAGCTGTCTAAAATCGGCTTTGAGGAAGCAAATATAGAACGCTGGGGGGATGTTATAGAAGAAAATCTAAAAAAAGGGAACGTTTCGGAAGATGCCGTAGGAGCTGTCTTTGGGATCATCGACGAAAATGATCCGAAATATAAAACATATATAGAAGAGATTCAGAACTATAGGTTAGTGCAGCAAGTACGTCCGGTTGAGGAACAGATTACAAATATACTTGATAACGATTTGTCTGTAGATGAGTTGGAGCATGTTTTCCAGGAAGATGGCGCAGGCCTATTTAGTCGTGGATTGTTTATAAAATTGCCCGTTAAGAAGCTGGCTGTATATTTGGTTCGACGTCCCAATCGTGAAATCTATAGTTTTTACCGGGAAATACGTCATCGATATATGCCAGAGAATATAAAAACGTATTATCAGAGTGATGTTGAACCGCTTACTGAATTTGCAGACATTCTTGAGAAACAAGAAAATGAGATAGCCGATAAGATGAAAAAACATAATATTGAGATGCTCTGCAAACTGATACGTGGGATCTGTAACAAGATGGCATAAACCGTAATATGTGCACATCCCTCAACATTGTAAAAAATCTTTGCGTATAATATACTTTACTTGTACATGCAATCGGGCAGGGAAGGAGCGCGCATATGAGAGACCATATTTTGGGGACGCTTTACGGCATGGCGTTGGGCGACGCGATGGGGATGCCGTCGGAGCTGCTGAGCCGCAGAAGGATCCGGGAGCTTTTCGGGCGCATTGAGACGTTCGAGGACAGCCCGGAGGAGAATCCTGCGGCGATCGGCCTCAAGAAGGGCGAATTCACCGATGATACGGCGCAGGCGCTTGTCATTCTCGACTCTCTGATGGAGAGTGACTATGTGCCGGACAGGAGGCTGATTGCGGACAATCTCCTGCAGTGGGCAGTTCGGACAAATGCATTTGACAAAAATATTCTGGGGCAGAGCACGAAGGCTGCGCTCCATGCGGTTGCGCACGGAGAAGATCCAACGCCGTACACGGTAAAGGCGGTGACGAACGGTGCGGCGATGCGGATTGCGCCGATCGGCTGCCTGTTTCCCTCTGATGATTTGCAGGGGCTGGCCGCGTTTGTCTTTCGCGTCAGCGAGGCGACGCACAAGACGGACGTGGCGCTCGGCGGCGCCGGCATGGTGGCGGCGGCGGTCAGCTCTGCGCTCGATAGCAAGTCATGGGAGGAAATTATGGCCGATGCAATGGTGTGCTGTGATTTGACGGCGCACTATGGCGCGGAGACGTACAGTGCTTCGCCGAAGGCACGGCTTGCCTTGGCGCTGGAGCTTGCAGAGCGGTATGGGGGGGATGAGGAGGCATTCACTCTCTCGATCTATAAGATCATCGGCACGACGACGCTGATGAGCGAGGCTGTGCCGGCGGCTCTGGCTATGGCATACTACTTCAAGGAGCCGAAAGCGTGCAGCTTGGCCTGTGCGAACCTCGGCGGCGATACAGATACGATCGGCGCTATGGCGACTGCGGTTTGTGGGGCAAAGGCCGGCGCGAAAAACATCGAGGCGGGTTTGACTGCCGTCCTAGAACGGAGCAATCATGTGGACTTCGGCCGCTATGCCGACAGTCTGCTTGCACACCGCGGCAAGGTACATTGCTGACGCTTTGACGCGTTTTTCAAGACAAATCGCTGGAGGAGGGATTGTCATGCACGACGAAGAAAAGACTTTTTTGGCGCCGGAGGAGCGGACGGATCGGCCGCGCAGTCTGTTTTTCCTGTACTGCGCCGCGAATATAGGGATTCTCGGGCTGGTTTACGGCGCGATTATTGTCGGCTATCAGCTGAGTTTCCTGCAGGCGGTTCTCGTTACGGTCATCGGTTCGTTCTCGTTCGGCATTGTCGGGCTGATGAGTCTGGCCGGACGCGATACCGGAGCAATCACCTTCGTCTTGTCACGGGCCTCGTTCGGCTTTAGGGGCAATCTGATCCCCGCCGTGGCGGCGCTGATTGCACATGCCGGCTGGCTGTCGATCAATGTCTGCACGGGCGCGCTGACGGTGCTGGCGCTGTTTGCCGCGCTGGGGCTGGAGACCACGACGCTGACGATGGGGCTGGCGCTCGGGATTTTTGTGCTCCTGGTGCTGGCGTCGGTGCTGTTCAGTCATGGGATGCTGATCCGCATGCAGACGCTCTGCACGTATTTGTTCGGATTTTTCACGCTCGTTATCCTCGCGATCATCATCCCGCAGACGGACTGGGCGATGCTGCTGTCGATGCCGAGCGGTGATTGGCTGGGGAATTTCCTGCCGGCGCTTGCCTTTGTCGCCGCCGGCACCGGGATCGGCTGGACGAGCTATGCGGCGGACTACAGCTGCCATCAGGACCCGAAGCATTCGCGCGCCAAGGTCGGCTGGGCGGTTACGCTGGGCGGCGCGGTGCCGCTCATCTTGATGCTTGGCGTCGGCATACTGCTTTCGACACGGGTGCCGGATCTTGCGAGTTCGGCAAACCCCATCGAGGTGATCAAGGGCGTGTTGCCGGTCAATCTGGCGATCCTCTATTACATCACGGCAATTGGCGGCCTAACGCCGCAGTGCTTCCTGGGACTGAAATCCTCCAAGCTCGTGCTCCAGGCGGCGCATATTCTGGTGAATGAACGCTGGATTCTCCTGTTCCAGACGGTTGTTGTCACGGTCATCCCGACCTATATCCTCTTTGTAGCGCAGGATTTTCAGGGGACACTGGAAGGCTTCCTGAGTATCATCGGGAAGCTGCTCGCGGCGTGGGCCTCGGTATTCCTTGCGGATTATCTGCTGCTGCGCCGCAGGCAGGGATATGATAAGGAGCTGCTCACCGATCCCGCGAGGAACGCGCTGAATTATCACGGCGTTGTCAGTTGGGTCGTCGGCTTTGTCGTGGGTATGCTGTTTTCCAAGACGTTTGTTTTTGCAGGCCCCTTTGCCACGGGCATCTTCGCCGGCAACAGCCTCAATGTTCTGCTGACCCTCGTTGTAAGCGGCGGACTGTACATCCTCCTGACACTGTTCGGCGGCAGGCGAAATGCGGCCTGACGGAGGGGAAGGCGTATGGGAAACGCAAAGATACTGATCCTCGGCGCGGCAGTGATCGATGTCGTCATCCAGATCGACCGCCTGCCGAAGGCCGGGGAGGATATCGCCGGCGTTCAAAAGGGAATGATCGTCGGCGGCTGCGCGTTCAACGTATCGAAGATCATGGATGCTCTCGGAACGCCGCATGATCTCTGCGTGCCGATTGGCAGGGGCATGTATGCGGACATCATCCGGCAGGAGATGCTGCGGTCGGGGCATCGCACGATGATCGAGGACGCGCGCTCTGACAACGGGTACTGCCTTTCTCTCGTCGAGGCGGACGGCGAGCGCACCTTCATTACGATGGACGGGATTGAGACGATGTGGCGCGATGCGTGGCTGGAGGGGATCGATGCGCAGACGTACGACTACATCTATGCGTCCGGCTACGGCTTCCAGGACAATAATCCCGGCAGCGAGGTCCTGCTGCGCTTTCTGCGCCGCAGGAAAAGCAGCTGCCGTCTGGTGCTCGACCCGGGGCCCAGGCTCTTGGGAAAGCGTTTTGCCGACGAGCTCCTGCGCATGGGCACGATCCTCGAGATGAATGCGTCCGAGGCAAAGGCGATGACGGGGGAGACGGAGGCCTCCGCCGCGGCGCGCAGACTCCATGCGGTTACGCATCAGCCTGTTATCGTGACGCTCGGCCGGGAGGGGACGCTCTGCTGCAGTGAGAAGGGTGAGATGATCGTGCCCTCCGCCCCGGTGAAGGCGATCGATACCATCGGCGCCGGAGACTCGCATACGGCGGGGTTCCTGTCGGCGCTGTCGCAGGGGAAAACGCTGCGCGCGGCGTGCGAAGAGGCGAACCGTGTTGCTGCGATCGTCGTGCAGTATACGGGCTGCTCCATGGGATAAGCGCGTTCGGATGAGAAAAAGCTCTGTGCATGGCATTCATGCACAGAGCTTTTTCTTGGAGACAGATCGGATGCTCCGCACAAAAATGCCCCCGCCGCAGTCTGCGGCGGGGGCATTGTCGTTCGAAGAAGGGACGGCCTCAGGTGATCGATGCCTTGTAGATGCTGTCGACGGCCTTCTTGAGCACAGCGTCGAATTCGGCGTCGCTCTGGCTGGCGCGCAGGTCCTGCGCGAGGGCGCGCGAGAAGCTGGCGATGAGGCCGTGGTTGCGTGCGAGCTTTTTGTTTGCATCATCCTGCGAGTAGCCGCCGCTGAGGGCGACGACGCGGACGACGTGCGGGTCCTTCATGATGCCCTCGTAGAGGTTGTCGACGGTCGGGATGGTGACCTTGAACATGATCTTGGCACTTGCAGGGAGCTTTGCGAGGTGCTTCTTAATCGCAGCGAGCATGATCTCCTCTGCCTTTGCCTTGTCGGGGCAGTGGATGTCGACTTCGGGCTCGAGGATCGGGACGAGGCCCTTTGCCACGATCTGCAGGCCGACCTCAAACTGCTGGTCGATGATGGCACGGATGCCGGCCTCGTTCGCCTGCTTGATGACGGAGCGCATCTTCGTACCGAAGATGTGGCGCTCATTTGCGCGGTCGAGGAGTGCATTGAGATCCGGAATGGGCTTCATGAGCTGGACGCCGTCCTTTTCCTCTGCAAGGCCCTTGTCAACCTTGAGGATGGGGATGATGCCCTTCTTGTCCCAGAGGAAGTCCGCGGTGAAGAGACCGTCGATCTTGCGGTCCATCGTGTTCTCAAAGAGGATGGCCGCGAGGATCTCACTCTTGTTGAACGACGGGCTCTTGATAATGCGCGTGCGCATCTCATGCACGCGCGTGAACATCTCCTCGTCGCCGTGGTAGGAGCTCTCGTCGACGCCGTACGCCTTGAGCGCCTTGGGGGTAGAGCCGCCGCTCTGGTCGAGCGCCGCGATGAAGCCCTTTGCGCTCTCCATGCGTTTCAGTTGTTCCTGATTCATTGGACATACCTCCTAGTGTGAGAAAATATGAGGAATCGCCGATAAAATAGACCCTCAGATTGGTGTAGATTTTTGTCCTGTCAAGGAGACAAACCCAAAGGCTATGCGGAGGATTTGCCGACGCAGAGAGGGCGAAAAAGATGTGCCAAGATGACGGTGCTGAATTTATCAGTGCTTCCTTAAGAGGAGCGCCCCTTTCGCCGCGATGCTGCAGGTGACGCCGCCCCTTTTGATGCTATCCTTATTATACCGTAATTGACGGAAAAATTCAACGATATTGAAAGTAACTGTCATAAAAATTATGATTCATCCGCGCGTCTCAGCCATCTCAGCCGATGCTGTCTCATCGCTCGGGAGGAGGTTGCTGACGTAGGGGATCTTGCCGCTCTGCACGTCGTCGTAGAAGCCCTGCTTCCACACAACGAAGCTCTGGGTGCAGGATATGAACTACGAGGCCGCGCGAACGGCGTTTGAACGCTCGATTGCGAAGCTTGGCCTCGACTACATCGATCTCTATCTCATCCATCAGCCGATGGGTGACGTGTTCGGCGCGTGGCGGCGCATGGAGGAACTTTACCGCGCAGGGAAGATTCGGGCAATCGGTATCTCAAACTTCTATCCGGCACCGCTTGCAAATTTCTGCGAGACGGTGGACGTGAGGCCGATGGTGAATCAGGTGGAGCTGCATCCGTTCTTCCAGCAGGAGGCAGCGCTCCAGAATATGGAGAAGTACGGCGTCCATCCGCAGGCATGGGGGCCGCTCGCCGAGGGCAAGCACAGCATCTTCAGCCATCCCGCGCTCACGGCGATCGGAGAGAAGTACGGCAAGACCGCCGCACAGGTCGCACTGCGCTGGAATACGCAGCGCGGCGTCTCCATCCTGCCGAAGTCCGTCAATGCGGATCGCATCGCGGCAAATCTCGCCATCTGGGACTTCGCGCTCTCGGAGGCGGATATGGCGGAGATCAGGAAACTCGACCTCGGACACAGCGAGATCGTCGACCACAGCGACCCCGCATTTGTGCGGATGCTGCACAGCTATCGGGTACACGACTGAGCGCATAGGAATAGGGGCTGCTGCACGAAGTCAACTACTTCGTGCAGCAGCCCCCCATTGGTTTTGATGCAGAGGCGTATGTCCTTTCTTGGAAGGTGCGGGCAGTACGCATTACCGTGGTGCAATTACGCTGGTGTAGGAAAATCCCTGCCATGAAGAGGCGAGCGCTGCATGCGTATCCTGCAGCAGCTCCTCGTAGGAAAGCCAGCGGATGCTGCCTTCGGAATTTCTTATTCTTAGGCTCCTTTTGAAGATTTCGGTGCGATAGAATTCTTCCGGGGACATCTCCGTCGGATTTCCGTTTCTGTCGTAGATGATGACGCTGCTGCTGACCTCCCCAGGGATGCTCTCGTCATCTGTTATAATATAGCTTAGGTATTCCTGCGCCTGTGTATAAACGTGCAGCGTACTGCCTTCCGGTACAAGCACCAGGTAGGATACGATAACGGGATATGGGACATCCGCATTGTTTCGCCGGTATGTGGCCAGATAGTAATAAGGTCCATCGGGACCGAGATCCGGGTCGATTCGGAGCTGCGTGAGGTCAGGGATGGCGCCTCCAGCAGCGTTGTATCCTTTGGTGAAGACTGTAGAAAGGGGGACAAGCGCGTTGTTTTCATCGAGCTCGAAAGCAAATACCCCGTAATTGACAGGGACCGCTGCGACTTGTTCAAGCATACGGATGAGTTCGGGGGAAGCTCCGCGCTGCTTTGCATTCTCTGTATCCTTGTGGGACAGTACGTGCATGCTGAACAGCAGCTCCAAACGGCCGTTCCCGTTGATATCGGCGACTGCGAAATAGAGCGGTACGGTGTCGGGGATATTGTATTCGATAAACGTTTTCTCTGCGGTTTGTCGTACCGCAAGCGCAGTACTCCATACGTCCCTTGCTTTTGCAATGGCATCAAGCTGTGCATCGGTGGAGGGAGCGGCGGAGCCCCCTTCCGCGCAGGAGAGAATGACGGCTGTGAGGAGTACAATAAGACTGATCTTGAAATGTATTTTCATGGTTTATCCTTTGCTTTTGAAAAGCTGAATGAAGGATTCGGCTGTATTTTAGTTCGATAGAGACGGCAGATTTTCCTTTTTCCGTCATGTTTTAGGAAGTCCGCATAGGAAAACGTCCTGCAGAGGATATCTCTGTCGGCTCGTTGTATGCATAGGTTTTTATGCGATTCTACCATCTGATTCAGGAGAAAATATTTCATACCTATGAAGAGTGGCACCTACGCAGCAATATCTTTAACCGCACGGGATTCCACATCGTCACAATTCGGAATCAGCTGCAGGCGATGCGGGACGGCTTTAACATGTATGTGGAGCTGCGCCCGCCGCATGCAGTGGACGGCTGCAGCTCGATGAAGGCTGCCTGCGGGAAGCGTAAAGAGCAGGTGGATCTGTATCTGCACATCCGCGGAAAAGCATATGTGCGCGCAGGGCTTCCCTATGACGAAGCCGTGCGGATCATGAAGGACTTCGTGCAGAAGTCCGCGCTCCCGGACGTTCGTGCCTATGATGAAGTGCACGCGGACGGTGCGGAAAAGATCGCGGCGTTCCGCGCGCTGTCGGTGCTGCTGCTCGGAGATACAAAGCGTGCGCAGCATTTTCTGAAGAAAGCGGCGCCGCAAAATGCAGCGGAGATTGATGACGCATGGGATGCGCTCTCTGAAGAAATGCTGTCGCGTGAAAGGGCGCTCGAACTCGACTGGAAAAGCGACCGGGATGCGTTCCTGCATGCCGTGCGGAAATTGACTGCGGGGACAGGACTTGCCGTCGATGAAGTCCTGTTTGATGAAGCGGGGAGCATCCCCTCGTGGAGCGGCGCGCTGAATGCGCAGTGGACGGAGCACGTCCTCGCAGCAATGGACATCGGCAGCGACAGCTATGTGCTGCTTGTTCTGACGAGAGCGGATTTTGCAAAGGCAGAGGAGCTTGCGAGGAAACCTTTGCACAGAATCGCGCCGGCAGAGGAGATGTAGGATTGTGTTGGATACGTAACTTTGGGTGCCCCTTCCTCCGCAAGCGGTCCCCCTCCCCCGCAGCGGCGGGAGAGGCTTGAGGAACGGCAATCAGATTTCTCTGTCCGTGACGGGGGATAAACGTCAGTCAATCACACGCTGCTCACGCCCCCCTGTTCTTGGCGCGTCCCGCATATAACCTACTTTCGTTCAGCCTTGCTTCGCAGGTCGGCAACGGGGAAGCTAATATACCGTAATTTTAGCCTCCCCCGTGTGGCACGGGGGAGGGGAACCATGCACAGCATGGTGGAAGGGGCGCTTTGAGCGTCTAGATAAACGAACAAAGAGCTGTTACACCAGTCAAAACGACTTCATGCAGCAGCCCTTTACGCCATGGTCAAAATGAATCCTTAGACACCTCGCTCACCATCTCATCGACGGAGCGATAGCGTTTGCAGCGCTCGGGATGCGCCCGCATCTCCTCGTATCGCTTTATTCCTCTTCGTACGTCCAGCCGAACCATGAGGCGGCGAGGGCAGCGCGCGGGTCTTTGTCGAGCAGCTCCCATGAGACGAAGGTGACGCGGCGTCCACCGCGGTATTCGCGCTCAAACGAGGCGGCTTCTGCACCGTAGGGATCTATGTCCTCACCCGAGGGGAGGAGCTTCATCGAGGTGTACAGCGGATCGACCATCCCGTCAGAGATGCCTGCCGTTCCCTCCAGCCGCGCGATCGTACTGACGGTGAGCACACCTGCGTCGAGCCGGATGTGCTGCGCCTCGCGTACGATGGGGTAGCAGTCGCGGCCCTTCGTCATCGTCAAATCGCGGGGCATGAGGATCGTATCGACATAGTAGGGGGGATGGGCGTCTGCTTTGCGTGACTTTAGATAAATGCGCGTAAAGTCGGGGAACGCTGCGCTCCCGCACTGGATCTCGAGCGGTTCAAGCACTGTTCCGTCGGCGCTGATTTCGTATGCTGCGCCCCGGATTCGGCCGGGGAATATATTGCTGAGGGAGGTAAGTCCCCGTCTCTGCTCCTTCGAGATATCCTCACCGGCATAAAACAGCGGATCTTTGTTTATGTACTGATTGCTGATCAGGAGCTCGAGCCGCCCGTTGCGGTCGAGGTCGGTGACGACGGCATAGAATCGATACATGCTCCGATCCGCATTGCCGCTCTTGAGGATGAGGTCCCATGTGTGGTACATCGTGTTGATCTCCTCCTGTATGACAGGAGAGCGCGCCATCACATCGAGCTGCGCCTTAGGGGACGGTGCGGCGGAGGCGGCTGCGCCCGTGCCGAGGATGAGGAGCGCGGCAAATGTGAGTGCCTTTGCATAGGTGCGAAGCATGGTACACGTCCTTTTCGGCAGAAATCATAAGGTGCTGATATGACTGTATCATATTCTGCAGACTTTGTAACTGTCATGAACAACAGGTTCAAAGGTCCCGAAAGGATGAACGCAGAAAAAAGCGCTGTACAAAGTCAGCTTCGTACAGCGCTTTTGCTATGCTTTTGTCTGCCTCAGCAAGTGCGGCATTTGTCGTAGATGCCCTTGTCCTTGAGGAGTTTTACCATGGTCTCGCCGATGTGCGCGACGGTCTCTGCGACGGGAATGCCTGCCGCGTTGAGCGCTGCGACCTTGTCCGCTGCTGTGCCCTTGCCGCCGGAGATGATCGC